>Ga0181393_1000368_pt1 | contig 16999 bp, 9 predicted proteins | sample 16SPOviralmetaG_FD_130122 | JGI IMG/M metagenome (GOLD analysis project Ga0181393, IMG submission 130122) | Marine viral communities from the oligotrophic San Pedro Time Series (SPOT) site, San Pedro Channel, CA, USA - 16 SPOT_SRF_2010-10-21 | ecosystem: Environmental > Aquatic > Marine > Strait...
AGTAATTGAAAATATAAGTAATAATTTTACAAATAGATCGATAGTATCTGCAATTGACACTCAATTTAGATATTTTAAATTTCCAGCTCAAATATCAACAACTGTCGACGATATTGAATTTGACGAAAGTTTATTAGATATTGATGTGGATGCTGCAATAAGTAATGATCCATATTCTGGAAAACTAATTGTACCAAGTGTTGGATCATCTAATAGATATTATGTACAAGCTGGAAAGAAAAGACTTTTTTTAATTGTTGCAGATAGTACTTGGGCATTGAAAAATAATTTGCCGCCATTTGCAAATATTGCAGGAACAATTGATGGTAAGGATGAAGGAGAAAATAATTTTAGTGGATATAATGAAGTTACTGTAACAACAGTACCAATATCTGTATTTGACGGATATATAACTGGAGATAATTATACACCAGACGATGCATTTCTAGAAGGAAATGTTTATGGCAAAATTAGTTTTAAAACTTCAATTTACAACAATGGAGATCCAACTACAATTCCTGCAGGAAAAAATTTAACAATAAATGGACCAAAATTTGGAAGAATGGAATATGATGGCATTCGAGAAAAATTAGGAATGCTTCGATATGCTGAATTTGTTGCATCTGAATTTTCTGCAGCAAATAGTTATATTGGCATTTCTATATCAAATTTTAATAATACTACAAGTGATTTAAGCAACTATAATATTATTTCAGATAATGACCCATTTGGACCATATAGAAGTGATACTACTGGTCTTACAGCTGCAGCATTGGTAAAAGATGTAATTATTAATGGAGGAGCTGTACCAGTTGCAGTTGGTGAAAGATTAAAATTTGACACTACTGGTACGTTTGGAAGTCCTCAAGAATATATTTCAACAGGAGCTGCTGTTTATCGATATAGTGTTACAGCTGGAACTGAAGATATTAATCCATTGAATTTTAGCAGTATGGCTGGAACTTATTCTAATACTTATGTAGGTATGAATGGAGAAAGTTTAGCTGCAACTGGAGATGGAAAATATATTTGGTATAAAGTAACATTAAATATTACTAAAACTGGTACTAAATATAGATTGTTACATGATGGAACAAATATCACAAATCAATTGCGTGATAGATATAATAATAAAAGTGGTACTAGTTCTGTAGATTTATTATGTCCAGAAAAACCTGGAGATAATTATAGAGGATGGGCTTTAAATATAACTGACATATTTCCAAATGGATTTACTCCTAATACAGGCGAACAATTTGAAATACAATTTTTAAATAATCAGTCTTCAAGTTTTCCTTTAGATGTATATTTTATTGGATGGACTTATGAACAAACTTCAGGAATAGTATCTACCTATAATATAGTAATTCCTTCAATACATTTTGAAACAATTCCTGATTTAACTACAGTAACAATGCCATTAGGACCACCATTTAACTAATTATGATAACACAATATTCAAATATCAAACAAATAAATGAAAGCTTGAATGCTTTAGAAGGTTATAGATACCGGGACATAGATCGTAATATATTTTTACGAAATAACCAACAATATATATTTGATACTGGATATCATGACACAGAATTTCATATATACTCCGGAGAGGATTGGATTACTGGAAAATATAACAGTGTAAATTTATCTGCATTTACTGGTCAAAAAATTAATGAAAATAACAATCCAATATTTTTAAATAATGCTCATACATTAGATGTATATCAACAATTCTCTAATTTACAATTAACTTCTGGTAATTATAAATTTGTTGTTAATTTCTTTGAAAATAAAATTGGAAGTTATGACAATCCTTCTTTTGTAATTGATAAAGTTTCAGCTGATAAAACAGAAATTAGGTTACGATTATTAGATGAAACAAATAGTCAACATTTATTACAAGTAACCGATTGGATAAATAATGTTAATCAAACAGTATTTAATACACAAACAAGTAAAAACTATTTATTAAACTTTGGAAAAAATCAAACAATACATTTTGTTAATAGTGTTATTATAGGAAAATATTTATTTGTTAAAACATATAAACCAATAGACACTGATATATTCAAAGAAAATTTCAAATGTTGGGTTGTTTGTGAAACACAGTTACCATATATTGATAATGTAGCATTATCCGAACAAGAAATTGAAATACAGTATAATGTATTAGATAATATCAATTGGGATGCATATGATGAAACAATACAATCTTCTGAAACATCATTAAAAAATTGGAATCAATTATTAGGATCATCATTACAAACATCTCAACAAATTATTGATTCATATTTTTCTGGATCATTGTCTGGAATAGATTTAAATATTGATTATACAGATTTTAATAACTTTATATTTTATAGTTCGGCTACTGAACGATTATCAAATTTTAAATATAAATTAGAATTATTAGAATATTATACCGCTCAGTCAGCATCATCTGCAAATATATCAGGAGGCACTGCTGTAACTAATGCAAATGATTATACTTCATTATATAATAATTTAATTGGAACATTTGATGAATTTGAAAACTTTTTATATTATAAATCTTCTTCTGGATTATTTAGTAATGATATTCCTAGTATAAATCCTAATGTTGGTTTTTTAACTGGCAGTTATATAACGCCGTCTCCAAAAAGTAACATTTCTAGACCATATCAGTTATACTCAGTAACTAGTAGTATATTTGAATCATGGTATTCAGGATTATATGAATCTGCTTCATTATATGATTTGAGAAATAATAATCGACTAACAAAAGCAGTTCCAGAATTTATTTTATTAGATGAAAATAATGAACAACTTGAAGTGTTTGTTAACATGTTAGGACATCATTATGATATATTACATTCGTATATTCATTGTATGACTAAAATTAATAATCGAGATGAACATCCAGAATCTGGAATGCCAAATGAATTATTATATTCAGTAGCAAAACAATTTGGTTGGACATTAACAAATGGTCATCAATATCAAAATCTATGGGAATATGTATTAGGAACAAATGAAGCTGGAACACCTTTAACTGGATCTAATACAGTAGGCGAAGAGTCGTTACCAGGTCGTGAAATGACATTTCAGGTATGGAGGAGGATAGTTAATAATATTCCAGGATTATTGAAATCGAAAGGAACTAAACGAAGTATTCAAGCATTATTATCATGTTATGGAGTACCTCAATCACTAATTACAATTAAAGAATATGGCGGTCCTAGAATTGCAAGAAAGCCTATATATGAAAAATTAAATTTTGATTATTCATTAGATTTAATTAATAATAATGCTGGGACAGTACGAGTTGATTATGATCAACCAATTAAGTCTGTTGAATTACGATTTAAAGTAGATGACGTATTAAATAATCCAACAGTTCCTAGTTCAATGAATTTATATTCAATCGGATCAAATGATGTAACGATTGATTTTGTTCGTGGAACATTAGGAACATTGAGTATTAACGGAAATGCAACTTCAGAAATAGAATGTTATAATGGAGAATATTTAAATACATTATTAAGAAGTGGATCTTCTGGAACTTTAGAGTTATTAGTACAAAAATCAAAATATGGAAAAATTGTAGCTACAGTTTCTTCATCAATAACAGGAAATTTTTCTAATACAGGAACATTGACATTAGGAGGTTCGACAAGATTAAAAGGACAATTACAAGAATTACGATTGTGGTCTTCAAGCTTGCAAGATTCTCCATTTGAAAATCACACAAAAGCTCCAGGATCATATGATGGTAATATTAGTGCATATGATGAATTATTATTTAGACTTCCATTAAATGAAAATATTAATCATTCACAAACTGGAAGTTTACTTGGTGTGGAACCAAAAACATCAAATATTTCAGCTTCATTTATAGGATGGAGTTCTGATACTCCATATGATTCGTTAGAAGAAACATATTATTATGATGGTATTTCTATAGGAGCTGGGACGTATGATGACAATAAAATTAGAATTGAATCTAATGAACTTATTGGTAGTTTGAGTTCTGATACAAGAGCTTCATTATCTCAATATGATAAAGCTCCATTAGATTCGAATAAATTAGGAGTATTTTATTCTCCACAAACAACTATAGATGAAGATATAATAGCACAGTTAGGATATGTAAGATTAGATCAATATATTGGCGATCCAGAAAATCAATCTCAAAAATCATATCCAGAATTAATACAATTTTCTAAATCATATTGGAAAAAATATAGTAGAAAAAATAATTTAAATGCATTTATAAATATGTTTACTTTATTTGATTTATCATTTTTTAAACAACTTGATCAAGTATTACCTGCAAGAGCTGATAAAATTAAAGGATTATTAGTACAACCAAATTTATTAGAAAGAAGTAAAGAAGCGGTATATAGTAAACCAGTTGAAATAAAAAATAATAGTTATACGTCTTCTTTAAATGCTTCTCCGGAAATACCTACTTCGTATGATAATATTAATGCAATATTAAATAATAAAGATATCTTATTATCCGGTATATCTAATAAAATACAAGGAGAAATGCGTCCTATAGATATGTATACAGGAAGTATATCACCATTAAGTGTAAATATTAACGCTTCTGCAGGAATTTCAGTTGCAACAGTAGGTCAAAGAAGACATAGATTTGAAGGATGTAAATTGACTGGCCCTGGTATTAATATTCCGACTAATAATTTTCCAATTGGAGCACCGGTTGTTACAAGAGTAAAAGTTAGTCCAACAGAATTAGTTAGCAGTGATCCTAATCGATTAGGAGTATTTAGTACAGAACGTGATAAAGAAATAACAATTAAAGAAGAACCAGAAATTATTGTATCAAAAAATGATCCTACAACAACAGCTCAAACAACTACTAATACATTAGCTGCTAAAGGAAATACATCAATACCAGAAAATAATCCACCGGTTATACAACGAACTACAAATAATAAAAGTAATTATAAATCTACTAGAGGAAATTAATCAAAATTTTGATTGAACAATATTTATTAAAAACAAAAGGACATTAATATGGGATATTTAGATAATACATCAATAACAGTCGACGCAATATTAACAAATAAAGGTCGTGAATTATTAGCACAAGGAGGAACTGCTTTTAATATTACACAATTTGCGTTAGGTGATGATGAAATAGATTATACATTATGGAATCCAAATGATACTAGAGGTACAGCATTTTATGGAGATGTTATTGAAAATATGCCAGTAACAGAAGCAATTCCAGATCAAACAAAAGCTTTAAAATATAGATTATTAACATTACCTGGAAATAATGCACAATATTTACCAAAAGTTTCAGTAGCTCCAGCGTCGATGGGTTCGCAATCAGGAAATGGATCAACACTTACATTTAATGTATCAACATTAAACTTTTCAAATGCAAATTCAACATTAGGATATACAGCGGTTTTATCTAATAGTTCAATAGGAACATTAACTGCAGCAACAGGACAATCATTAAGTAATGTAGCTCCTGGAATAACTGGCGATGCAACTTCTATAGCAATTGTTGGTTTAGGCGGATTTAATTTAACATTGAATCCAAATCCTTCTACAACTGAAAAAAGAACTGCTACGATTACATTTTTTGCAAATGAAACTGGAGGAGAAGTTACTGTTAATATAACACAAGCAAAACGTACGTTTACTGCTTCACAAAATACGACCATTTAAAAATGAGAACAACTATGATAAATTTACTAAAACAACTACCAAACCAAGGACAATCATTATCATTTCAACAATTGGATCCAACTAGAGATATTATTGATTCATCTCAAGAAACGATAACAGACGCATTATGGAGTGATGATCAGCCATTATTATCTACATTTTTTACCGCATCAAATTTATCAGTTTCTCAAAAAGCATATTATGTTAATGTATATCAAAAAGATCCTGCAGCAACTGGATCTGCTATTCAATTTGCATTAGCATACGGTGATCAACGAGGTAGTGGATCATTAAATAATGGTGGTGGACAATTAGGGGATGCTCCTAGTAAAGCAATATATTCACAATATAAACAATTATTATTAGATGAAACAGTAAATGCATTTACATTTAAAACTGGATCTGGTGTTTATACTACGGATTCAATATATGTAATAAATTTGCAACGAGCAAGATCAAAAGAAAGATTAGATCCAGGTAATTGGGAATTACCATTAAATGGTATTACATCTAGAGATACAGATGCAACAGGAAGTGTTGTAATAGGACCTTCTCATATAAAACTAATTGATAATTCATCAACAGAAACAACATCTACACCGGAAATTGCAGATTCATATGATATTGTTTCTGGAAGTATTTCAAATGGAATTTTTAATTCAACTGCTCCTGAATATTATGGTAAAGTTTACCCACAACATAGCGTTATTATATTAGATGGAAGAAAATTAGATAATGAGTTAGGATTTAAAACTAACACCGGTTCTAATGCAGCTGGAAGTAATCATTATGGATTGTTTCATTCTATTTCAGGATCTGCATCTGCTGGATCAGGATCATTTTTAGCTAGAAATAAAGAAACTGTTAGTAGCACTATGTATTTTGTTAGATTAAATAATGCAGATTATAATTACTCAAATAATCCATCATATGTAACTGGAACACAATTTGAAATTGCAAATCAAGGATATTGGACAGATCCTGTATCATATATAACTACAGTTGGTTTATATAATGATCAACAAGAATTATTAGCAGTTGCAAAATTAAGTAAGCCAATTAAAAAAGACAAAAAATCAGAATTAAATATTCGTGTTAAATTAGATTATTAATTACACGTATTTTTCGCCTGTTATATTTATTATAAAATAACAGAGTTTATATGTCAGATATCACAGAATATACTGGTGAATCAGTAAAAGCTTTTAAAAAAGTAAATCCTACTGATTTAAAATTTACTCCAATGCAATTAAACAAAACGTTTTATATGTATTCTGGAAGTACTTCGTTATATACACCATTAAACGCATATTATACAGAAAATATACCAGAAAATAATTTAAATTGGGGTGAACAAAATTTAAATGGTACATATAAATCAATCATTTATAAATCATTGCAACAATTATTTTATAAAGATTCATATGATACGGAAATATTCTTATATAAAACATCTTCTATTTTTAGTATACCTCAAAAGAAAATGGGACAAAAAATTAAAGAAGATTCATTTACATATAATAGTGCATCATTAAGTTTAAAATCTAATAGATCTGGAAAAATATTTGATGAAAATATTAATATAGAATCTTTTCCTGATACATTAAATTTTTATGAAGGATTTAATAAATATTTTGATTCTTCAAATATAACATATGAATCGCAAAATATTAATTATGTTTCTGGAGTAACAACGAATAATGGAAATCAACAATCTATAGGATTATCGGCATTATTTTCTGGAAATGGTTATATATCATCTAGTTTAGAAGGAATATATGATAAACAACATGATTATGCAATATCATTTTTTATATCAGGAACAAATAGTACAAATAATGATCAGTTGATATTAACAAAAGCAGATCAAATAACTAGAAGTCCATGTCCTTTTAATATTGAATTAAGCGGAAGTAATGAAATTAAATTTAGTATACGTGGTAATAATTCTAATTTAATTGCGTTAATAACATCTTCTGCAGACGTTTCTTCGTCTTGGACTCATGTAGTATGTCAAAAAACTGGTAGTGATATTGAGATGTATATTAATGGAACTAAACATTCATCTGGTAGTTTTGATTTTCTTCGTGATAATTTAAATACATATATAAATTCTCCAACATTTATTAATAACAATTATCATTTAAGTATTGGCGGTTATAACACAAATAGCACTAATCTACAAGGATATTTAGATGAAATTAGGATTTATAATAAATCATTATCACAATTGGAAATAAGCACTTTATCGGACCGTAGCGAGGGTGGAGGATTATTACAAACAAATATTGTTGGAAATATATTTTCTGAAAAAGGATTTATTGTTATATCAACTCCAGATTATAGATATAATAATTTATTATCTACAAAATATACTGCAAGTTATCAAAGTACAATTACATTATATGAAATGTCGACATTATGTCGTGTTGATGCAGGTGACTTTAATGTTACTAATAATCATAGTGCACATAATGATTCAAATATTCAATATTTAAACTATTTAACTGGGAGTGAGTTTTCCCCATATATTACATCAATAGGATTATATAATTCGACTGGAACTTTATTAGCAATTGGAAAATTGGGACAACCAATAAAAAAACGTGATGATGTTGATATGAATTTTTTAGTTAGAATGGATCTAGACATTAGACCTATTAAATCAGGATCTAGTTTAAATAGTACAAATCAAAATTTTAATATAAATAATTCTAATACATATGGAGGATTATCATATTGATTAAATTAAAAAACATATTAAACGAAATATCAGAAACTGATGCTAATAATTTATTAAATAAAATTAAAAATAAAGAATTTTCATTTGTTGCACAAGGGGATAATGGAAAAGTATATGCAATAAATGGAGAAGATTTATTATTTAAAATAACAACAGAGCCAGACGAAAAAGCAGTTGCAGATGTAATTGTAGGAAGGGCATCTGAATTTAACTCATTTATTCCTGTTCATTATTCAGATCCAAAACGTAGTTTATATATAATGAATAAAGCAAATCCATTATCTCCAAAAGAACAACAAGAAATAAATAAATTTTATAATGGTTATAAAAATTTTTTAAGGCAAGCTGGCCCAGATGCATCTGTATTTGATTATTTAGATACTGAAGAGACTAGAAATTATTCTCCGGTATTAATTAATTTTATGAGAGCATTACAGCAACATGTAAGAAAAACAAATATAGGAGATTTACATTTATCATTAGATTTCAAACCAGATAATATCATGAAATGGAATGGTAATTTAGTAATGATCGACTGGTAAAGGAAGTTATGAAAAATCATTGGCACTCTAATAATAAACAACGCCAAGCGGCATATAAATATGGATATAGATCTGGCTTAGAATTAAAAGTTGCAGATCAAATCAAAGAAGCAAAATATCCTGTTAATTACGAAAAAGAAACATTACAATATATAGTTCCACAAAAAAATTCTAAATATACTCCGGATTTTATATTTACAAAAAAATCAGGTAACACAATGTATATTGAAACAAAAGGAAGATGGACAAGCACTGATAGACAAAAAATGAAACATGTTTTAGCATCACATCCAGATATTGATTTAAGAATTATATTTCAGAATCCCAATCAAAAGATATCAAAAGGTTCAAAAACAACATATGAAATGTATGCAAATAAAATAGGAATAACACACGTTGCAAAAAAAGATATGCCGGAAGAGTGGTTAAATGAATGTTGTAAAGAAGGAGAAACGCCGGTTACATCAAAGTTTTTTGTATTATGATTGGATAATTGAAAAATAATCATTATTTTTTTAATGTAAGTTAATAAAAAGATGAAATCGTTTAATATAATGTATATTATTAAATGATGAATCGTTAGACCGATTATGATTGTGTCTAACATATATTATATAATACCAATACTTTTGATCTTTCAGTAAATTTTCTTATAATATATTATATGAAGAATCTTAAACTACTTCAATTATTAGAATCTGTTCTAGGAAAAGGTAAACAAACATCTGGAGATAATATTGCATTCTTTTCCCCGTTTACATCTCATTATAAACCTAAATTAGAGATTGATATTAATACTAATAAAGAAGGTCAAAATCCATGGCACTGTTGGATATCTGATAAAAAAGGTCGGACTATTAGATCATTATTTAAACAATTAAATTTACCAAAATCTAAATTTGAAAAATTAAATAAAATAATCGAAGTAACAAGATATAGAAACAATGTAACAGAAAAAATTGAATACTCATTAAAATTGCCAGAAGAATATCAACCATTATGGATTGAAAAGAAAACACCTGACTATAAAAATGCAATACATTATTTAAAAAATAGAGGTATAAATATATTTGATATTATTAGATACAGAATTGGGTATGCAGAATCTGGTCAATATTCTGGAAAAATTATTATTCCTAGTTATGATGCAAATGGACAATTAAATTATTTTGTATCTAGAGCATATTATAAAAACGATCCACATAAACATAAAAATCCACAAACATCGAAAGATATAATTGGATTTGAAATGTTAATTAACTGGAATGAACCTATTATATTATGCGAAGGAGCATTTGATGCGATTACTATAAAAAGAAATGCTATTCCATTATTTGGGAAACTTATACAACCTACATTACAAAAAAAGATTATAGAAGAACATGTTAATGACATTTATATATGTTTAGATCCAGATGCAATGCATAATGCAATAGAAATAGCTAAAGGATTCATGGCAGAAGGATTAAATGTATATTTTGTAGAACTTAAAGATTTAGATCCAAATGAATTAGGTTATAAAAAAATAACTAAAAAATTAGAGGATACATATAAATTTTCATTTGAAAGAATGATGGAATTAAAAATAGCTTCGTTATGGAAATAAAAAAATTAAAAACAAACATAAAAAGTATTGATAGAATATTTCATATTTCTGATATTCATATTCGAACATTAAAACGTCATAAAGAATATAATGAAGTATTTGATAATTTATTTTTACATATTGCCCAACATGCATCTGATCAAAGTATATGCGTTATAACTGGAGATATAGTTCATTCTAAATTAGATATGTCGCCGGAGTTAATTAATATGTTAACAAAATTCTTTAATGGATTTCATATTCCTACAATTGTTATTTTAGGTAATCATGATATGAATTTAAATAATTTATATAGATTAGATGCAATATCTCCAATACTAGATGTTATTAATAATAAAAATATACACTTTATAAAAGATAACGGATTATTTCAATTTGGAAATATTGTATTTAATCATATGGCAGTAGACGTAGCTCCTAAAGATTATATAAAAGCAAAAGATTTTAATGCACATTATAAAATAGCCTTACATCATGGAGCAGTACATAGTGCTAAAACTGATATTGGATTTCAAATATCAAATGAACATGTAACAACAGACTTATTTGAAGGTCATGATTTAACATTATTAGGTGATATTCATAAGCCAGCTCAATTTTTAAATAAAGAAAAAACTATAGGATATCCTGGATCATTAATTCAACAAAATCATGGAGAAGCATTAGACCATGGAATATTAGTTTGGGACTTACCAGATAAATCTGCAGATTTTGTTGAAATAGAAAATAATTACGGATATGTAACATTTGAAGTAGACAATGCAAAAATTATTAATTCTCCATATCGTGTTCCAAGAAAACCAAGAGTAAGAATTAAATTTAATGATACTGACGCATCTGATATTAAAAAATTAATAGCAACAATTAGAAAAAAATATAAAGTTCAAGATATATCAATACAACGTAGTGCAAATCATATTGAAAATAATCAAAATGGTTCAATTGCAATTGGAAATGTTAGAGATGTAGAACATCAAAATAATCTAATAACACAATTTATTGAAGAAAATTATCCTGATGCAGACAAAAAAGAATTAGATGCAATTAGGCATATTAATAGAACAATTAATTCTAAACTGCCTGTTCTAGAATCCGTAAGAAATGTAACATGGTATCCAGTTTCATTTGAATTTGATAATATGTTTTCATATGGAGAAAAAAATAAAGTAGATTTTTCAAAATTATCAGATGTTATAGGTTTATTCGCAGCAAATGCATCAGGTAAATCTTCTTTATTAGATGCAATAACATATACAATATTTGATAAATGTAGTAAAACAAGTAAATCAAAAGAAGTCTTAAATAATAAAAAGTCTGGTTTTAAAGGTATATTTAAATTCATGTTAAATGATAAATTATATACTATTGAACGAGAAGGTATAACATTAAAGCATGGACATGTTAAAGTAAACGTTAATTTTTATAATGAAGATCAAAACTTAAATGGAGAAGAAAGAAGTGATACTAATAAAAGTATTCGAAGGTATTTAGGAACTTATGATGATTTTATTTTAACTGCATTTTCATTACAAGCAGATAATAATAATTTTATAGAAAAGTCACAAAGAGAACGAAAAGATTTATTATCTCAATTTCTAGACACAACAGTTTTTGAACAACTATATCATTTAGCAGCTGAAGAAATAAAAGAAACTTCTGGTAAATTAAAAGAATATAAGAAAACAGATTTTGGATTAATTATACGTGACTCAGACGATATAATTTTAAAAAATCAAGATAAAATTATTAAATTAGAAAAGAACGATACAGATTTGCAAGAATCGAGAAATAATTTACAAAATCAAATTGTAGAATTAATTGAAACAAAGCAGCCAATATCATATGAAGGACCTTCTATAAAAAAATTAGAAAATGACGAATCTATATTAATAAAAGATATTGAAAAAATAAACTCAAATACATTAGTATTAGAAGAAAAAATTAATGTTGTTAAATCTAATATGTCATCATATTCAAATATAATTAATAAAGAACAATATAATAAAATATCATCTGAATTATCTGATATTATTAAGAAAAAAGATAGTATATCTAATAGTATAAGCACACTAACAAGTTTAATAGAATCACAGAAAAAGAAAATTGATCATTTAAAAACTCATGAATATGATCATGCATGTAAGTATTGTATTGAAAATATATTTGTTAAAGATGCATTAGAAGCAAAAAAATTATTACCAAGAAATAAATTACAATTAAAAAAAGAAATTGGATCAGCTGAATTTTTTCAACAACGTATTGATAAATTAAATTCCTCAATTTATGAATATCAAGAAAAAATAAATTTAAAAAATAAAATTGAAAAATTAGAATTGCAATTACAGATATTAGAAAGTGATATACAAACAAAAGAATCTGAATTGGAAACAAATGCAGAAAGACAAGAATTATTTAAAAAGAATGAATCTGCAATTATATTTAATGAATCGATAAATAAAAAAATTGATTCTAAAAAGAAACTTATATTAGAAACTACTGAGTTAATAAAGAATATAACTAATAAAATTAAATCTAATCATGGTGAAATTGAAGTTGCTAAAACTAAAAAGAAAACTGCATTAGAACAATTAGAAACATATAAACAATTAGAAACTGAATATAAAGCATATGAATATTATTTACATTCTGTAAAGCGAGACGGCGTTCCATACGAATTAATCAAAAAAGCATTACCAAAATTGAAACAGAAATAAACAATGTTTTAAATCAAGTAGTTGATTTCAATATGGTATTAAATACAGATGGTAAAAATATTAATGGATATATTATTTATGATGAAGACAACTTTTGGCCGTTAGAGCTAACTTCTGGTATGGAACGATTTATTTCATCATTAGCAATACGTGTAGCTTTAATTAATGTATCTGCATTACCTAGACCAAATTTTATTGCAATAGATGAAGGATGGGGTAGTTTAGATAGAGAACATATTTCTGCAGTAACAAATTTATTTGAATATTTTAGAACAAAATTTGACTTTTCAATTATTATATCCCACGTAGAATCAATGAGAGATATGGTAGATAACTTAATTGAAGTAAATAAGATAAATAATTTTAGCCAGATTCAACATACATAATATTTATAAAAAAGAATATCATGTATGAAAAAAGTAACAACTATAGTTCGTAATCTAGATCAACTATCTACATATATCACCGATCAATCATCATTATCGAGTAATATATTCAATATTACCGAATTTCCATTAGAATTTACTATTGGTAAAAATTTAATTAAATTAAAAGGAAATACTAATATATTTGAAGTTGGTACTGAATTAGCAATTGAAATACTTGATTCTAATAGAAATCCAATTTATCATGAAATTATTGATTATATTGAAAGCGATACTTCTAGAGTATTAGCTGTTTATATTTATGATACAACACCTCCTGGTAATTGTACTGTAACTATTGCTGCAGTTTTAAATCAATTATACACAGGAGAACAAATTCCAACCGTTTGGAGAAATAAATTAAATGTTAAATGGACAAAAAATGTATCAGTTAACAATAAAGCAACTAATACTTCAGAAATAATATTTGAAGATACAAAACTTCCAACAGTAGAAGTTTCAGAACAAATCGGAGTTCGATTAGATAGAATATATGAAAATAACGAACAGTTTCCAACATATACAACGGGATTAATAGAATTTGAAACACGGAACAATAGTGTATTAGCAAAAATAACCGGAGGAGAATTTGATCCAAAATTTTCTGGAGGAACATTAACAGTTACTAATCCAGTCAATGCATTACCAATACCGTTATTAACTACTAGCTCTGCTAAACCGTATACATCAAAAATTAAAAAAATATTAAATAAAGATTTTATTGAATTAGATGATCGATATGTATTTACTTATAGTCAAAGTTTAACACAACACGAATTTATTAAATTTGATGCATCACCATTTTCGCTATCATATGAAGCAGTACCTACATATATACCAACTCAACATTCAGAATCATTTGCATTAACACAAATAAAAAACTTAAATCCAGGGACTGGTGACGTATCAAGAATTAAATTATATATTAACAGTTCAGGTACTATAGGTACATATGAATTAATTAATGATATATCATTAGAACCTACTGAAATATTTGTTGATGCAACTGGATCTATTTTTCCAGATGTAAGTATTGGATACTTTATATCCCAAAGTATAATTGATTCATATTGGGAAGTTAATCAATACAATGGAAAAAATACAGTTACAAAACCAACATTAACATTTTCAACTAGTTCATTAAATAATTCATTAATTGTTACTCCGTCTGTTTCATATTCTGGAGATCAAAATGCAATTGTATTACAAACAACAAGTTCATTACCTGGAGTATTTGTTAAAGACTCTGAATATAAAATAATATTTGATGCAATTGGTACAAAAAATTCTTTGAGTAATTTAGAAAATCCAAAAATTTCTATATATTTATCAGGGTCTTCATTTGATTATGATAATACTAATTTACAAAATGATTATTTTCCTTATATATTAGGAAAAAAGATAGGAGAATATGAAACTCCAAATAATAATCAACGATTAGATGATTTACAATTTAATTTTACTGCAGACAAAACAGGAAATGGATCATTATTAATATTAATTGAATCAGGACAATGGCAATTTTCAGATATTAGAACATTAACATCTGCAGAAAAAGGATTTACAGAAAATTACACAAGATTTAGAACTGACATTCCTGTAAAACATAAATCTGATAATGAAATAAAATTTAAAATTGAATATTATAATGCTGCTGGAGTTAAAAGTGATCATGAAACTATAGTAACAAATCAAGTATTTCAAGGAGGAAATAGATATATAGACGGCGGATTTTCAATGCTAACAGGTTCATTAACTGTTGCTGATACATTAAATTCTGGAGTTGAAATAGTAGGATTACAAAATACTGGATATATTAGATCATTAGGTTATGATGGTTTTAACCAAGCAATGACTGGACGTGGAGGATTTTTATTATTTTCTGGTTCTGCATTACCAAATCAATTTGCAACATCATATCAAGGCGTTGGTTTAGAAATGGTTGCTAATGCTAATAACTTTTTTAAATTTAGAACAGATCCAAGTGGATTAGAAATACAAACAGAAAAATTCTTTTTAGGTAATCCTTCAACACAATTTATTTCAGGATCAAATGGACAATTAGAAATTTCATCTTCAGGATATCATATACAACCATCTGGAGATATTACAGCTTCAAATTTTTTAATGGAAGGTGGAGTTATAACTAATAATGTAACTATTTTAGGATCTGTATCTGCAAATAGTATATTAACACCTGCTGTAATAAATGGCTCTCCAGCAACACCATCAAACGCATCTTCATCAATTTCAGATCAAGGATTAGCAATATTTAGATCTGCATCTATTGCAGGATTTAATATATCACCAGAAGAAATAAGATCGCCGGGAGATGCACTTCGTTTAAAATCTATAGGACAAATAACTGCATCAGACGGATTTTTGTTTGGATCAAAAGCAGCTAGTAATTTTATTCAATTTGCTGGAAGTACATTAACAGTCAGAGGCGATTTATCAGTCGATCAAATATTTACTCCTGCTTTAATAGGTGGAAGTCCAGCAAATGAAACAAATGCATCATCATCTATAAAATCAGACGGATTTGCAAAATTTGTATCTGCATCTATAGGGGGATGGGGTATTACTACAAGTTCTATAGAGGGTGGTAATCTTATAATGAAGCCGGAAGGTATTTTACAAACAAGAGACTTCGCTAGCGGATTTAAAGGTTGGAAAATATCTTCAGAAGGTAATGGAACTGCAGAATTTGAAAATGTAAGAATTAGAGGTACTCTAAGAACAACTACATTTGAGAAAGAATCTGTAAACGCAGTTGGTGGTCAACTATGGGTTACTAACGCAACAACATTGACTGGATCAAATATAACTGCTAATGCAACTACAATGTCTGTAGAAAATGCGAGTGGTTTTGCTGTAGGTGAAATTCTATTAGCTAAAAAAGTAGATGCAACTGGATTTCAAACAGAATATCTTTTAGTTGAATCTGCGTCTGTAGATGGAAATAATACTGGTTCAGACGAAGTACATGGAAGAATATTTGTACAGCGAGGCTACGGTAGTGGCTCTGGCGGAAGTTTTGTTGGAGATTTAGCTTCAACATCACAATCATATGATGAAGGACAAGTTATTGTATCAACCGGATTAAGTGGTAGTGGATATATCAAAATGAATGCAAATCCTAGAGATTCAAATATTCCATTCATTGATATAGTAGAAAGAACAGGTAGTGGACTATATGATGTAGAATTAAGATCAAGATTAGGAGATTTAAGTGGTTTAGCAAATTCATCATATGTATTTGGCAATCCTAGTCCAGGATTTGG
>Ga0181393_1000369_pt1 | contig 16970 bp, 12 predicted proteins | sample 16SPOviralmetaG_FD_130122 | JGI IMG/M metagenome (GOLD analysis project Ga0181393, IMG submission 130122) | Marine viral communities from the oligotrophic San Pedro Time Series (SPOT) site, San Pedro Channel, CA, USA - 16 SPOT_SRF_2010-10-21 | ecosystem: Environmental > Aquatic > Marine > Strait...
CGTTGTAGTAGGAGATATGGCTTGTAGGTCTAACGCTGGTGATGACAATGTTGTTATTGGTAGCTCTGCTGGAACAAACTTTACTTCAGCAGTTGAAGATTGTGTAGTTATAGGTAGTTTTGCAGCTGGTAGTGCTGGTACAAGCGCGAGTGGAGTAACTGCTATTGGTAGAAAAGCTGGTAGAAGTAATACAGCAACGGGAACTATGTCAATAGGCTTTGAAGCAGGTTACACACAAACTTCTGGTAATTACAACACAAACTTAGGATATAAAGCTGGATATACAAATAGTACAGGAAGTTCAAATACGCATTTAGGTTATGAAGCAGGTTTTTCAAATACAGGTGCTGAAAATACTTCTTTAGGTTATCAAGCTTTACGAGCAAACACGGGTACTGCTAATGTTGCTATTGGAAAAGAAGCTGCGAAAAATAGCGACGGGGCTTATAATGTAGCTATTGGAGCAGGATCTCTTTTAAATAATAACGCAAATTTTAACGTCGCGATAGGCTATAACGCGGGTGATGCTTTAACATCAGGTTTTGCAAATAACAATATAATTATTGGATATCTTGCTGATGCTAGTGCATCTGGTGCGTCAAACGAAATTACATTAGGTAATGCAAACATTACCGCATTACGTATACCAGGATTACAATCAAGCGCATCAGACGGAGATGTACTTACGTTTTCTTCTGGAACTGGTAAAATAACTTTACAAGCTGCCGGTGGTGGTGGTGCATCTAGCTTAAATGGATTAAGTGATGTGCTTATTGATACTGCTTCAGAGTATGTTGGAACTGTTCCAGCTGGTCTTTCTGGAAACCCACAAGGCAATACTACTTTAGGTATTGATGCAGGTAATGCTATAACTAACGGTGCGCAAAACACAGTTATTGGAAATGATGCGATGAAATTCCAAACAGCTAGAAGTGAATATGCTGTTGTTGGGTATCAAGCAGGTTTTAATTGTACTGGAAACAGTGTAACTGCTTTAGGTTGGCAAGCTGCTTATGCGGGTAATCAAGACGGTTCAGTCTCTATAGGTACATCAGCTCACGGAACTGGATTTGCAGCAAATGACGCTGTTGCTGTTGGTTCTTTAGCAGCGTACACCGGAACAGCTACTGGTTCTGTAGCTATAGGTAAAAGAGCTGGGTATAATGGAAACGATAAAACAAATTCTGTTTTAATTGGTTTTGATGCAGGTAGAAGCGTAAATGTAAGTAGTCATGTATCAATAGGCTACCAATCAGGTTACTCACAAACTTCAGGCGCAAGTAATACAAATATAGGTTACCAAGCTGGATACTCTAACACTACACAAGGGTTTAGAACTTGTATAGGTTACGAAGCTGGTGAATCTAATACAGGTGGTAGTAATACTTTTATTGGTAAAGGCGCTGGCAGAGCAAGCGGAGCAGGTATAATGAATGTTGTTGTAGGTTCAAATGCTATGGCTTTTGGCGCCTTAGGTAATTTTAACATAGGTATAGGACATCAAGCTGCACAAAGTTCAACTGCTGCAAACAATACTATAATAGGTTACCAAGCTGGGCAATACAATACAAGTGGAGGTAATAATGTTATTTTAGGCTTTGAAGCAGCAAGGAATACAACAATTGGTGGTAATAATGTTGTTATAGGGCATCAAGCTATGGATGCAAATACTGATGGAACCGACAACGTAGCAATAGGATATCAAGCTTTAGAACAAGAAACAAGTGGTGATAGAAATACCGCTATTGGTTACCGAGCATTATATGCTCAAAACCAAACTTTTGCCGCAAGTAATGTTGCGGTAGGATATGGTGCAGATGATTCAAATCTTACTGGATTTCAAAGAACTTGTATAGGTACTGCAACTGGTGCTGTTGGCCCTGGTCCAACCGGGCAAAATATTACTAATATTGGTTACGCTGCTCAAGAAAGTAGCTACAGTGCTGCTAATGAAGTTACTTTAGGTAATACAAGTGTTACAACTTTAAGATGTCAAGTAACAAGCATTACAGCTATATCTGATGAAAGAGATAAAACAAGCATTGAAGACTTACCTTACGGATTAGACTTTGTAAACTCTTTAAAGCCTAGAAAATTTGTTTGGGATCATAGAGTAGAAACTAACAGAGATGGAGAAGAATTTTATAGTTCTAAAAAAGGTACTAAAGATATAGGTTTTATTGCTCAAGAACTACAAGAAGTAGATGATGAAAACCTACAACTTGTTTATGATAACAATCCTGACAGATTAGAAGCAAGTTATGGTAGACTAATACCTGTGCTTGTCCAAGCTATAAAAGAATTAAAAGCAGAAGTAGAATTATTAAAAAATAAATAATGTATAAAAACACAATTACATCAGACAACACTCCGGACAGCCACAAAGCTATTATTGTAAATCAAGTTGATGGTCAGCTAGCAGAAGCCGCAGATGAAGAAACTTCAGCTGAGCAATTGCAAGTTCTTAAAGATCACTTTCTTTGGTTACTATCAAACGACTTTTATAAAGACGAATGTAGCGCTGAGCAAGTAACTGGTATGGAATCATATTTACCAGCTGATTACGCAGACGAATACGAAGATTTACCAGAGTAGAAAAGTAAAATATAGTGTAACTATATTATTATAAATTAATTAAATTAAATCAAATGGCAAAAATTACTGATAAACAATTAGAAACCTTACAAGGTCACAATACTAAACTAAGTGAAATACTTACTCAGATAGGTGTTTTGGAATCAAACAAACACGCACTTCTGCACGAAATAGCTGGGATAAATAAAGACTTAGAAGAGTTTAAAAAAGATCTTGAAGGAGAATACGGAGCAATCAATATTGATGTGTCTACAGGAGAATATACTATCATCGAAAAAGAAGATGAAGATGATAGCGATCTAGCTGTAGTTAAAGCAGAAGACTAAAATGGATTCTGTTATAAGAAAGATCAGTATTGGTTCTGATTATAAAAATGATGCTATGCACTACTCTGTAGGCCAACAAGTTTATGGTGGCCACGAGATTGCATATATTTTATTTGATGATCAAGATAGTTCTTATAATATTCATATAAAGAAAAACAACGAGGTATTGCCGTGGAAGAAATTCAATTCTCACATGGCAGTATCTGTTGAGTATGATTTAGAATATTAATGAAGAGTGTATATGATTTTATCATAAAGCCAGTTGGTAAGGTTTATGATAATTCTATAGACGTAGATGGCAAAGAGCTTTTACTAAATAGTAGTATTGAAAAACATAAGTTTGTAAACAATAAAGCTATTGTAGTTTCAACGCCACTTGCTTTTGATACGCCTATAGAAGAAGGAGATGAAATTATAGTTCATCATAATATCTTTAGAAGGTATTATAACATGAAAGGTAAAGAGGTTAACAGTAGTAAGTTTTTTAAAAACGATCTTTACTTTTGTCAAATAGATCAAATATATTTATATAAAAAAATATACAAATGGCACGCGTTTGCTGATAGATGCTTCGCTATGCCACTTGAAAATAATAACGATCTAGAGCTCGATAAAGAGCAAAAGCTTATTGGTGTATTAAAATACGGTAATAAGTCCTTAGAAGCTAAAGGAATAAACGAGGGAGATACTATAGGGTTTACACCTAACAGTGAGTTTGAGTTTATTATAAATGACCAGCGGCTTTATTGTATGAAATCAAATGATATTGTAATTAAGTATGAGCACCAAGAAAACCAAGTTGAATATAATCCAAGCTGGGCAAAAAGCAGTTGAGGAATTAATCAAGGTAGCTAAAGAACCTATTGTAGATTCAGATGATGACATCTCGGCTGATCGTTTAAAGAACGCGGCTGCAACAAAAAAGTTAGCTATATTCGATGCGTTTGAAATACTTAACCGCATTGAAGAAGAAAAAAGTATGCTTGAGGATAAATCAGGTGATAGCAAACAAAAATCTTTTCAGGGTTTTGCAGAGGGTAGATCTAAGTAATGTACAAGCAAAATTTATTTACTGTACTTACAGATCACGTAAAACCTCACGTGCTTAAAAGAAATAACAAAAGCAAAAAGTGGGAGTACGGTTATAACAAAGAACACGACATAGTCGTTATAAGTAAGACTGGTCAAATAGGTGATGTGTATGAAATACAAAACCTTAAAATAGCATTACCACCTTTTAAAGGTAAACTAAATAAGGATAAAGACAAATGGTCTAGAGAAGAATATCCTAAAGAATTAAATAAAATAAAAAGTGTATTTGAGTGGAATAAATACCCGGAGCACTTTAAAGAAAGATGGTATGAGTATATTGACGAAGAGTTTAAACGCCGCGACGAAGGCCATTGGTTCAATAACAAGGGTGTTGCTACTTATCTTACTGGCACTCACTACATGTACTTGCAGTGGAGTAAGATTGATGTTGGGGCAGCAGACTTTAGGGAGTCAAACAGATTATTCTTTATATTCTGGGAAGCTTGCAAAGCAGACACAAGATGCTATGGTATGTGCTACCTCAAAAACAGAAGGTCTGGTTTTAGCTTCATGGCATCAGGGGAAACTGTTAACCTTGCAACAATATCAAGCGACGCAAGATTCGGTATCTTATCAAAATCAGGGGCTGATGCTAAAAAAATGTTTACCGACAAGGTAGTACCAATATCAATTAACTACCCTTTCTTTTTTAAACCAATACAGGACGGTATGGATCGTCCTAAAACAGAGCTTGCTTACAGAGTACCAGCGTCAAAGCTAACTCGTAGAAAGCTAGATCAAGGTGAAACACCTGACGAAGTTGTAGGGCTTGATACTACTATTGACTGGAAAAATACAGGTGATAACAGCTATGATGGTGAAAAACTAAAGCTGCTTGTGCACGATGAATCAGGTAAATGGGAAAGACCTGATAACATACTAAACAACTGGAGGGTTACAAAAACCACCCTTAGATTAGGTAGCAGAGTTGTAGGTAAGTGTATGATGGGTTCAACAAGTAACTCTCTTGATAAAGGTGGGGGTAATTTTAAAAAATTGTACTATGCATCAGATGCTACCAAAAGAAACCGCAACGGACAAACTAGCTCAGGATTATATTCTTTGTTCATACCTATGGAATGGAACTACGAAGGATTCATTGATACTTATGGACACCCTGTCTTTGATACGCCGCCAAAATCGGTTGAAGGATCAGATGGGTTACAAGTTGAGGTAGGTGTTATAAACCACTGGGAAAACGAAGTTGATGGTTTAAAAGGTGATCAGGATAGTTTAAACGAATACTATCGCCAGTTTCCTAGAACTGAGCAGCATGCTTTTAGAGATGAAACAAAACAATCTTTATTTAATCTAACTAAGATATACGAGCAGATAGATTATAATGAAGAATCTGATAACTCTAAATTAGTAACAAGAGGAAATTTTATGTGGAGCGAAGGTGTTAAAGATACTATAGTAAACTTTATACCTAGTACTAATGGAAGGTTTTTAGTTTCATGGGTACCACCTGCAGAATTACAAAATCGTGTAATAATAAAAAATGGAGTTAAACACCCTGGTAATGAACATTGCGGTGCTTTTGGTTGTGACTCTTATGATATATCAGGAACAGTAGACAACAGAGGTTCTAAAGGTGCTTTGCACGGTCTTACTAAATTCAGTATGGAAAACGTTCCGGTTAATATGTTTTTCTTAGAATATATATCAAGACCTCCAACAGCTGAGATATTCTTTGAAGATGTACTTATGGCATTACACTTTTACGGTATGCCAATACTTGCAGAGAATAATAAACCTAGGCTTTTGTATTATTTAAAACGTAGAGGTTATAGAGCTTTCTCAATGAACAGACCGGATAAATTAAAACTTTCTGTTGCAGAAAGAGAGATAGGCGGAATACCTAACTCATCAGAAGATATTAAGCAAGCTCACGCTGCTGCTATTGAATCTTATATAGAAGATCATGTTGGGCTTAAAGAAACTATGTACGGTAACATGTACTTTCAAGAAACGTTAGAAGACTGGTCTAAGTTTAATATAAACAATAGAACTAAGCACGATGCTTCTATTAGTTCAGGCCTAGCAATAATGGCTTGCAATAAAAATAGGTATACACCTGTAAACGTAGTTAAAAAAAATGTTGTTCCTTTGGGCTTCAAGAAGTTTGATAACCAAGGTAGTATTTCAAAAATAATAAAATAGATGATTTATACTAATTCTAGTAGCACTTTTCCAAGTCAGGTAGTACCAGACGCAGAGAAAAAGACTTATGAATATGGTTTAGCCGTAGCAAAAGCTGTGGAAGACGAATGGTTTAGAGGAGACAGAGGAACTTTAAATGGCGGTAGGTTTGGAACAAACTGGACCAGGTTTAATGATTTAAGACTTTACGCTAGAGGAGAACAAAGTGTAGCAAAATACAAAGATGAATTATCTACTAACGGTGATTTATCTTACCTTAATTTAGACTGGAAACCAGTGGCTGTATTATCTAAATTTGTAGATATTGTAGTTAACGGTATGACTGATAAAGGTTATGAAATAAAATCATTTGCTTCAGATCCGTATGCTATAAAACAAAGAACTGACTTTGCTTTTAATGCTTTGCGTGATATAGAAAATAAAGAAATGATTGATCAGCTGAACGCTGCTACCGGTCAAAACTTTTACGCATCGCCTGATCCTCAAGAATTACCTGTAAATAAAGAAGAACTAGATCTTTATCTTCAATTAAATTATAAGCAAGCTATAGAAATAGCTGAAGAAGAAGTCATTAGTAACGTATTTAATTATAATAAATATGATGAAACTAAAAAACGATTAGCTTATGATTTAACAGTATTAGGTATTAGTTGTGTTAAAACTAATTTTAATCTAGCTAATGGTGTTACTGTTGATTATGTAGATCCAGCTAATTTAGTTTATTCTTATACAGACGATCCTAACTTTGAAGATATATATTATGTAGGTGAGGTTAAAAGTTTATCTCTTGAAGAAATCAAAAAACAATTTCCTTACTTAACTCAATCAGAGCTAGAAGAAATACAAGAATATTCAGGTAATAATAATTATAGAAGTAATTTTTATAATTATGATTACGACAGAAACTTAATACAAGTATTATATTTTGAATACAAAACTTATCAAAATCAAGTATTTAAAATAAAACAAACAGATCAAGGTCTTGAAAAAGCTCTTGAAAAAGATGATTCGTTTGATCCGCCTGAAACTGACAACTTTAACAAGGTGCACAGGGCAATAGAGGTTTTATATAGTGGCGCTAAAATTCTTGGTCACGAAAAAATGCTTAAATGGGAACTAGCTAAAAACATGACTAGACCTTATAGCGATCAAACTAAAGTTGAAATGAATTATGCTATATCTGCTCCTCGTATGTACAAGGGTAGAATAGAATCATTAGTAAGTAAGTGTATTGGTTTTGCTGATATGATACAGCTTACGCATTTAAAATTACAGCAAGTACTATCACGTATGGTACCTGACGGTGTTTATGTTGACGTAGACGGATTAGCTGAAGTTGATCTTGGCAATGGTACTAATTATAATCCTGCCGAGGCTTTAAATATGTACTTCCAAACTGGTAGTATTGTAGGTAGAAGCTTAACACAAGATGGTGATCCTAACAGAGGCAAAGTGCCAATACAAGAATTACAAACATCGTCTGGAATAAGCAAGATACAAGCGCTTATACAAACGTATCAGTATTACTTGCAAATGATTAGAGACGTAACCGGGCTTAACGAAGCTAGAGACGGCAGTCAACCTAGTAAAGATTCATTGGTAGGGTTACAAAAACTAGCAGCAGCAGCTTCTAATACAGCTACTAAACATATACTACAGTCTTTAATGTATTTAACAATACGCTCGGCTGAAAATATAAGTCTGCGCGTTGCTGACATGCTTGAGTTCCCGCTGCTTAGACAATCTTTAATGAGTTCTATAAATCAATTTAATGTATCTACGTTAGCTGAAGTGGACAAACTTAATATACACGAGTTTGGTATATTTTTAGAATTAGAACCAGACGAAGAAGAACAAGCAGGTTTAGAACGCAATATACAAATAGCATTACAAGGAGGCCAAATAGGTTTAGAAGATGCTATAGATATAAGAGAAATAAAAAACTTAAAGCTAGCTAATCAGTTTTTAAAGTATAGACAAAAAATAAAAGCAGAGCAGGCTCAACAAGCTCAGCTAGCTAATATACAAGCTCAAGCAAACGCTAACGCTGAGTCTGCAGAAAGAGCAGCACTAGCTGAAACACAAAAACAGCAGGTTATTAATGAACAGAAAGTTCAATTAGAACAAGCTAAATCTCAGTTTGAAATACAACGTATGCAGACTGAAGCTCAAATTAAACGCGGTTTAATGGGTGAAGAATTTAACTTTAATATGCAGCTGGCAAAAGCTAGAGCTGGTGTTGAAAAACAAAAAGAGCAAGATATAGAAGATCGTAAAGACGAGCGCGCTAGAATTATAGGCACGCAGCAATCAGAAATGATTTCGCAGCGTCAAAACGATGAACTACCTAAAAACTTTGAGTCATCTGGATTTGACTCACTAGGAGGATTTGGACTTGAACAGTTTGAACCTCGTTGAAAATAAAATCCTTTAATTTTATATTATTATATTATGTCAGAAGAAATAAAACAAGAAGGAGAGTTTAAAATAAAAACTCCTTCTAAGCCTAAAAATTTAGGTGATAATACAGGTGAACCTATTAAAGTAAATATGAAAGAACCTTTAATAGATCTTGAACCGGATGTTAAAAAAGTAGTAATCAAAAAAGAAGATACTGATGCCGTTCAAACACAAGAGACAAATGATAGCAATGCTATTGTCGAAGAGTCCAAAGACAGTGGCAACAGCGAAGAAGTGGTTGAAGAAGTACGGACCTCCGACGAAGAAATAGCATCTCCTTTAACTGTTATTGAAGATACTGAAGAAGAGGAAAAACAACCTGAAGCAACTAAAGAAGTAGAGCAAGCTGTACAAGAGCAAAGAGTTCTACCTGAAAATATTGAAAAGCTAGTTTCTTTTATGGAAGAGACTGGTGGAACTGTAGAAGACTATGTTAGGCTTAATGCAGATTATACCAATGTTGATAGTAATACTTTAATTAGAGAATATTATAAACAAACTAAACCACATTTAGATTCTGAAGATGTAAGTCTTTTATTAGAAGACTTTGATTATGATGAAGATATAGATGAACCAAAAGATATACGCAAAAAGAAAATTGCGTTTAAAGAGGAGGTTGCTAAAGCAAAAAAGTTTCTTGAAGGTTTAAAGAGTAAATACTACGACGAGATCAAGTTGAGACCGGGCGTAACTCAAGACCAACAGAAAGCTACAGACTTTTTTAACCGATACAACGAAGAGCAAGAAGCTGTGCAAGTGAAGCATAAGGACTTTATAAGCCGTACTAAAAATTTATTAAATAATGATTTCGAAGGTTTCGATTTTAAAGTTAGTGATAAAAAATTTAGGTATAGTATTAAAAATCCAACACAGGTAGCTGAAAATCAATCTGATATTACAAACTTCATTAAGACGTTCTTAAATGATAAAAATGAAATAACAGATACCAAAGGTTATCATAAAGCTTTATACGCAGCGCGAAACGCTGATACTATAGCACAACATTTTTATGAGCAAGGCAAGGCCGATGCAGTTAAAGATGTTATGGCTAAATCTAAAAACATAAGTAATGAACCTAGGCAAACTGCTTCTGGTGATGTATTTGTTAATGGATTCAAAGTAAAAGCAATTAGCGGTCTTGATTCTTCAAAATTAAAAATCAAAACTAAAAAATTTAACTAACTAAATAATAAATTATGAGTTTAACTCCACAATTTGGTAGTTTAATCCCTTCGCAAACGCAAGAGATTTTAAACAGTAACTACCTACAATTTAACGCGGCTGGTGCCGCTGGACCAGGTAATGGTGGCGATACTTTCGCACAACAGTACCTACCAGAAATTTACGAACAAGAAGTAGAGCGTTATGGAAACAGAACGTTATCTGGATTCTTACGTATGGTTGGCGCTGAAATGCCGATGACATCTGATCAAGTAATTTGGTCTGAGCAAAATAGATTACATATCTCTTATGATAATGTTTCTGTTGCAGCTGGTGGTGCTGGCACTACCAATGTAATTACTATTAATCCAGGCGCGGTAGCTGGAGTAACAAATGTTATTTCACCTAATGATACTATTGTTGTTTTAGATCCTGCTACAGGAGGTGAAGCAAAATGTTTAGTAACATCGTCTACTCTTGGAGCAGCTGGAACAATTACTGTTCAAGCTTTTAATAATAAAAAGTTAGATACAGCTGCTGGAAATAATATTACTGCAGCATCTGCTACAATTAAGATATTCGTGTATGGATCTTCTTATCAAAAAGGTCAAGCTTTAAATTCAGTTACCGCTGGAGCTGGAGCTAAAACAGAAGGATATGTATCTGTAGACCCTCAGTTTACTCAATATTCTAATTCACCAATAATCATTAGAAGTCAATACGTAGTATCTGGTTCTGATATGGCACAAATTGGATGGGTAGAGGTTGCGACTGAAGATGGTACTTCTGGATATCTATGGTATTTAAAAGCTGAATCTGAAACTCGTTTACGTTTTGAAGATTACTTAGAAATGTCTATGGTTGAAAGCGAGTATAGTCAAATTACCGCTGGAGCTGGCGTTGCTCAATTGCCAGGTTCTGAAGGTTTATTTGCTGCTATTCAATCTCGTGGTAACGTAGAGGTAGGATTTACTGCTGCTGCTGGAATAGATGAGTTTGATGCTATTTTGAAAAACCTAGATACTCAAGGTGCTATTGAAGAAAACATGTTGTTCTTACAACGTCAGACTGCTTTAGACTTTGACGATATGCTAGCTGCTATTTCAGCTGGTTCTGCTGGAGGTACTGCGTTTGGTCTTTTCGAAAACTCTGAAGAAATGGCGTTGAACTTAGGATTCTCTGGATTCCGTAGAGGTTCTTACGATTTCTATAAGACTGATTGGAAATATCTAAATGACGCTTCTACTCGTGGTGGTGTTGATGGTATTAGTTCTATCGAAGGTGTATTAATACCTGCTGGAACGTCAACAGTATATGATCAAGTATTAGGATCTAATATCCGTCGCCCATTCTTACACGTACGATATAGAGCATCACAAGCTGATGATCGTCGTATGAAGTCTTGGTTGACTGGTTCTGCTGGTGGTGCATTTACTTCAACTCTTGACGCAATGGAAGTAAACTTCCTATCTGAAAGATGTTTAGTAACTCAAGCTGCTAACAACTTTGTATTATTCAAAGGAGTGTAATCACTCATTAATATCTAGGGCTGCTTAATTGTGGCCCTAAGATATTATTTTTTTAATTATTTAATTTTATTATATCATGGCTAAAGAAGCTAAAGCAGTAGAAACAACTGAGGTTGCACCTCAAGAAACAGTTAAGGCTAAAACTGTAGAACAAAAGCCAAGTAAACCTGAATGGGAAATTAAAGATAGAGTTTATTTTTTAACAGGAAATAAATCACCTTTAACACTTACTATTCCAGGTAAACATACTAGAAAACACGCGTTACTATATTTTGATTCTGCAACAGGTAAACAAAGAGAAATTAGATACGCAACAAACCAAGACTCACCACTTGTTGATGAGCAAAAAGGTGAGTGCACGATGGGTCATATTAGATTTCATGACGGCACTTTAACTGTATCAAAAGAAAAACAAAACTTACAAAAGTTATTATCTTTATATCACCCTTTAAAAGGTAAGCTATACGAAGAGTTTAGCGCTAAAGAAGAGGCTGTAGATCAATTAGAAATATTAGACTTACAAATAGATGCTTTAAACGCTGCAAGAACTATGGATATAGATCAGGCCGAAGCAATATTAAGAGTTGAGATTGGTTCTAAGGTATCTAAGATGAGTTCTAAAGAACTTAAAAGAGATTTGCTTCTATTTGCTAGAAGTAATCCTGAGTTGTTTATTAGTTTAGCTAATGACGACAACGTACAATTACGTAATGTAGCTATTGTAGCTGCAGAAAACGGAGTTATTGCTTTATCACAAGATCAAAGAACATTTACTTGGGGTAGCAATGGAAGAAAACTAATGAACGTACCGTTTGATGAAAACCCATACTCAGCAATGGCTGCGTGGTTTAAAACAGACGAAGGCGTAGAAGTTTATAAATCAATAGAGAAAAAACTTCTCTAACGTGTAATAATATATCAGGGCGTGTAATGCGCCCTGTATATAAATAAAAAAATCAATGGCAATAAACGTAGATACAGTATATAAAACTGTCTTGTTGATATTAAACAAAGAACAGCGTGGTTATATGACGCCTGATGAGTTTAATAAAATTGGTTCACAAGTTCAGTTAGAAATATTTAAAAACTATTTTAACAGCTTAAACCAACAACTAAGAGTTCCTCAAGCTGATATAGACTATGCAGATAGGCATTTAAGTATTGATGCAGATATATCTATATTTGAAACGTTTGGCAATGCCACGTACAACGCTGTTGGATCTTACTGGGAATTACCTACAGTAGATACATATAGCAATAATATTATTTATAGCGGTAATACGTTAGCTGCTAATCAAGTTTATTTCTACGAACTTGGAACCGTAGTATATAACAACGAATACGGTAAATCAATAGAGTTACAAAGACTACAACGTAACGAATTTTATAACATTCAATTATCTCCTTTAACAGAGTCTACAAAAAGTTTTCCTACTTATCTTTATGAAAACCAAAAGTTGTATGTGCGACCTACTACTATAACTAGTACTAATCAATCTATAACTGTTAACTTTTTAAGAACTCCTAAAAATATTACTTGGAACTATTCTACAGGCGGACAAGGCCAATACATTTTTAATGCTAATGGTTCTCAAAATTTTGAATTATCAAATCCAGAACAAACAGAAGTTATTATTAAAATATTATTTTACGCTGGTGTAATTATAAGAGATCCTCAAATAATACAAGTTGCAGCTTCTCAAATACAAAAAGAAGAGGCAAACTCAAAAAGCTAACACATGGCATTACTTACAGAAAACAATAGACAGTATTACGAAGGCGCTCAAGGTTTTGTGGCAGATGGTGTTTTAACTGATTTCATAGGAACTTTTGATACAGACTTGATATGGAAAAGCGCGTCTCCTACCAGTGCTGATTATGCTTTAAATAATTTTAAGCTTTACGAAAGCACTACTGGCGCACCTGGAACATACCAAGAAGTTACTACTGGCTACACTGTTGTAGGTAATACAATAAAGTTTGCCGTTGCACCTGCTAATAACAAAGTATTAGTTATTCAACTTAAAAAATTAGATGGTGGTAACTATGGTACTACTGTTGCTGATAAAGCGTACGGTACTGTTGTAGAAGACAACTATGGTTCTTACTCTTATGTAAAGCTAAACGAAATTGTAAACAATTTTTTAGTAGCTTATGTAGGCGCTGGTAAATTAGTTTTAAACGTAAAAAGAACTGATGTAATTTTTCACGCTAAAAGAGCGTTGCAAGAGTTTAGTTATGATACACTAAGAAGCAAAAAATCTCAAGAACTTACAGTTCCTAAAAACTTAAGCGTAGTGCTTCCACAAGACTACGTTAACTATGTAAACATATATTGGGTAGACCAAGCAGGTCGTCAGCATATTATAATGCCGACAAATAATCTTCACCAAAGCCCAACAGAACTTCCAATACAAGACAATAAAGGCGTACCTATACAAGATAGCTTTGATAACAATATAGAATCAGCTAACTCTATAATAGACGATAGATGGGCTAAAAACAATTTGATAAATTTAAATAATAATTTTTTAAATTCTTTCGCCGCTGCTGAGTTTTTTAACGACTACATTGGTATGTTTGGCTATGGTAGGCAATACGGTCTAGACCCTCAGTACGCTAATGCTAATGGTTATTTTAACATTAACAATAGAACAAATAAAATATCTTTTTCTAATAACTTAGTTGATAAAATAATAAACTTAGAATATATATCAGATGGTCTTTCAAGCGATTTAGATACTGAAATACCTAAGATGGCTGAAGAAGCTATGTACGCTTATATTATACACGCTATAATTTCTACAAGAATAAATCAGCCAGAGTATATAGTACAAAGACTTAAAAAACAAAAATCTGCAAAACTACGTAATGCTAAAATACGTTTATCTAATATCAAGCTAAACGAGTTTGTACAAGTTATGCGTGGTAAATCTAAATGGATAAAACACTAGAATTAAATGGCTGAAGTTAAAAATGCTTTCATTAAGTCTAAAATGAATAAAGACTTAGATGATAGACTAATACCTAATGGCGAATATCGCGACGCGCAGAACGTGCAGATTAGTAAATCACAAGGTCCTGATGTAGGTGCTTTGGAAAGTGTTTATGGTAATGAACTGACAAAAAACTTTGCGTCAGCATTAAAAACACCCGCAGCTACAGTAGATCCAAATATAAAATGTATTGGTAATTTTGTAGATGATTTTAATAATATTATTTATAGTTTTTGGACAGACAATACTGGTGAAATATTAAATGGAGCTAATGCCACGCCTAATATACCAAACGGTTATTTACCTGTAGGAGCTATAGGTAGTTTAGATATAGTAACTCCTGGTACTGGCTTTTCAGTAGGTGACGAGCTTCCTTCAGATTTAGGTTTTTCATCTGGTGGTTATAACGCTAATGTTACAGTTGCTTCTGTAGATGGAAGCGGAGGAGTAACAGGCGTTAATATTAATTTTCCTGGACAACTTTTTTCAGGTGACTTAGGTAGTAACTCTAGCGCTATTACAGTAGGTTCCGCTAGCGGTTTAGTTTTAAAACTTACAGGTTTATTAGGTAATAATTTTATAACTTCTTACAGTCCTCAGAGTGGTGCTTTTAGGGTAATAGCTACAGGAAACTTTTTAAACTTTTCTCAAAAAAATCCTATCATAGGAGTTAATTTGTTAGAAAACTTATTATTCTTTACAGACAATAGAAACCAACCTAGAAAAGTAAACGTAACAAGAGGAGGTAGCACTCCAGCTCAAGCTACTTATTATACTACAGAAGATCAAATATCTGTAGCTAAATATAATCCTTACGAACCAATACGACTTTACCAATTAAGCGCATTGGCAGCTGCAACAGCTACTGCTACAGGCGCTGCTTCTAATGTAAGTACTATAAATTTAGGTGCTACTATTTCTGGTAATATAAAAGTAGGGCAATTAGTAACAGGTTCAGGGGTTTTACCAAATACTTTTGTTTCAGGATTTTCAAGCCCAAATGTTACGTTTAACAAGCAACAAAATTTTAGCAGTACTACACTTACGTTTACAAGTTACGAAACTGCTATGAAAGATGTGGTAAGTCCTAACATTCCTCTTGCTACTAGCGGAACCACTAACCCGTATTTAATAACAAATTATACAGGTGATGTAGATTTTTTAGAAGATAAATTTGCTAAGTTTAGTTATAGATTTAGATTTGATGATGGTGAATATTCTATATTTGCACCTTTTACTCAAACAACTTTTATACCTAAACAAGATGGTTATTTTATAAACAACGATGAGCAGTCGGCTATAGAAAGCACTGTAGTTCAGTTTATGGAAAACAAAATTAACTATATACAGTTAAATTTACCTTTACCATCTAGCGGCGCTACGCTTGTAGATACTTTTAAAATTACAGAAGTAGATATTTTATACAAAGAATCAGATTCTTTAGCTGTTCAAGTTATAGAAACTTTGCCTGTTAGTAGAGTTGTCGCGAGTGCTGCATCTACTAATATTTTTACATACAATTATTTAGGCACGAAACCTTTTAAAACTTTACCAGAAGACGAGTTAATACGTGTGTTTGATAAAATACCAGTAAAAGCTTTTAGTCAAGAGCTTGCTAGCAATAGAGTTATATATGGTAATTTCCAAAACAAGCATACGCCACCTTCTGGTATAAACTACCAAGTTGCTACAAATGAAAAATTTGAAATACAGGATTTAAATAGCAATAAAGGTGTAATTGCTTACCCAAACTCTTCATTAAAAGAAAATAGAAATTATCAAGCTGGTTTTGTTTTATCAGATAGATTTGGTAGACAATCGTCCGTTTTGTTATCTACAAATGATTCAGATACATTAACTGCCAACGGTTTTGGCGCATCAACTGTATTTAATCCATATCAAACACCTGGAAGTTCTATAACTTGGAGAGGTGATTCTTTGAAAATAGAAGTTTTATCTGAAATAACTAGTGGTATAAATGGAAATGATACTACTAGTAGTTCTGATATTAAAATTGCTAATTCAGAAACAGGTGAACCTGGTCTTTATAATACTGATACCGCTAATTATGATTACAATCCTTTAGGTTGGTATAGCTATAAAATTGTAGTACAACAAAAAGAACAAGAGTATTATAATGTATATCTACCTGGTATAGTTAAAGGTCCTTTAGATACAACGGGAGGAACTGCGTTTGAACAATTGACAAGTCAAACAACTTTGTTTAACGATAATATAAATAAAGTTCCTAGAGATTTATCTGAAGTAGGGCCTGATCAACGACAATTTAGAAGTTCTGTACAATTATTTGGTAGAGTTCAAAACACAACAGCTGGTGGTGCTTATAGCACTGTAGGTAACGAGCAGTACGATCCTAATATTAGTGCTACAGACTTAGTACCACAAAGTATAACTGTAAACGTAATATCAGATTTAAAAGATTTATTTGATGTTGATGGTGTAATTCCCTCAGTGTCAACCCCTACAACTGGTGCAGTTAACATATTTTACGACGCGTCATCAAATCCTCTTATAGGTAGAATGATTAGTACAAAAACAGGTGGTATAGGTACAGCGCAAGGAGCTGGACAGCCTTATCCTGAAATGAATCAATTAGCAATACTTGAAACAGAACCTGTTGAAAGCAG
>Ga0181393_1000370_pt1 | contig 16963 bp, 3 predicted proteins | sample 16SPOviralmetaG_FD_130122 | JGI IMG/M metagenome (GOLD analysis project Ga0181393, IMG submission 130122) | Marine viral communities from the oligotrophic San Pedro Time Series (SPOT) site, San Pedro Channel, CA, USA - 16 SPOT_SRF_2010-10-21 | ecosystem: Environmental > Aquatic > Marine > Strait...
GTATTAAGTAATGAGCCATGTGATCCTGAATGCGAGTTAATGTTTAATGAAGCTGATCAACCATACTGTAGATGTATAAATTATTATCCTGGAACACTAAGTGATTCTACTACACTTCTTGATTTAGATGATGAGAACTATTTTAAAAATGTATCATGGACAGTAAGTTATGATCCTAAAGCAAAAGCTTGGATATCATTCCATGACTGGCATCCAGATCTTACTATACCAAGTTTAAATCATTTCTTTACAACTAAAGACTATATAGATTTAACTGAACCAGAATGTCCTCCAGGATTTGAATGGAACCCTACAGGTGGACCTGAAGGAATAGGAGCTTGTTGCCAAACAGAAAGAGTAGAATATCCAGCAAATGTTATTGTAGATGAACAGTTTCCTACAAGACAAGTTATACCTATTGCATGTCCTACAGATATTGTATTTTCTATAGATGTTACAGGATCAACATCAGCTACTGGTTCTAGCAGTCCTCCTGTTGATACTAATATTGTTCCACCATATGCAGAAACAACACGTGGGGATTTTCAAAGATTTTTAGATGCATTTATAGCAGTATTTGCTGATGATATGTATGGAACAGATGGAACAGATGGTGCTGTTCAGGTAGGTTTGCATTGTTGGTCTTTAAATAGAGGGTTAAGTGCAGACGGATTTAGTGATTCTGGGGTTCCTGGATTTTCACCTTCAAATATGACTCCAAATATGTCAGGTAATCAAGATCAAAGTTTAAGTATGTCAAGCTATGTAGGTAATCCAACAGGAATACCAAGTCAGTATGATGATATGAATTGGGGAAGATTTGTTCCTACACCTGGTGGTGGTACAAATACTGGACCTGCATTTGAAGAAGGTCAAAGAATGTTATCAAGAGTAGATATGGGATCTTTACAAGATAGAACAGCTAATCCTAATTATAGAAGAATACATATATTTATGAGTGATGGATTTCCTAGTTTTAATGCTAGTACGCCATTAAATTTTGTAGGACAAGACTGTAACAGTAATTGTAGTGGTCAAGAGTTACAAGATGGAGAAATAGGGCCTGTTAGCCAAGAAACTTGCGGTAATGGAAATTTTGATCCATGCAATTGGATCAATGGTGGTAATTTAAATACCTTAAATTATGCACCTTATTGTGGACAAGGTGAAAGATTTCAAGGAAATATGAATTCTGATTTACCTGCTGTTGACTATAGCTATCCACCTGTATTTGATGGTGTTAATTATAATGGTGCACAAGCTGCAGGTATTGCAACTGTAAGCTCAAATACTTATGGTTTATTTTCAAGTAGACAAAATTATTTATCTTTTGCACCTTATTTTGCAGGAGGTCAGTGCATGTTACTAAAATATATGGAACAATCTTTTTATAGATTACTAGCTAATGAACCTGAAGATATTTGGGGATTAGATCCTCAATTTAATTTTGCAATTAGTAATTTTACAGATTTTTGTGGTGGAAGTTTTGGATTTGGTGCTGATAATGTTCTTACATCTGATCAAGTTGTACCAGTTGCTCAAGGAATTGCAAATGATGTATTATGCAATTTACCATCTTGTTCTTGTCCACCAGGATATGTAAGAGTATCAGCTCCTAATGGATTAAATCCTTATATACCAACACAACTTGGAGATCCTTTACTTAATTGTGATTCTCCAGAAGGTTCAATAAACAATGGTGTATGTAGAAGATTATCTTGTGAGTGTAATGAAGATGAAATTTCAGACGGTATTATAGAAGGATCATTTTTTCAATCAGGAACATGTGATGATCAAATACCAAATTCTGCTGTAGATTATTATGCACAAAGTATTATATTTCCAAGTGTAATGTTAGGTACTCCTGATTATTTTAATCCTGATCCTTTAATGTGTAATTATGAAACACTTTGTTGTGTTCCAGGATCTTTTGAAAAAGGAGGTATATGGAAACATAATGATAGATGTGATTTATTTACAGACTATTATGATATACCATATGGATGGGAAGTAGAGATAGTAGAGTCTAAAGGACAAACAGTAAATACTGTAAGAAGTGTAGAGTATCAATTAGAATCTTATATATACAATGGAAACTTGGATGATAATTGTGGTGATAGATTTCATGATTTAGATTATAATTTTGATGAAGCTATTATACATAACACTGAACAAGTATCTGGATTATTAAGATTAGATCTTAATCCAAAAAATAATGCACCTTTAATTACAGACTTTCCAATTATTGGTATTAATGATATAAGAATATTATATAGCAAAGAAGAACAGAAATATAGATTTAATCAATTCTGGGATATAACAAAAGACAGAGGTGAATTTACAAATGCTAGTCAGTCAATATTTTTAACAGAATTAAATGGATATATAAGAGAATTAAATAATGCAAATTTAAATTATAACAAAGCAGCATTTCAACATAAGAAGTTTAGACATTATTGGAACAAAGTAATTCTAAGAAGAGGAGTTTCAGGAAATAGAAAAATGTTATTGAAGTTAGTAAATACAAAAATTAATGCATCTTTTAGATAATGAAATATAGCAAACACGGATATAAAAGAAATAGTAAGGATAAAAACAATCCTTATAATGTAATACCTTCTGGTAACATTACTATGGAAGGTGTTGACTTTCCTGTATATGGTGTTGATAATTTAGGCAATGAAGAAATAATGATGCCAGGTGGAGAGTATGTATTTCCAGGTAATGAAGTATTTGAAGTTCCATTAGCACAAATAGGAGGTGCAGTAAATTCTGCTTATGATAAACATCCATTTGAAAAGTTTGCAGAATCACAAGGGATGTCTGTAGAAGAGGCATTACAAATAGTATTATCTAATGCACAATCATATCCTCCTGAAATTATAAATGCTGCTAGAGATTATGAATTAGAAATGCAAAGAAGAAATCCTGTTAATGATAAACAAGATGAATCTGCTTATAGTGTAAAAGAACAACAAGCATTACCTAAAGCACAAGATGGAAAAGAAAAATCAGATTATCAAATGAGGATAGAAACACTAAAAGAGTATAATCAAATGTCAGAGCACTATAGGTATCTTGAAAATATGTATGGGAAGGAATGGCAGGGGAATAAAGAGGGGATAGATAAATACTGGGGTAATCTTGAAAAAGATCCTTATTGGAAAATTTGGTCAGATATAAAAAATGCAAAGGATTATAGAATGCATAATAGAACTGGTTTATGGAAAGACTACAACGGTTTTTATGATTTTAGAGATCAGGCAATAGAGTGGAATAAGAATCAAAAAATAAAAGAAGAATCAAAAAAAGAAATAGAAACAGTAGAAAAAGAAAATTTAACCTATCCTATTAAAGAGCCTGTTAGAAATGTAGGAGATCCTTATAGAGATTATTGGAACTATGGAAATATTACAGAAGATTCTGTAACCTCAAAACAATCTGGTATTACTTTTCCTAAATGGATAAATATAAATGGAAATATTGTACCGTATGATCCTAATATACACGGAGGTGAGGAATATGGTTATTATAAAAAACATGGTGGTTCACTACCAAAAGCACAAGATGGAATACATGGAAGATTGCAGGATTATCAAATAAAAAAAGATCTTGGTCAACTTAAAAATCAGGAACAAGCATTTGATCTTACAAAACCTACTAGTCATATATTAGACATACTTAGTATTCCAGGTAATTTAATGGCAGAAGGTCTTGAAGGAATAGCTGGTTATGGTGATAAAAAGTTTAATTTTAGTGATGCTATGCCAGGATTTTCTGGAGATATGTCCTTTAAAAATTGGCATGGTGAGCCAATAAAAAATGTTGCAAATACAATTGGTATAGAAAATCCATATGCTGCATTTGCAGTAAATTTAGGTACAGATCCTTCAACTTGGGTTGGGGCAGGTCTTGCTAAAAATCTAGTTAAAAAAGGTTTAAGTAAAGGTGTTAAAAAATTAACACCAAAGATAATAAATAAATCAAATATTGATATAAGTAAATTTAACATATCTACTACGGATGTATTAAATCTAGGAAAAGATACAGAAAAAAGATTATTGACAGATAAGTTTATTAAAAATAATATGAAAACTACAGGACGTAGTAGGGAAGAAGTTATTAATTCTATACAAGGATTTTCAAAACAATTTGATAATGCTAATGTAATTTTTGATGATCTAGGAGAACATACAGGAGCAATATGGAATGGAACAGACGTAGTAGTTAATAGTAATAAAATAAATAAATCAAGCAGAGCAAATATATTAGGAAATATAGAACATGAAATAGAACATTTATTTAGTGATGCAGGAGCAAGAGGAAATACTTTTAAAAAATCACATCCTACATTAAAAGTTAGTGATGATATAGGAATGGGTAATTTTAAAGCATCATATTATAGTTTACCTTATGAACAGCAAGTAAGATTTAGAAAATCTATTAAGTGGTTAGAGCAAAACGCTGGTTTAAAAATGGGAGATGATATTACTGATGCTCATATAGATAAACTTAGTCACGCTCTTAAAAACTGGAGTAAAGAATCAGGTAAGGATTTTGCAGGAAAAGGTGGTAAATCAGATGTGTATCATTTATTATCAGCCTTAGATTATAGAAAGATGTTATCTGCAGATGAATTTGCTATGATAAATAAAGCTCCTGTTACTAGTCCACATTGGAAAAAATCAGTAAAAGATATATTAAACGCAACATATGGTACTATTCCAATTGGGTTTGGTTCAACAATGTTACCAGAACAAAGATATGGTGGTTCATTTCCAATGGCTCAAGATGGAAAAGAATCTAAAAAAGAAAAAAAGGCTAGATTAGAACAAGAAAGATTACAACAAATAGAAAATCAAAAAAAATTAAATCAAGGAATAGCAGAAGATTTTTCATTAGATAATGTAGAGATTAATACAGAAGGTTTGCGTAATCCATTAAGAGTTTATCCAAATCCTATAACTTCTGATTTTATGATGGATAATCCAATACCTACACAAGATACTGATATAAATTATGTTGAAAGTATGCTTGATTATTATGCAGGATTAAATGATCCAAATTCTTTAATTAGTCAAAGAATAAGTGGGGATTTTTCAAATGATACTCGTTTTGGAGAATACTCAGCAACATTACCTCTACAAGAAGGACAATCAAATTATGATATACATAAGTACGACTTTGAAGATGGAAAGATGATAACAACTATAGATCCTAAAAAACAATCTGCTTTTGAAAATTTACAAGTAACCCCTGAAACTGTTTTTAATGCAGTATATCCAAGATTAACTAATTTTACTTTTTTAGATGCAACTGATAAAGAAAAAATTGGTATTGAATCAATGAAAGAAGTAGATGAAAAAAGAGAACAATGGATTAAAGATGGAAATAATCCAGAAGATTTTGATATGTTTGCAGGTTTAAATATCTATGAAGCAAGAGCTTTGTTATCAAAAGCGGAGGATGTAGTGGGTCCACATGCAAAATCTTTAATTAATCCTTATTATGATGAATTAGTCCAAGGTGAAAATTATGAAAAAAATAAAAGAAAACTATTAATAGAAGCTGGTGAAGATCCTAATGATCCTAGATTTGAAAATCTTATGGGTGCTTTGGTAATGCCAAAAGATATTACTAACTGGATAGAAACAAGTAATAATCCAGATGTTACTAAAGAACAGTTATTGCAGGATTGGAAGAATACATTAGCACATGAACTAGGGCATATAACAGGACGTGATGATTTTATGTCAGAAAGAGATAATAAAATATATAAAGATTTAAATTATGCACATACTCATGAAGATGAAATGAATGAAGGAATGAAATTAGTTCTAGAAGACTATGATGGTCATTTATCTAAGGGAACAACACATGAGTCTTCTGCAGATTTAAATGCTGTAAGATTAGATATGCTTGAGAGAGGTATATATGATTATAGAAATGAACAAATGACTAAAGAACATTGGGATGAATATTTAAAATCATATGATCCTGATATGAAAACAACTAATGAAAATTATCCATTATCATTACAAAGAACACTTTATAGGTATAGACTTGATTTAGAAGAAAATCCATATAGAAGTAAACTTATAGCAGATCCGGAAAATACAGGAGATGATCAAGATAGTAATATTAGATTTATAAATAATTCTGTAGCAGATGCAAATGAAATAGGTGATGATATAGATAATAGCATGATGGCTAAGTATGGTACTGAGTTACCATCATATCAAAATAAAGGAGAGGTTGTAAGTAGAAGAGGAGAAATAATTACAATAGGAAATAAAGAATATCCAATTTCTGGTTATGGTGAAGAAGATGTTCCATATATTACTGCTGACTACGGATCACCAGAACATAGACATTTATATAATTCTCAACAATTATTAGATGAAGTACAACTTGTAGATAACGATCCAGTTAGAGAATATACTGATTATTTAGAAAATAAACATGGTAATACTACAGATTGGATGGGTATTCCATATGATAGATCTAATAAAAACACAGCTTATCTTAGAAGACAAGAATTAACAAATCCTGTTTTTAATGCAGTAGTTGATCCACTATATGGCAATACTAAAGGTTTGCAAGCAATAGACACAGCATCAGAATTAGGATTTAATGCAATACCATATTTAATGACTGGTGCAGTTTTACCTGGCTCACAAACTAGATTAGGTCAATTAGGTTATAAAGGTTTTCAAGGTGTAATGAATACAAAAGTACCTATGCTTGGAACAGTAGGTCAAGGATTAAATTTATATGGAGGTGTGTATGGTGCAGCTAATGCACCTGGTCACGTTAAAGAACTTATAGAAGAAGGTCCAAGTGTTAGAACTGTAGGAAATTTAGGTCTTGATGCATTTGGAATGGGTATAGGAGGATTTCAAGCTGCTAAGTATTTTAATCAAGCTAAAGGAAATTTACCAAATTTTATAAAACCATTTAATTTAGGTAAAGCTGGTAAATTTGATGATATAGCAAAATTTATTCCAGGTACACAAAAAAATATAATTAGAAATTTACAAAAAAACATGCCAACTAATAGTGATTGGATACCTTATGGTAATGTTACTGCAAAAGGTCCAACAACATCATATGATGATCTTATTAAGATTAATAAAGATCTTGTTAATAAAGGTGTAATATCTAAAAAAAATCCTATAGGTTACTTACATGGTACATCATCAGCATCACTTCCAAATATAATAGCTAATAAAAGTCTTCTTCCACGTCATATGTTTCCTAAAGGCCAAGTTCCTATGGTTGGTGAAATGAGTGGTTTAGGTACATATAATAAATATGGCCCAATGAATCAAGTAAATCAGACTGGACTTTCTGTTGCACCTATTAGTAATATACGTGAACCATTGCGTTATGCAAAAAACATGTCAAGAGATAAAATTAATATTAATAGTCTTTTGGGGAGTCATAATAAAATGATAGATGATGTAGCTCGGTATAATCAACCAAATATGAAATATATGCATGGTGATGATTATTATAAAAATTTATTAAATGTAAAAAAGAATAGAATATCTAATTTTCATAATGCAGATATAGCATCACAAAATATGATGAAAGAAAACTATCCAATGGTATTTGGAATAAATCCTAAAGCAACAACAAAACTTGGTAAGGATAGATTTTTTGCTAGGATGTTTAGTGATATGGGTAAAGAAGCAGCAATTCAAAGTCCTATAAACCTTAGTGAAATGTCAAATATATTTGTACCTAAAAATAAAATACAATTAACTAAAGATTACTTTGGTAAAGATTTAGGTAATATTATGATAAAAGATATTGGAACTTTATCTAAAAAATATGGTGGTTCACTACCTAAAGCAGAAGATGGAAAAGAAATAAATGTTGACTTTGATCAACTAGAAAGAGGTATAAGATATGCAGAAAGTTTAAATGGTGAATTAATGAAAAATCCAAAATCATCAGCATCAGGATTATATCAACAACTGTTTGATGAAATTGAATACGAAGGTACAAGAGATCAGTTTATTGAAGATATTGATTATCAAAAAGAACTATTTAAAAAAAGAGCTTATGGTGAAATGAAAGATGTACCAGGATTAATTAACAACGGTGTAGATCTTTATTCAGAGTATGAAAATCAATTAGATTTAACTAAATATGGTTTAAATCCATTAACTATTGCAGGGCTTTCTAATATGTTAGGTAGACAAGGTACAAGAAAATATTTAGGTAATGTATTAAGAGATGGTAAAACAATAGAAGAAATATTTCCACATTTATATGGTGAAAATGCAGAGTATCCTAATCATACTCCAGAAGAATATATAACTAAATTTAATAAAGGTCTGATTACCAAAAAAGAAGGAGGTAGCACCTTAAGAAAAATTAGAAGAATAAAACAACAATTAAATAAATATAAAGAAGGTAAAGAAATATCTTACATAGCTAAAAAAGAATTAATAAATTTAGGTTTGATAGATAATGCTTTAACTTCCAATAAATCAGTAAGATGAATATTAGCAAATCTCCTGAATTTTTAGTATATTATTAAAGTAAACTATAGCTATGTTTTTTTATAATAACCCTTATGTAAGTGCAAATTTTAACTCTCATCTTCCTGTATTTCAAGATGCAGGAGAAACTATTTATGATGAACATGATGATGCTTATGATTATAAACTTATAGATGGTGTATGGCAAACAAGAGCTAAAGGTTCTGATGGAGACTGGATTAGTTTAGAGGGTAATGAAGAAGCAAAAAATAAGTTAAATACAGCTTATCCTGATGCTATACAAGATCCTAATGATGATAATAATAATGAGAATAATAATGAGAATAATAATGAAGATGATGGATATGTAGGTCCAACAGGTTTAGATATAGATGCTGCTAATGAAAGTATAGGTAAAACAAATAATCTAGATTTTAAAAATCCTGAGTCAGGAACAATACTAGATACAATAGGTGATAATCCATTTTTATCTCTTATTCATGCTGTAGGAACAACAATAAATAGTTTTAAAGGGGAAAACTATTATGATCCAGGTACAAAAGAAGATTACATGAAGGTCAGTATTAAAAATCCAACTGATCAAGATATGTATATTGACCCAACACAATTTAAAAAAAGTCCTAATAAACCTTGGAAATATTTACAAGATGAAGAACAAGCAATTGAAAGTGAATTTCAAAATTACTTAGATGATAGACACGAAAGACAACCAGACAAATATGGTAAGGTAGAAAATTTTGATTCAGATCTTTTTGAAGAAACAGGTTATCTTAACTATAAAGATGGAAAACAACAGGGAGATAAAATAGAAGATGCATTTCCTAAAGCAACTCATTTAAATTGGAATATAGATGCTGATGGTAATTATACTACTGCTCATAGTTACATGCAAGATGCAGATGATAATTTACCTGCTACTAAATTTAATATTGGTAATAAAGATTATCAAGCACATCAATTTCCTACACCAGAAGTTCAAAATCCAAATATGGGAACTGATGATGATGGAGATGGGGTTCCTGATTATTTAACTCCTACACAAAGATATGGATCAGAATTACCAAAAGCTCAAAGTAATTTGAATTTAGATTTATTTCAATCTCAAGGTATACTAGGTAGTGAAGGTCAAGGATATAATCCATTAACAAATGTAACACTTGATAATAACATAGGAGGTGCTAATTTTAGTGAATATGGTAATACAAGTAACATGCAAGCAAATATGATGAATGCTCCATCAACATCAGATGGTGCAGCTATGTATGCTAGTCAACAATCAGTTAATAGATCAATGGATAGTTTTGATGCATATACTGCAGATATGAATAAAAGAATAGCTAATCCTTCTTTAAGCATGATGAATGTTGATACCAATCCTTTAAGTACACCTGATTTTTCTTCAAGTACCCCAGAATCATTTTTACAAGCTAAAGATAAAGTGAATTATTTAGCAGCAGAAAATGAAGGAAGAGTTACACAAGATGGTCAAATAGTAAAATCATCTGAAGAAATGCAACAACAATCTGAAGATTTTAATGCTAAAATGGATGAGATCGGTGATCAAATACCAGAATACCAAGGAACACAAGAAGCTTTAGATGATCTAGAAAAATCAAAAGAATTAGGATTTGATTCTAGAGAGGACTATAAAGATTATCAAACACAACAAGAAGAAGAATCAGTAGCTAGAGATTTAAGGGAAGATGAAATAAAAGATGCAAATAAAGATAATCAACCAAGTACTGCAGACAAATTATGGAATCTTAAAAATAGAATGCTAGATAGCAAAGCAGGGCAAACATTTGGTAAGATAGGTGCAGGTGCAATCAGAATAGCTAAACCTTTAAATAAAATATTTGCTGATAAAGAAGCAAGAGAAAGAAAAGCTGATATGATAAATAACGCATATCTTTCTGATAATATGGTAGCTGCTACAGATGCAGATGTTACAGGCTCTAAAGGTAACTATGATGCTAATACAGGAATATTTAGACCAGATGATAAAGTTGTTGTTGGAACAACAGGATCAGCAAAGTATGGATCTGAATTAAATAAAGCACAAATGGGATTAGAATATTTTAAAAATAATTATCCTGGGTATGATGAATTAACAGCTGATCAGCAGCAGCAAGTTTTTGATGCATATAGTGGTAACTCATATATACCACAATCACAAAGATTTGATGGTTACTCAGATCAGTATATAAATACAATGAAGTACAAAGATCAATATAATACTTTAGGATATGATCCTGTAGTAAATAATTTACCTAACTGGCTTAGAAAACCTAATGAAGGTTTTGGAAGAATTATTATGGATGATGAAATTGTAAGACGTATGCGTGGACAACTTGCTGGTGGTAAATTAGATGAACAAACAGCAAAAGAATACGCTAGATTTCTTGCTACTTATAGAGGACCAGCAGCTATTGATTACAATATAGATAAATATACTAAGTATCAAGGTTATACTGGAGGAAAAAAAGAAAAATATAATTACCCTGGTGTAGCATTTGGTTATAAAGATGATTTACCAGGTAAGGGTGCATGGGATACTGTGTCAGGAGATTATAGTCCAGCAACATTATCTTCATGGATGGATTTAGCTAATAAAGTAAATAATCCAAAAAAATATCCATTTATTGATCAAGAAAAAATTAATCAAGAAAATCATAATAAGTTTATGAAAGAGGTGAGAATAGAAGCAAGAAATATTGAAAATGAAAATATGGAAATACTTGATTCTAATTATAATGACCGTTTAAAAAATATACAAGAAGATGTAGAAGAAGAGGAAGAAAATCCATTTGCAGTAGATCAAGAATCTTCTATATCAATTCCAGAAATAAAAGTTAGTAATATAAATATAGATACAAATCCTAATAATGTTATAGATCAAATTTCTAATAAAAAAAATCCTGTAGAAAAAAGAATAGAAACAGAAAATAAAGATCCTTATGCGGAAATGACAAAAAAAGAAAAAAGAAAAGCAAAGAGAGCAGCAATGTTTGAAGATGCTTATACACCACAAACACAAAGACAGATGGGTGGTTCTGCAGATATAGACATGAACACATATAAACAACTAATAGCCGCGGGGGCACAAATAGAAATATTATGAAAGTAAATATAAAATCATTACCAAAAGGTTATTCTATAGTGAATGGTAAAGTATACCGTGATGGTGGATCTACAACAGGAGATCAATCTAATTATGGTTTAGTTCAATATCCTTTATTAGATGATTCTTCTACTCATGGTTCTCCATTTGATTCTGTAAATTATAGCTTATCTCCTGTCCCTAGAGAAGAAGCTAACCTTGAAGCAGAGAAAGGTGAAACTGTTTTAACTGATATGAATAATGATGGAGATTTTGAATTATATGATATTCCTGGTAAAAGACATCATAAAGGTGGTACTCCATTAAATTTACCTCCACAATCTTTTATTTATTCTGATACACCTAAAATGAAACTTAGTAAGTATGAGTTAGCAGAAATGAATTTAAATTTTCCAACAAAAACTACTCCTGCTAAAGTTTCTAAAATGTATCAACTTAATAATTTTATTGGTCTTTTAGATGATGATCACTCAGATAAAATTACTAGAGATACAGCTAATTATATGTTAGATAAAAATAAAAGATCTTTATCACAATTAGCATTTTTACAAGAAGCTAAAAAAGAATTTGAAGATGGTGTTCCATTAGCAGCATATCCTTACTTAACTGAAAAAGGTATTGATCCAATTGATTTTTCACAAAAGGTAGAAGACATAAGTAGACAAGAAGCAGAACAAAAAATGCTAATGCAATTACCAATAGAAGAACAATTGCAAATATTAATTGCTAAACAGCAATTACAAGAACAACAAAATAGACAAGCTCAACAAAATGAACTTGTTAAACAAGGTCAAATGCCACCATCTATGATGAATCAGCAAGCTCCAAATCCACAAGATGATATGGCAATGCAACAAATGGATATGCAAGGTATGGCACCACAAGGAATGATGCCTCCACAAATGCCTATGCAAGGTCAACAAGGGATGATGCCTCCACCTCAACAAATGCAACAGTCAATGCAACAACCAGCAATGGCTAGACGTGGTGGACAAATATCTTTATTGCAAAAAGGAGGAGATACTCAGTATGGTAATATGTATCAAGTTCAAAAATTAAATGAAGAAGGTATTGACGTAACATATGATGAATTTACAGGTAAAGAAGATAAAGGATATTGGGATGAATTAACCAAGTTAATTGGAGATCAAGTAACTATACCCAACTATTCTAATTCTAATAGAGGTGAAATAACATTTGAATTTACTAAAGATCATTATAATCAATTAAAAAATTATTATAATGATGTAACATCTTGGGGATTGCATAATTCAAAAATAAATATAATTGATGATAAAAGATCTGAATTTCACCCTATGTTTGGTTACGGAATTTCAAAAGATAATTTAGTTGGTGGTATGATAGCAGAGTTATCTCATGGTTATGATTTTAGAAATTCTCCATTGCCTTTTTATTATGAAGGTATTGAACAACTTCTTACAGGAGATGCAGGTTATGATAATCCACATGATGTTCATGGAGAAGGAGCTCATGCATATGGACCAGTTGAAGGTTGGTTTTTATCTCAATTTGCACATGATAATCCTTCTTATAGTGGATTACCTAAAAGAAGTATTAAAAAGAAAATTGGAGATTTTTTTGATTTTGGTCAAATCTTTAGTGGTGTTAATGAAGAAATTCAAGGTTATGACCCTACTTCATATATGAATGATAGAGGGGTTAATCAAATAAAATCTGGAGTTGCTGGTTTTGTAGAAAAGGGATTAAATAATTTATCATTTGATAAGGCTTTTAATCTTATGTATGATCAATTAGGAGAAGGTAATACTTTTACATGGAGAGATAAAGAATATCTATTAGAAAAAGGACCTATTGAAAATAATTCAACTGAATATAATCCACAGTTTCAAGGAAGAGAGGGATATACCCCACAAACACAACAAATGTATGGAGGTATACATAATGATATAATGGCTAGATATGGCTCTGAGCTTCCTCAGTTTGGATGGGGATCTAGTTTAATGGATTGGGGTCAAGGAGCATTATCTGTAGCTGGTATGATACCAGGTATTGGTATTGTTGCTGATGCAGCTAATACTGCTATATCTGGTGGTAGAGCTGCTTATGCAGGATATACAGGAGATACTGAAGGTAGAAATAAACATCTTGGTAATATGGCATTAAATGCTACAGCAATGATACCAGGTGTAGGACAAGTAGCTACAGCAACTAAAGGTGCTAAAGGTATAACAAATATTGCAAAAAATGTGGGTACTGATGCTATTGCACAAACAGCTAAATATGTAAAAAGTCCAAGTAAAATAGCTAACAAATATGTTAATGCAGTAACAGATATTGGTAAAGTAGGAGACAGTGTTGTAGATACTACACAAGCTGTAGGTCAAACTGCAAGTCTATATAAAAAAGGAGACTTTGTTGCAGATGAAATTAAAGGAGAAGGTAAATTTAATACAGATAGACAATATGGTGATTTTGAAAATCAATCACCAGAAGAACAAGTTGAATTAACTGAAGCAATACAAACAGATGATGTTGCATCTATATCAGCTGATGTAGCTGCAGGAGATCAAGTAGCATCAATGGATGCAACAGATATTATGGATACACAAACACAACCAATTGAAGAAACAGCTATGGAGGAAGAAGAAATGGCATCAATAGATACAGAAGAGTATACACCACAAGCAGAATCTGAAGAAGAAGAATATTCACCACAATCAATGGCAGCATGGGGATATGAAATTCCTAAGTTACAAAAAGGTGGTTATGATGCTATGTTAGATGCACAAGTTAAAAATCAGTTAAACATAAGTGATGACTATAAAGAAACAATTAAATCTGGTCCAGAAAGCAATACAATAGATGCTCCAATTTTACCATCTGCAGCAGCATACGTGCAAACGTCTATGGACCCTTTTCAAGCAAATTTAATATATGATGCATATAAAACTAATATAGATTCAATTAATAGTGTATACAATAATAATATGTTATCATTAATAGATGCATATAAAAATTCTGTTGGAACCCCTAGTATGGAACAACAAATGATGATGTTAGGTGTTTCAGGTATGCAACAAGTTGATGAAGATATGGTTGAAGTTTGGGAAGAACATATTGAAAGTGGTGGATCACCTCCAAACGAACCAGATATTAATTATACAAAAGCATATAAAAATATTAATGGAGAAGATGCAATGCCAACATATAAAAATGCTGCAAAAAATCAAGATAAGAAAAATGTAAATATAACTAATGTATATACAACTCCAGATCAAAAAATGGATGATCTTTCATCTAGTTATATAAATGAAGAAATAATGAGAAAGTATGGTCAAAATCCATACCCTACAGAAGGTGAAGATGAACAATCTCAATTTATGCAATACTTACCAAAACAAAGGAGAGCTATGTTAGACTTTGATGATCCAAATAGTCCTTATTATGCAGGAACAAGTTGGACATTAGATAATATGAAAAATGGAGGTGATGTTTTACCTACAGCACAAAGAGGTAAAGAAACTATTACATTTGAAGGTGAAGAGTATGATAGAAAAAGATTAAAAAAATTGTATAAAAAAAATCCAGCATTATATAATGAAATAATGGGTAGTGTAGAAGGAACTCAAGGTACAAATAGAGTAGATGATATAAATAAAATGAGAAAAGATATTGAAGCTACAGAAGAAACTACTCAATATTTAACTAGTGGAGATGAGGAGTGGAATCAATTTTATGAAGGTGATACACCAGAAGCAACAAAATTAAGAGATCAAAGATACAATAACTACCTAGAGGTAGCTGCAGAAAATGATTTAACTCCTATTAGTGCAGAAGATTTTCATAAAAACTATGTAACATTTCAAAAACAAAATCAATGGATGAATCAAAATATCTCTAAAGATGATTTAGATAATCCAGGTTGGGATAAATTAAATGAATACACTCCATGTGCAGATGGAGACACAACGGGTTGTGAAGAAATTAATGGTAAGTATTATAAAAAGGGTGATAAAAAAGAAGCTAACTGGAAATATAACCAAGCTATGGAAGAAGCTGGTATGGATGCTTTTACTCAAGAAGAGATTAAACACATGCAAGCTGGTTACATTGGAGGAAAAATGATGGAAATGAGTGAGGAAGAATTAGCTCAATTAAAACATGAAGGTGTAGGTGATCAAACTTGGCAAGGATTTGCTATCTCTGGAGTTGATGGATTTTTTGGAAATACAACAAATAGACAGATTGAAGGACGTGAAGAAATTACACCAGGAACAGAAGCACAACCTTGTGCTAATGCTGAAGAAATGCAAGCTGCTTGTGCTGAAGCTGGTGGAACTTGGACACCATATAATGCAGAAGAAAAGTCAGGATGTTCATGTAGTAAACCTATTGATGTTCCTGAAAAACAAATGATAGAAGAAAAAGATACACCGTTTTGGTTACAAGATGAATTAGCTATAGGTAATGCATTAGATGATAAGTTAAGTTTAAAGAAACGTTATCCATGGTCACCATTTTATCAAAAACCTCAAATAGATGGTGTCTTTAAAGATCCTACAAGAGAAATTGCTGCTATTGGTGAAATGGCTGCACAAGCTACTGATGCTGCAACAGCATTTGGTGGAGGCCCTCAAAGAGCTATGGCAGCTGCTTTAGCTGCACAAGGTCAAGCAATGAAAGGTATTTCTGATGCTGTAAATAAAGTACAAGGTGATAATGTAACTGTTGCTAATAATATAAATACAAAAAATGCAGAATTAGAATATAAAACACAATTACTTAATAATGCTGAAGCAAAATCTTTATATGACAATACTGTATTAACTGATGAAAATTATGATAATGCTCTAAGAAAAGCAAATGCTAAGTTAACTAAGAGTATGCAAAATGCTTATACTAATAGAGCTAATACTGCTAATCTAAATAGTATATATCCACAGTTTGATATAGATCCAAGATCGGGAGGTATGATTAATATAACAGATCCTAAAGCATTTTATGCAGATTCTAATTATCAAGATCCTAAAACTTATTTAACAAACTATACAGAAACTATAAATGAGTTAAAAAGAAGTGGGGTTCCTGAAGAACAATGGCCTAAGTATCAAATGCCTAACCAAACAAAAGGTCCAAGTTTTGCTCAACAAAATCAACAAGCAATTACCTCTGGTGGGTACCAAGGAAGAATGGGTAGAGAAATGAGATTAGCAAGAAAAAAAAGGGCATTAAGAAATTTCTTTGGAAAATAAACTTAAAAAGTGTATTTATATGATGTTTAAAACTTATAAAATTTTAGTATCTTAGTATTATGGCAACTTACATAAAAGGAGTAACTGATTACATA
>Ga0181393_1000372_pt1 | contig 16926 bp, 12 predicted proteins | sample 16SPOviralmetaG_FD_130122 | JGI IMG/M metagenome (GOLD analysis project Ga0181393, IMG submission 130122) | Marine viral communities from the oligotrophic San Pedro Time Series (SPOT) site, San Pedro Channel, CA, USA - 16 SPOT_SRF_2010-10-21 | ecosystem: Environmental > Aquatic > Marine > Strait...
AGGTAGATTAAACTTATCATTAGGTATTATGGGACACTTTGGATTAGATAGATACGCTAAACACAAAGGTGCTAAAGAAGAATTAAAGTATATCAAAACTTTATCAAAGGCTATGAGAGATAATGTAAACGAATCAAAGTTTGCAGGATGGATTGCTGGATACAATGGTAAGCAAATTGAAATTAAAAAAGGTGAAGCTAAAGACCTTTACAATGCAAAACTATTAGCAATCAAAAAATTAAAAGTACCTAAATCAAAAGTTGGATTAATGTTTATTAAACCAGCAGTTGATGAATCAGTAGTTAACGAAGCTAAGTACGATATCGGAATGGCTCGTAAAGGAAACGGATTAACTATTTACAATAAAGCCGAAGAAGAAAAGGGTGATTACAAAAATGTAGCTCACATTGATAATAAAGGTAAGATAAAGTATTACGATAAAAAAGTTCCATCTAAGATTAAGAAACAAATCGAAGCTGAGGCTAAGAAAATGATGGAAATAAAAATAGAGGGAACTATGAAACTAACAGACCTATTAAGTGAAGATGTTTACGTTAAGAATAAAAAGACTGGGAACACTTATCAAGTAAAAAACGCTGACCCATCTAAACACGTACCACCATCAAAGGATGACATAGAAAAAGCTAAATCAGATGCAAAAGATGAACCAAATAGAAATCCTTCAAAAGAAGAACCTAAAAAGGATGAACCTAAAAATGATGGACCTAAAGTTGAATTATCCAAAGATTTTGATAAGTTATATTATGCAGATGATATCGAAAGTGAAATTGAAAAACTTGAAGGTAAAATATCTGATGAAGATTATAAAAAACTTATAGGTCAAACAGAGGATTTAAAATACGCACAAATGGATGCTGAAGAAGCTGAAAACTACGATTCTCCAGAAGAAGCAGAAGAAGATGGTTTAGATGTAAGACCAAAAGAAGAATTGGAAAAGATGGCAAGTGATTTAAAAGACATGATTAGACAAACCAATGGTACTCCAAAAGAAGAACCTAAGAGTGAACCAAAAAAGGATGAACCTAAGAGTGAACCAAAACGAGTACCTTTAGATAAAAATGATAGCTATTATATCAAAACTGCAGTAGAAAAGAAATTGGGGCCAGCCGCTTTCAAAGCACTTAGTTATGGTGATATGCAAAAAGCTTATAATGATGAAATGGAATCTAGGGGTTGGGAAAAAGGTGATGATGGAGAGTGGACTAAACCTGCAAACGAATCATCTAAAAGAAAAATAAAAGAATCAAAGGGAAATACAATGAAACTAAAAAATATATTAAAAGAATCATTTGAAAGTGGTAGAGTTTATTCAAACCCATTTCACACTCCGTTCGTTAAAGAAAACGATGATGAGAGACATGAAGAATCTGCAGAGATGAGTAATGAACAAAAGATGGCATTCTTAGAAGCAGTTAAATCATACAAAAAATTTGGTGAATCAATATACAGAAAAGAAGGATTAGCTAAAGTGTATGAATCAATCAGAGGATTGGTAGAAATTGCTGGTAAGAATATGGTTAAAGAAACTGAAGGTTCATTTGATGGTATTACAGTTGGTAGACACGTAAAAAGAATGAATGAATCATTCAAAGTATTTGAGAAAACTTTAAAAGAAGTTGGAACACTACAACAAAGATTAGAATCAACTTATGATGAGATTGGTGAAGTATTAGGAAAGTATTACGAAATCAATGAATTAGAAGAGGGTAATGAATTCGGAGCTGCTAGAGCTAAAGCAATCGCAAATGGTGATAGTGAATTCGAAGTAGATGGTAAAAAGTATCCTGTAAAAGGTGTTGATAAAAAAGATAAAGAAAATGCAAAAGAATTTACTAACGAATCTAAATCAATAAAACTTACTTCTTTACTAAATGAATCATTCGGATATGGTGAACTACCATCATCTAAATTAATGAAGATGAAAGTATCAGCAAAAGAGATGTTGGATTCAGTTAAGAATAAAAAAGTAAACGAAGCTGAAGTAGTAGAAGAAGAAAAAATCAACGAAGGTTTTTCAACTTGGGAAATGAGATTTTCCGATATGAATCTTGGTGGTGTTAAACTATCTAAAAAGAATGTGTATAAAGTAAAAGCAAGAAATACAGTTGAAGCTATTAAGAAAGCAGCTAAGATGGCTGGTGTTGAAAAGAATTGGATTGCAACTGAAACTCATTCACTAAAGAAAATAGGATAACAACAATGGATTATTCAGATATACTACAAGACATTTCAGTTGATTTATCTTTTATGGTAAAAAAACATTTAAAGAATATCAAAAAGTTAGATTCTAAAAAACAAAGAGCTTTTGGAAAACTATTTGCAGATATGAAAAATGGTGTTGATGATTTATCTGAAGGAGTTAACGAATTGGTAAATGAAGTAGATACAAAGAAAGCAGATACGATTAGAAAATCAATGCCAGGATATGTTGGACCAAAGTTTGCAAAGAAAGCATCAGATGAAGATATATTAGCGATGGCTGATTTAAAAGATGAGAAAGCTAAAATCTATAATAGATACCTTAAAGATATAATGGCTAAGATATCTAAACTTCAAAAGAAATATTCTATCAAAGAGTAATTTTACTAAAATAATTTTAATATTTATATACACCTATCATTAACAATTTGGTAGGTGTATTTTTTTTACAAACACTTATATTATAATATGAACGATAACGAAAAGAAGTTTAAAAGACCTTACAAAAAAGTTAGAAGAGAGGATATGGAAATACCAGGAAACTCAATGGCAGTTAAGGTTGTAAATGGTAACATAGAATTAGCACTCAAAGCTTTCAAAAGAAAAATTAAAGATAGTGGTAAGATGGATGAGGTTAAGGCCCGAAAAGAATATATCAAACCATCAGCTATCAAACGTAAACAAAAAGCAGATGCGATTCGAGCCCAATGGCGAAGAAATCAATTCGAAAATTAAATAGTAAACACTTTTTTAGTGTTTTCAATAATACTACACTATTTATTGTAGAAAAAATATCGGCTCCCAATAGTCGATTAAATTTATTTTTATAAATAATATCTATTAAGATTCTCAATAATCTTATTTCCAAAAACAATTTAGGAGAACAATTATGGCAAATAGAAAAGATTTGTTATCTGAAGCTATCGCTGATGCTAAAGCCGTTAAAGAAACTGCACTAGCAAACGCTAAATTAGCCTTAGAGGAAGCTTTTACCCCAAAACTCCAATCAATGATTTCTGCGAAATTAGCTGAAGAAGCTGATGAAGAGATGGATGAGGATTTAGATTCAACTGATTTAGGTTCAGGCGATAACGCAGAACCAACTGATGGTGCATCTGATTCATCTGATATCGAAAACGATGATGAGTTGACTGAAGAAGAAGGTGAAGAGCACAACGAAGAAGAAGAAGTTAAAGAAGAGGAAGAAGAAGTATCTGAAGAAGAGGACGAAATGTCTGAAGAAGAAGATATGGAAGAAGAAGAATCTACTGATGAAACTTACGAATCTGAAGAAGAAGTATCTGAAGAAGATGACATGGATGAAGAAGAGGAAGATGATTTAGATTTAGAATCTGTAATCGCTGAATTAGAAGCTGAAATGGAAGAATCTGATGACATGGAAGAATCTGAAGAAGAATCAACTGATGAAACTTATGAATCTGAAGAAGAAGAAGCTGTTGCTGAAGAAGATGATATGGATGAAGAAGAAGAAATCGATTTAGACGAAGTTATTAAAACTTTAAAAGAGATGGAAGATGATTCTGAAGAATCTGAAGAAGAAGTAAACGAAGAAGAAGAAGTTGAAGAAAATGATGAGTTAGAAGAAGCTTATGCTACTATTGAAAGTTTACAAAAAACTATCAATGAAGTTAATTTACTTAACGCTAAGTTACTTTTCACTAACAAATTATTCAGAACTTTCGACTTGAACGAAAACCAAAAGGTTAAAGTTTTAGAAAACTTCGACAGAACTTCATCAGTAAGAGAAGTAAAATTAGTATTCTCAACTTTAGCAGAAAACTTAAACGTTGCTAAAAAGAAAAGAACTGTTGTAAAAGAAGGATATGCCTCAAAAGCAACAAAGAGTTCTGCACCGAAGAAAATAATTTCTGAGGGTAATGATATGGCCGCTAGATGGAAAAAACTAGCAGGTTTAAAATAATTAATAAGATTAATAACGGAGAAAAAAAATGGATTTAAAAAACATTTTAAATGAAGGTTCTTCTCACACCGCAAGACTATCTGAAGCTACAAGAGCTTTAGCTGGTAAGTGGGAAAAAACCGGTCTTTTAGAAGGTATTGACAACGAAGTTGAAAAAGCTGGTGTTGCAACACTTTTAGAAAACCAAGCAAGACAATTAGTAAAAGAGGCTTCTTCTACTGGTACTTCTGCAAATTCAGAAGAGTGGGCTGGTGTAGCTCTACCATTGGTAAGAAGAATTTTTAGTGAAATCGTAGCAAAGGATTTCGTATCTGTACAACCAATGAACTTACCATCAGGTCTAGTATTTTATCTAGATTTCAAATATGGTACAGGTCAAGCTGGATTTGCAACAGGTAGTGGTAAAGATTCACAAGCTGATTCTGTATTTGGTATTACTGATACATCAAATGACCCATCAGGTGGTTTATATGGTGCAGGTAGATTCGGATACTCTATCAACGATGCAACATCTGCACTACAAACATTAGGAGCTTCAGCTGCATCTAATGTATTCTTAACATCATCTGTATCTTTATCAGACGTAAACTATGATACTCAATTTACTGCATCTAATGGTGCTGCTATTGTAGCAGGTACTATATGTAAAGTTGCTGTACCAAAAGCTTCTATCGCTGGATATGATGACAAAGGAATCAGAGGATTTAGAATTGAAGGTTCTGAGATTACAGATAACTACCCACAATTTACTGTAGAGAGTGGTAATGATATCGTATTCGTAGTAAAAACTTCAGGATTTGCAACTGCAGGTGCTGCTGATGAGTTAGTGGTAAAATATCACAAACAACCAACTGATATTTCAAGAGGTGACTTCGAAGCAACAGGAACTCAATTAACTTCTAACCCAGAAGCTGATATCGATATTCCTGAATTGAATGTTGAAATGAAGAGTTTACCAATTGTTGCTAAGACACGTAAGTTGAAAGCACAATGGACTCCTGAATTCGCACAAGATTTAAATGCATATCACTCAATTGACGCTGAAGCTGAATTAACTTCAATGTTATCTGAGTATATCTCTCAAGAAATTGATTTTGAGATTTTAGATATGTTAATCTCTGGTGCTAAATCAACAGGTTACTGGTCTGCACAAGTAGGTAGAGAGTGGAATGGTTCTGCATTCGCTGATTATTCATCAGTAGGTGCTAGTGCTTCTGCATTCAACCAAGGTGCTTGGTTCCAGACTTTAGGAACTGTAGTTGCAGGTGTATCTAATAAGATTCACCAAAAAACATTAAGAGGTGGAGCTAACTTTATGGTAGTATCTCCTGATGTTGCAACAATCATTGAATCTATCCCAGGATATGCTAGTACAGCAGATAATGGTGATGCTCAGTTCGCATTTGGTGTAACTAAGATTGGTTCATTGAACAGCAGATTCCAAGTATATAAGAATCCTTATATGAAAGAGAACGTAATCCTAATGGGATATAGAGGAACACAATTCCTTGAAACTGGAGCAGTTTATTCTCCATACATTCCATTGATTATGACTCCATTAGTATATGACCCGAAAAACTTCACTCCAAGAAAAGGTGTAATGACACGTTACGCTAAGAAAATGTTAAGAGGTGAGTTCTACGGAAAAGTATATGTAGATGGATTACACAAAATTCAGTAATTAATTACTAAGTTTTAAACATTAAATTAAGGGGAGAGAAATCTCCCCTTTTTTTATGCCTATGTGATATTTATATTAAAGAAATTATGAAAGGGTATTATATGGCAGAGAACATAAAAAAGAATCCACCAAAGGGTAATGTACGATTTTCTATATCGTTATCAGAGGAACAGAAGTTAGCAAAATCTGAAATTTTAAGACATCCATTTAATTTTGTAGTAGGTAAAGCGGGTAGTGGTAAAACTCTATTAGCAGTACAAATAGCATTAGATATGTTTTTCAAAAGAAAGGTTAATAAAATTGTAATAACAAGACCAACTGTATCAAATGAAGATAATGGATTCTTACCAGGTTCATTAGAAGAAAAGATGGAGCCTTGGTTAGTACCAATTCGTTCTAATATGAGAAAGGTTTACAACAAACCAAACATATTACAGAAGATGGAATCTGATGAATCTATAGAATTGGTTTCTTTATCCCATTTTAGAGGAAGAACTTTTGATAATTCAATAGTTATAGTAGATGAGTTTCAGAATTTGACTAAACAGCAACTATTAATGGTATTAGGTAGAGTAGGAAAGGGTTCTATTATGATACTATGTGGTGATAAGCAACAAATTGATTTGAAATTCAATAATGATTCGGCAGTGCATGAAGTTCCTAAGTTAAAAGGTTCACAATATGTTTATGATATTGTATTAAAAGATAATCATAGACATGAGTCTTTAGATGAAATTTTAACATTACTAACCGATTACTAATTAATTGTATATTTATCTATAGTTAACTAAAAAACAGTGGGAGAATTCAAGTGCCAGATTATACAGGTTCATTTAGTGGAAGTTTTGAAGGTAATGGTAGTAACTTAACAAACATAAGTTACCCGACTCTTGCTAATAAGCCAATCACCATATCTACGTTTCAAGGAAACTCTATATTAGCTAATAGTGCGTTTAGAGATAACTTTGCATCCAATGTAAAAGATAGATTAGATGCAGAAAGTGTTATTAGTTCATCAGCTCAGGTAACAATAACAGAATCACAGATATCAGATTTAACACATCAAACAATTCCAAACGGAACTATTAGTAGTAGTAAACAGATACAAAGATTAGGTTTTGGTGGCGGTAATATTGATTTAGTTGAATTAAATACGTTTACAGGTTCAATCCAAACTCAAGTTAATAGTATAACAAATGTTACAAGTTCGTATTTAACTGCAGAAAGTACATCATCCTTACTAAGACTAAATCAAACATCCTCAATGTCAGTAGCTACAGCATCTCATGCTTTATACGCTATTTCTGCATCAGTTGAGATAAATTATGAAACCTCATCATCATACGCTGATACTGCATTAACGGCATCCTATATTAATCCAACATTTATTTCAGCATCAGCTGCAGCGAGTGGGTTTGGACAGGGTGGTGCTGAAATTGGTGGAATCTTTACACAAACAGGTTCTATTTTTGCAACTTCTAAAAACCTACAAGTTACAGGTTCAATAAATGCAACTAATATCAATGTTGGTGTACCAACATCGAATGATTGGGGAACTAACTTAAATGGTTCATATTTTAATAACTTTACTAAAGATACAGATGTATCTGAAGTATTAAGATTTGTTGCAGGTTTATTATCCTCATCAGCAGCTAATCCAACACCAAATACAAAAACATTTAATTCAATTTCAGAAACTAAAAGTAATACTAATACTGGAAATGCTCCTTCTGGGTATATTCCAAACGATAATAATATTAATGATTTAACATATCTTATTGATAACGGATTTGCATCCGTTGGTGGAACGATATTCCCATCAAAGGTAATTTATAATAATACTGGATACAGATTGAGATATTCATCTGTAGCAGGTGGTTCTACATCAGTACAATCATCAAATGATTCACAATTATTTGGATTAGGTGTATTGAATAGTGGTGGAGCTAATACATTTACAATAAGAGGTTCACATTCATTTAGATTTAACAATAATAATAGTGGAAATCAAACTGAGGTTTCATCATCAACACTAACATTAACTAATACATCATTTGGAACTTCAAATGGTGTAACGGTAGCTAAAATAAACACTGTAAATCCAGCAGTTATCCCAGCAGCTTTCCAAGATGGTAAATTTTCAAACATATTCTCACAAAATATTATGGGATGGACTACTGAAGCAAACACATCAGTATCAGCATCAGGAACTTATATATTAGATACAACAATTGGAATCAAAACTGGTTCTCAATCAGCATTTGTAGATAAAAGTATAAGTGAAACTATATTTTGGGCACCTGTTTCAAATATAGATTCAAATATTGGAACAAATTCATTAGCAAGTAATGGAGAAGTGGTAACACCACTTACATTAACCTCATCTTCTCTTTCTGGAGCACCATATATAAATGGTGGTACTTGGAAATTAGTAGCAACTGCTAGTGGAGTATTCCAACCAATGTATTCAGCTAATAGCTCATTAGTAAATGTTTCTATTGGAAGTGTAAATGGATATACAATTACAAACACATCAGGTAAGGATACATTATCAACAAGTGGTGGTACAATCCAAACATCTGGAATGGTAACATCAGCAGATGGTACAACGGCACGAAATAGTGGTGTACCACATAGAACAGACTTAGTATTGATTGATGCAACTTACACAATTAGTGGTACTGGTGATACAATTACCGAAAGTGGGTTTAGTGATACATCATTTACTTTAACCACTACTGCAAAAAACAGAGCTGGTTCACAAAGTACATTAGATACTAAGACAGTACCTCTACATACGGCAGGAACATTTGGACAACCTAATGGGAATGGTTCAATGGGGTACTTTGGTGGTGGAACTGCATCATCTACATTAGTAGAACGATTTACCAATGAAACTTACAGAAGAATAATTAGTACATCAACCGCATTAACAAACGCTTGGGTTTCAACAACAGCATTAACCAATGGAGATGGTAAAGATTTACAGGTTAAACCGGGTTATTTAGTTAACCACGAATCATCAAACGGATATTGGTATGATACTTCATCATATAACGCTGGACATTACAAATGGTATATGAGAGAGTTTGATACAAATGCTACAAATAACAAAGGTACATTGACAATTGATTTAAACCCTAACTCATCATCTGATTTAGTAACATTTGATAGTACATCGGCTAATAAAATAGCAGTAGGTGTAATATTTGGTTCATCTGCTTCAACTATATTTGATGCAGTTAAAGGTAATCAATCATATGGTGGTAGTTTGAACTCACAATCAACTGGAGCAACAAACCCATTTAGTGATAGTGTAGATGTTAAAGGAGATTTCTCATCTATATCAAATTCAAACGGAACATTAACATTAGGTTTAAATAACGCAGGTGGTCAAACAATTAACGGAACAAATGATAAAATTTGGTTACTTATTAGATATAAAGGTACACCATCACAAACATTGGAACAAATAACGGTATCAGTATCGTAATAAAAAGAAATAAAAATGGCATATAATTCAGATAATAGGTCGGAGAGATTATTACAAGGTAGAAGGTTTACAACCGATAATCTATCATTGGGGCAAGAAGCATTTACTGATGTTTTTGATTTAGGTGCAGGTGAAATACTTACTGATGATGGTCTTATTCCAACGGGTAGTACTCAATTAGCATATAGTGGTTCATCACAAAATGGACTTATTGTATCTGGTAGTGTTGTTAATACATCAATAGAAACGGATATTCCTGTTCTAAAATATCATTATAGAAAAAAATTAAAACAAGCAGCTGATGGTCAACGAGAAGTATATTATTTTACAACTTCAAATCCATCATCTGTTTCAGATACAGTAACATCAGACCAATTAATTGAAACAGACCAACAAATAAACTTTGTATCACCAAAATATATAATTGCTAGTGATTCACCGAATAATACTGAGAGTTCAACTCCAGGTTATAAAGTTGTTGTATATAAAGATACGGCTAGTTCCGCAGGAAGTATATCAGCATCACCATCGGACCCGGCATCATATGTATTTGATTTTAAAACAGGTGTTTTAACTTGGGTGGGTAATAACCAACCTTCATCAAATCAATTTGTTTATATAACAGTTTATCAATATGTTGGTAGAACCCTTCGTTCACAAATCGATGATGGTTCACTTATAGAAATCGATGGTGGAACTTTTTAAATAAAGAATATTTATTATTAAATAAGAGGAATAGGGTTTGGCTCAAAAAATAAAATTAAAAAGAAGTAGTACTCAATCAAATGTACCATCTGTTAGTGATTTATCATTAGGGGAATTGGCTGTAAACACGTTTGATGGTAAGTTGTTTTTTAAAAAAGATGCTAGTGGTACTACATCTATAGAAACAATAGTAACCACTAATTCAGAAATTACAGGTTCTGTAAATTTAATTGGAGCATTAACATCATCATTATCTCTAATCACAAACCCATCACCATCAGGTGATTTATTTACTGTTAGAGTAAATGGTGTAGATAAATTTAACATAAATTCAGAAGGTACGCTGATAATCAAGCCATCAGCTTCATTACCAACTGGAGCAACTGGCTCATTAGCAGTTAGTGGAAGTAATTTTTTTATATATTTATAGAAAAGATATTTAAAATATAATATAGTTATATAGACAAACATTTTAAAAAATTAAAGAGGAAACAAAATGGCAGAATGGAAAAAGGTAATTGTCTCCGGTTCAGTTGCATCGCTAGCAGCCGTATCCGCATCAACAGGTATTGATGTAGATGGTAGAGTAGCAGCAACTAGCTTTTATGGAGATGGTTCAAACTTAACAAACGTTCCAGCGGGCTCGATAAACATAGAAGCTTTTACGGATGGAACAGGAATTACAGTAGCCGGTTCTGATAAACTTATTTTATCAGATGCAGGTACAGAAAAACAAATTACGGTATCTCAATTACCATTTACTAACAACAGTGGTGATATCACCGCAGTAACTGCTGGTGATGGTTTAAGTGGTGGTGGTTCATCAGGTGGTGTAACATTGACAGTAAATGTTGATGATTCATCTATCGAAACATCTTCAGATACATTACAAGTAAAAGCTGGTGGTGTAACTAACGCTATGTTAGCTGGTTCAATCGCATCAGGTAAATTAGCAGGTGGTATTACAAATGCTCAGTTAGCTGGTTCAATCGCAGCTTCAAAATTAGCTGGTTCAATTGGTGATTCTAAATTATCAACAATATCAACAGCAAATAAAGTATCTTTAGCAGCTTTAGATTTAGATGGTGGTACTGATATAGGTGCTGCTTTAGTAGATGCTGATTTAATGATTGTTGATGATGGAGCTGGTGGTACTAACAGAAAAGCTACAATGAGTAGGTTAAGAACGTATATGCAAAGCAACCTTACGTTTACAACCAATACAGATACAAATACACAACTTTCGCAAGAAAATGTTGAAGATTTTGTAGGTGGAATGTTAGATGGAACTGAAACTAGAATCACAGTAGGTTACGATGATGTAAATGGAAATATTGATTTTGTAGTAGATGGTGATTTAGCAAACTACTCAAACACAAATTCAGGATTCTTAACATCTGTATCTACGGCTAATATTGGTGATTCACAAGTAACTAATGCTAAATTAGCTGGTTCAATTGCAAATGCTAAATTAGCAAACTCATCAATTACAATTAATGGTTCGGCTATCTCATTAGGTGGTTCAGTAACTACTCCAAATGATAATACACAATTATCAACAGAAGCAGTTCAAGATATCGTAGGTGGAATGTTTACTTCTAATACTGATACTAGAGTAACAACTACATATGATGATACCAGCGGAAAAGTTAGTGTAGTAGTTAATGATATGACAGCTAACGATAATGATGATGTATCTGTTGCAAATCTTAAAACTAGATTAGCTGGTGGATTCGGTTCAAATGCAGTACAGATTGGTGATAGCACTGATGTAGTAACAATAGGTAATAAACTTGTTGTAACTGGTGATTTACAAGTAAGTGGTACAACAACTACTGTTGATACTGCAAACTTAAATGTAACAGACCAATTCATTAACTTAAACGATGGTGGTTCTGCTGCCGATGGTGGTTTAGTTGTTGAAGGTGCTGGTGTATCTTATGGATGGGATAACTCAGCAGGAAGATGGGCATTTGATGCAGCTGGAGCAACTGAAGGACAAACTGCAATTACATCTGATGCATTTGCAGCCGCTGTAGTTACTTCGGATTTAGCCGCTTATAGAAAAAATGGTAACATTAGAGTCCAATCAGATGAAATCTACATTTATGTAGAATAATATGAATTTTTTAAAAAAAGTTATTGAAAAAATTATGGCGGATATAAAGAGTATTAGAAATGGTAGTAAAAGTAAACAATCTGAAGAGCTAACTCAGAAGGAGATTGATTTCCTCTTACAAACAATTGCCAAATCTACCTTTGAAGGTAAGGATGTTCAAATTGTTTACGAAACAGCAGTAAAACTACAAAAACTGATAAACGATAAATCGTAAGTTTAGAAACCCCTACAGAGATGTGGGGGTTTTTTTATTTAATAAAAAATAATTACATATTTATTGATACATATCTTTGGATATTGGCCCCAATGGGGGAAGTGGGCTCATATTTTGTGAGTATCCAACCATAACTAAAAGGAAAAAGAATTATGCCAAATTGGAAAAAAGTAATAACATCGGGTTCAGCAGCTGTATTATCAGACTTAACCTTATCAGGTGTTACACAACCCGAAATAAAATTTAACGGAAGTTCAGATGCAGGTGTGGATTTTGCCATTAGAGCAACACCTGAAGGATTGGATTTCTATGAACCAGAAGATGGTAATAAAATCCATATGCAAATCATCGATGATGGTGGGGTAGATGCAAAATATGGATTAAAGATAAATGGTACTTCTGTATTAAGTTCAGGTAGAGCATTACAAAATGTTAGTGGTAACATTTCAATGTTCACCAACAATTCAGGATATAAAACAACATTCAGAACTGTAACCGCAGGTGGAAACACATTAGGTGCAAACGAAACATTAGCATTCTCAGCTGGTTCAAACGTATCTATTTCAGAAAGTGGTGGTACAGTTACTATTTCTTCTACTGATACCAATACCAATACCACATACTCAGCAGGGAATGGTATCGGATTAAGTGGAACTACATTCTCAGTTTCGGCTGGAACAGGACTTTCTCAAACTTCATCTGGATTAGCATTAGCAACCGCAGGTGCTGGTGCTGCTACTTATGGTTCAACTTCGGATGGAACAAAGATTGATACGATTACATTAGATGCATATGGTAGAGTAACGGCTGTTGCAACTGGAGCGACGGGTGATATACATGGTGTAACTGCTGGAACAGGTCTTAGTGGTGGTTCTACTTCTGGAACTGCAACTCTAAATCTTTCTCATTTAGGATTAGAATCCCTAACAGACCCCAACGATGATAGAATAGCATTTTGGGATGATTCGGAAGGGGCATTTGGATGGTTAGATGCAGGTTCAAATATTTCAATTAGTGGAACAACAATTTCATCAACTGATACTAACACTCAGTTATCAACCTCACAAGTTAGAGCTAAATTCTCAGCAGGTGAAAATGTAACAATATCAAATGGTGTAATTAGTTCAACTGATACCAACACAGATACAAATACTGTAACCTCTATTAGAAGAGATAATACTGGTACATATAGGACAGGGAACATAAACTTAGTTGGTGGAACAAACGTAACAATCTCAGAAACATCAACAGGTGTATTTAATATATCCTCAACAGATACCAATACTGATACAAATACTACATACTCACCAGGCGCACTTTTAGATTTAAGTGGTACTACATTTAACGTAGATTTATCAGAATTAACTGATATGACTCAAACGTTTGTAAAATCAACTGATGAATTTGTAGTATTAGATTCTGGTGTACAAAAAAGAAAATTAGCTTCTGAGATATTTGGAAATAATGCATTTAATTCAACGGCATTTGCAACTGGTGATAATTTTGATAACGATGGAACATTCGCATCATTAAGAGCACAAGGAACTACAAAAGGTGATGTTGGTTTAGGAAATGTAGCAAACGAAAGTAGAGCTACAATATTAGGTGGAAACTTAACAGGTACAATAAATAGTGTTGCTGTAGCAACAGTAACTGCTGGAGCAGCGGCAGGTGCAACTGCAAACCAAGATTCAACTTCAACAATTAGAAGTGGAACGACTAAATCAAATGTTGGATTAAGTAATGTAACAAACGAATCGAAAGCAACGATGTTCTCATCAGCAGCTCTAACTGGAAACCCAACTGCACCAACACAAACGGCAGGAAATGATAGCACAAGAATAGCTACAACTGCTTTTGTAGGAACTGCGATAGATAATTTAATTGGTGGGGCTCCAGGCACATTAGATACATTAGATGAAATTGCAGCAGCGTTAAATGATGATAATGATTTACATGGTACACTTACAACCTCTATTGCTTCTAAACTACCAAAGAGTGGTGGTACTATGACTGGTGCTATTGCGATGGGTAATCAGAACATTACAGGTGTAAATAATCTTGCATTTGCAGATCCAGGTCCAAATGAGGGGTTAAGTTGGAGTGGTGGTAATATGAAATTATATGAATCACCAAATGATTTAACAACAAACACCGCAGGTAACCTACAAATCGTATATGGTACAACTCGAAGATTAACTATCGATAATACGGGAATCAATGTAAATGGTAATGCTACTTTAAGTGGATTCGTTTTAGATGGAAACACTATTACAGGTGTAGATGATTCAGGAGAGTTTACTGATAACGATGCACATATTATGACTTCAGCTGGAGTTGATGATAGAATTAGTTCTAGAATTAGTGGGTTAACATCCAACGCAGGTACAATGACAGGTATAACCATTAATACTGCTACTGGTTTAGATGGTGCTGGTACTCTTAGTGGTACTGGGGGAACGATAAATCTTTCCCTAGACTTATCAGAATTAACCGATATGACTGGCGGCATTGATACTGGTGTAGATGAGTTGATTCTATTAGATAATGGAGCAGAACGAAGAAAGAGATTCGCAGAAATCTTTGGTTCAAACGCATATAATAGTACAACAATCCCAACTAACAACAATCAATTAGATAATGGTGCTGGTTATATTACAGACGGTAATACAGGTTGGAATAACACCTATGGATTCACCACAAATACAGGTACTGTAACATCAGTTTCAACTGGAACTGGTTTAGATGGTTCATTCACAACATCGGGTACTATTACTTTAGATTTATCAGAGCTTACTGATAAGACTGATGCAATTGATGCCTCAGTTGATGAAATCATAATGTTGGATAATGGTGCTGAAAGAAGAAAGAGATTTTCAGAAATCTTTGGTTCAAACGCTTATAATAGTACAACAATCCCATCAGCAGCAAACAACGCAACAATAACAATAACAGCAGGAAACGCATTAACAACTGGTGGTAACTTTACTACAAATCAAGGTTCTAATGAAACTATTACAATCCATCACGAAGATACATCAACACAAGCTTCATCAAACAATAGTAATGGTACTGTAATTCAAGATGTTACTTTAGATACATACGGACACGTTACTGGTCTTGGTACTTACAACTTAGATGGGAGATATTTTACTGAAACAGAATCAGATGCAAGGTTTTTAGGTATATCGGCTAAAGCAGCAGATTCAAACTTATTAGATGGATTAGATTTACATACAGGTAGAAATAATGTAGCAAATAGAGTTGTAAGAACCGATGGTAATGGATACGCAAACTTTGGTTGGATAAATACAACTTCAGGTAACACAACTAGTACTATTACTGATATTTACGTTAACACAAATGATGGGTACATAAGAAAAGCTAGTAAATCTGAATTCCAATCACAAATGGGAATACAAACATTAAATTCTAATACAGATGTTGATACTGGTACTGAAACTGTAATGAGTGTTGATGATGCTTCCATAGGAATATTTTTTGACTATGTAGTATCCAATGGAACAAATTTAAGAGCAGGAACAGTAACGGCAGTACATGATGGAACTAACGTAGAATTTACAGAAACATCTACAAACGATTTAGGAGATACTTCTGATTTAGTATTATCGGTAGATTTAAATGGTGGTAATGTTAGATTACTAGCAACAGCTGCATCAAATAACTGGTCAGTTAAAACAATAGCAAGGTTAATATAATATGGGAATATTTAGAGGACCAAATATAGTAAGAGATGGGTTAGTTCTCAACTTAGATGCTAAAAACTCAAAAAGCTATGGTGGTAGTGGTAACACTTGGACTGATTTAAGTGGTAATGGCTATAATGCGACAAAGAGTGGAAACCCATCTTATAATTCTAATGGATGGTGGGAATTTCGTAATGCAAATGGGGATAGTGATTATGAATACTTTAATTTACAGATGGATGAAGGTATTTTAAAATCAACTAATACAACAGGTGCTTGGAGTTTAGAAACTTGGTGGAGAGATGCAGGTTCTGCGTACGGAAGTGAAAATATAATAGTAGGTCGAACAGGACATCATAGTGGAATCTTACAATGGAGTAGTGGAAATAAGTTACGTGGGCAGATTCGTACCAACTCAGGTGGCACAGGTCAAATACAAACAGGAAATATTACTACAACAGATAATGTGTGGATGCATGTGGTATTTGCTTATAATAATCGTACTTCTAAATTATATATAAATGGTTCATTAGAAGAAACAGATACAATGTCAACTTCCTATACCATATATGGACACAATGATAATCTATTTATAGGTGGAATGTCCAACAACTATTACAGAAGTTATGCAGATATCTCTGTTGTAAAAGCATATAATAGAGAATTAACTGCAGTTGAGGTATTAAAAAATTATAACGCCCTAAGAGGTAGATTTGAAATATAAAAGTAGAAGGAGAATAATATGGGAACTTCAGCAGGACCAAATTTAATATCAGATGGATTAGTATTCGGGTACGATACTAATTACGGTGTAGCTGATAATAATACTGCTACTAGATTCTATC
>Ga0181393_1000380_pt1 | contig 16656 bp, 8 predicted proteins | sample 16SPOviralmetaG_FD_130122 | JGI IMG/M metagenome (GOLD analysis project Ga0181393, IMG submission 130122) | Marine viral communities from the oligotrophic San Pedro Time Series (SPOT) site, San Pedro Channel, CA, USA - 16 SPOT_SRF_2010-10-21 | ecosystem: Environmental > Aquatic > Marine > Strait...
TATAACTTAATAGATATAAATGGGTCTCCTCTTAATTTAAATTATTCAACTTCTCTTCAAAGCTCATCTCTTGGAGGTTATGAATTGACCACATCAAACCAATATCCTTTTTCTTACGATGCATTTGGAAATGTTATTTCTTTAAATACTTCAGGATTTACATTTGATTTTACTGATAACCTAGATAAATTAAAAGAAGGATATGTAATTGAATTTGATTTTAATTATAATTTTAACCAATTTTACGGGACAAATTTACCTAACGAACAGCAAGGAGATACTACAATAAGTTTTAATTACACTTTAACTGCAGATTATTCAAGTGTTTCTGACTTATGGAACAGTTCAGATTTTCAATCAAAAATAGGGTTAACAATTGACTCAATTCAAACTGTATCTGATGCACAAAATGGAAATGGATCTACACTGACTGATAATTTTAATTTTACATTATTAGGAACATTAGGTACCGGTACCTATCAATATGCAATAAATCAAACTGGTATTACTTCAAGCACTTTAAACCCTCCAGATAAAGGAGAACCAATAGGTTCTTTTGTTAGCGGAAATACAATTGGGTTTTTATTTCCATGCGCTCAATATATAGAAACAACTCCCGGTACAACAAATCTTATTATTTCTTATTTTGACATTACATCAGTTAGTGTTACAATCCAAGAATCTTCAAATCTAGAATCCTTACATAGTAACAGAGGATATGAGCTTGGAGTAGTTTATATGGATGAATATAATAGAGCAACTACTGCTTTAGTTAGTACAAATAATACAGTAAATATACCGTGTTCAAGATCTAGCAATAAGAACGAAATCATTGCAACTATACCAGTAAGTCAAAGAGCACCAGCTTGGGCTACTAGATACAAATTTGTTTTAAAACCTGATAGAGGAGATTATGAAACTGTTTATTCATCAATTTACTTTGAAGATCCAAATTCAATAAATTCTTATTTATTATTAGAAGGAGATAATATTGGTAAAGTTGAAGAAGGCGATAGATTAATTGTTAAAAGAGATGTTGATGGAATTTCACAATCTTGTATATATGCTACTGTTTTAGAGAAAACCACAGAGTCTGCAGACTTTATAAAACCTACTAGCGGAAATCCTGTGCCCGGTGGAACTTATATGAAAATGTCTACATCTGATTTTTCAGCTGCGGAAAGTGCATTAGATATTATAAATTTTGGTTTAGTTAGAGCCGCTGCTATTAAAAGAGACCGCTATCCAGTAGCTTATTATAAATTTTATACTTCAGAAACAGACACAGCAACTCCTCCTGTAACAACAAATACTAATTATAATGTTCCTATAGGGTCTAGGATTGAAATGAAAATAGAGCAAGTAAGAAGAGGAATAGGTGGGAAGTGTGAAGAAAGAACTAGTGTTTTAGAAAAAACATTTATATCAGACAATACTTATACAGATATGTATGCTTGGTTTGTTGGCGAAAACATTGCAAATGTAATTGAAAACCAAGCAATTACCTTTTCAGGAAATCCGGCAGACCCGGTTAATAATATAGTTATATCTGGCTTATATACAGGAGTTGGTGATGCGTTAACCACAGGAGCTGCTGTAAGTAATGGTACTGAAGCGCATTTACTGACAGTTTTTGGAGGACAATCAAACAGCCCAACAACTAGTGGTGATTTATTATTAAATAACTATTATAGATTTTATCAAAATACAAACGATAATACATATTCAATTTTAGTTAGCGGAACAAGAGCGTGTAGAAATAATAACTTCGATGGAGCTTCTACGTCTTCAATAAATTTTACAGTTTATAGAAGAGACTCTGTGATTGTTTTTGAAACTGAACCACAAGAAGCTTTACCAGACGTTTGGTATGAAAATAATAAATCATTTTCTATTGATTCATTAGGAAACCATAGTGGAAATATTACAAATCAAGATATATCTTCAGGTATTGCTGGAGTAGTTAATACAGAATTTTTTAATTGTTTTGCTTTTGGTAATGGTGTAGAAAGTTATAAAATAAGAGACTCTTTAACTGGTAAATCATTTAATTTAGGTAATAGAGTATTCACAACTTCTAACGTAGAATATAAAGAAGCTCACAGGTTTGCTGATTTAACTTATAGTGGGGTGTTTAATGATGAAAGTAATGTTAATAAATTAAATGAATTTAATTTAGGTTTAGCGAATTTCAAACCGCTAGAAGAAAGTTATGGAGATGTTGAAATATTATATGGTAGAAGAACTGATATACTTGTTTTACAAGAAGACAAAGTGTCATACGTATTAGCATCTAAAAATATTATATCTGATTCTACTGGCGGTGGTTTAGTAGCTTCTGTTCCAGAAGTATTAGGTAATCAAATTGCTCGTATAGAAAACTATGGTATTAGTAATAACCCAGAAAGTTTTGTGGCTTGGGGTGAAAACAAATATTTTACTGATGTTAAAAGAGGAGCTGTGATTCAATTGTTGGGAGGATCTTTTTCAGATGAAAGACTTATTGTTATATCGGATACTGGTATGAGAAGCTGGTTTAGAGATTTATTTACCGGAGCATTTACCACTCAAAAATTAGGAGGATACGACCCTTACATGGATGAGTATGTTTTAACTTCAAATACAATATTAAAACCTGAAATACCAGTTTGTTTAGCGTGTGGTGTTACACAAGATATAACAGTAATAGCTAATCAAGACTTTGTGTATTGCGTAGATGTAACAGAACAAACAGGATTGGTGACTGTTAGTTATGTAATTCCAAAAGAAGGAGAACAAGATATTGAAAGCGAAACTAATGTTCTAATGACAGACGAGTCTGGAGTTCAATTAATTACAGAGGGTTCTATTTCTCAAGTCAGTTATACAATTAAAGCAATCTATAAAGGTGTAACATATACATCTGGTTCTGTTAAAAAATCTGGCAGTTTTACATTTGATAAAAATGTTCCAAATATACAAGAGGTTACCATAGTTGTAAGTTCTGATTCAAATCAAAATGATACTATTCAAATAAGTGTAAGTTGTCCAAGAGCAGATGCTTTAAACATATATAACATTTGTGTAACTGATCCACTTGAAGCTGGAGAATTTATACACAACGAATTTAGTTGGACTGACGGAGTTACGGTTTCACCTAATGAATCTAATTTAGTGGAATTTACAAGCACATCTGCTTCTTTTGCTATCTCTCAATACCAGTTATTTTCAGGGTCGCAGGGTAGTGGAGTTTTCCCAGTTGACGGTTCTACGGTTACTATAAATTCAAACAAAATTAATTTTGATGATTTTGTATTTAACCCTTCAGTGGATAAATTTAAATATTTAAGAACAAACACATTTTATCAAAATAATGTAACAGATATTACAAGTTTACTTTCTTTAGCAATAGATGCAGCACCAATATCTAGTGTTGGCGCTCCTACAATTTATTCGGCAGATTTCATAATGCCAGCAAGCGGAAGTATTTTATATTTAGTATGGGATTATAGGTCTACTGGTACACCAACGCCTACACCAACTCCAGTTCCAACTGTAACACCGACTCCAACTGTAACACCGACTCCAACTGTAACACCAACACCGACCCCAACTCCGACACCTATTGTGTATGATTATAGAGAGTATACTCAGTGTGGAGGCGGAAGCACTCAAGTATTTAGGCTGGTTTCAGGAGGTACATTTGATCCTGTCGTAAAGCATAGTGGCGTTTGTTATGAAAGTCCTTCAGTAACAGGTTCAACTAGTACAGTAGATATAGTAGAAACTTATACAGATTGTGCTTTATGTGCATCTGCTACCCCAACACCTACACCTACACCGAGTCCAACGCCTACACCCGGTCCGACGCCGACTCAGACTCCAGTTCCTACTGCGACTCCCACACCGACACCGACACCATCTTGTACTGAGTGGATATTGGCTTGTCCAAGTGGAACTGGTGGTTGCAATTACTCATATACTGATTGTGATGGAAACACTCAGACAGGAATATTGCCTGCAGATTATGATATTGACGTATGTGTTTTAAACGGAACAACACCTTCAGTAAACGGTGGTAGTGCAAGTGACACAGGAGTAAGTTGTAGTCCGACTGTAACTCCGACACCAACAGTTACTCCGGTTGGCCCAACGCCTACACCTCCGCCAACACCAACACCAACCTTTGCATTTAATTATTATACTGTTACAATGTGTCCAGGACAAGGTAGTGCTAACTATATTAATGTTAGAGTAGCAGATGCTAGTGGAAACGCTCCGGGCGATATAGTATTAATGGCTGACGGTAGATGTTACGAGATAGATGAAACTAGTTCAACTGTAAACGCTAATGACTATACTAATGTTTACCCAGATTGTGATACTTGTATAGCTACTAACCCTACTCCAACACCAACGCCAACTCCAACACCAACCCCGACGCCTGGAGGTTGTAATGAATGGGATTTAGAAGCAGCGTCAGGTTTAGTTGGTAACTTTAGTTATACTGATTGTAGTGGTGCATCACAAACAGAAAGTGTAGATGCTGGTGATTCAGCATCAGTATGTGCATTAGGGGTGCCTACTGTAACAAGTGGTGGTGGTACTGTTACGCTTGTAGGACCTTGTGTTACACCAACACCTACACCGAGCCCTACTCCTGGAGCACCAACACCGACTCCTGGAACACCAACACCAACACCAACACCAGGTATATCTTATGATAACTATACAATAACAAGATGTGATGGTGGGTTTAATAATTATACTGTGGGTAGAGCACTTGCAAACACATTCCCAACTTATACTGTATTATTAATGCCTGATGGAAATTGTTATGAAATTGTTGACCCTACCGGAACGTTAGGTACGCTTGCAAATGCAGAATATACAGATTGTAATTCATGTACTACTCCACCACCTACACCAACTCCAACTCCACCTGTATTGCCTACACGAACACCTACACCTACACCGAGTCCGACACCGAGTCCAACTCCAACTCCTGGAGCACCGACTCCTACTCCAACTCCTGGAGCACCGACTCCTACTCCGACACCGACGCCTGAGGGCCCTACTCCGACTCCTACTCCGACACCGACACCGAGTCCAACGCTAGGCCCAACACCGACTCCGACTCCTAGTCCAACGCCTAGTCCAACGCCTACGCCTACGCCTGGTGCTTGTATTGCAATTGAAGTAGGTTTCTCCGCAGGCCTTTATAATGGTTGTTGTGCGCCTCCAGACAGCAGCGGTATTAAATACTTTAACGCTAACAGTGTAGCTTCAGCAACCAGACTGTATTCAGGTTTAGGTTGTACAGAGCTTGATAGAGGTACAATCTTCGTGTCAGAGGATGGTTCTACTTATTATGAATTTTTCAATGGTGTAAAAACAGCAGGACCAACATCTTGTCCATCATGTCCGTAAAAACAAAAGAGTTTATACATAAAGTCAATAAACATTTAAATGGCAATGTAATTGTTTTAGGCGGCTGGTCTAAACATTATAATGGTTACATAGAACATTATGACAAACACTGGATAGATATAAGTATTACTCCTGAATCTGTAGATTTGGTTTGTGAGTTAGGATTTAAATTAGATATAAATGGAGGTCATTCATGGGGAGGTCATATAATAAATCAATTTACTGTCATGTGTGGTATTAAACCAAACCGATATTTTCTAGATGTTTTTGTGTCAAATAAATTAAAGGGGTATAAAGAAATAAATAATTTAAAAATATTAACACCTCAAGCAAACATAAAGTGGCATCAAGAAGCTTATGATATGCTGCAATATGAATGGTTATCAGAAAAAATTGCCAATCTAAAAAACCTTTACAATATTTAATATTTTTTTAATTGGTTTATAATTAATAACTTTAATTAAATTTAATTTAATCCAATAGATTACTCATGTCGGAAAATAGTATATTCATCCAAATTGCATCTTACCGTGACCCAGAATTAGTACCTACCTTAAATTCATTATTTGACAACGCAAAATTTCCTAATAATATAATAGTATGTGTTGCTTGGCAACATTCAACAGAAGATAAGTGGGATGATTTAGGTAAATATAAAAAAGACAAAAGGGTAAAAATATTAGACATACCTTATACTGAAACAAATGGTGCTTGTTGGGCGCGTAATTTAATACAGCAAGAATATAATAATGAAAAATATACATTACAACTTGATAGTCATCACAGATTTGTAAAACATTGGGATGTTAAGTTGATTAAAATGTATGAGAATCTGCAAGAAGCAGGGCATAAAAAGCCATTGCTTACTACTTACGCAACAGCATACGACCCAAATAATTTTAACATTAAAAATAACGCTGATGTTTGGGGAATGAAATTTGATAGATTTACGCCTGAAGGTGTAGTGTTTTTCCTTCCTTATACAATTGAAGACACAAGCAAACCTTTACCAGCAAGATTTTTTTCAGCACATTTTGCTTTTACAACAGGTAAGCACGCAGAAGAAGTTCAGCATGATCCTTCTTTTTACTTTCACGGTGAAGAAATAACTCTTGCTGTTAGGTCTTTTACACATGGGTATGATTTATTTCATCCAAATGAAATAATTGCTTATCACGAGTACACCAGAACAGGTAGAACAAAACATTGGGACGACGATACAACTTGGGTAAAAAAAAATACACACACACATAACAGAGTAAGACAGCTCTTAGGAGTAGATGGTGAAGTTTGTTCTCCTTGTAATGAAAAACATTTTGGAGTCTATGGTCTTGGTAAAGAAAGAACGCTTCAGGATTACGAAGAATATAGCGGAATTAGGTTTAGGGATAGGGCTATTAGACAATCATGTTTAAATAATGAAATACCAACATTAGGTATAAAGAATGAACAGTATCATCTCAAATTCAATCACATATTAAATTTACATGGTAATCAATTCCAATATAATGATTATACTTTTTGCGCTATAATATTTGAAGATGAACAGAAAAAAGAATTATGGAGAAAAGACATAACCCATTTAAATCAATTAATAAAAAATAAAAATAATTTTAATATTCCAGTAGAATCAAATACTAAAAAACCAACCAATATAATTGTTTGGGCACATTCAGCATCTAATGGGTGGGCTGAACGATTAGACATTCCTGTTTAATGTTGATACCTAAAAAAATATTTCAAACATTTGAAACCACTCAATTACCTGAGGGTATGAGTAAAGCTTGTTTAAGTTGGAAAATAAAAAATCCTGATTGGGAATATTATTTTTTTGATAAAAATGATAGAGTACAATTTATTAAAAAACATTTTAGTAAAGATGTATTACAAGCATACCTTACTTTAATACCTGGTGCTTTTAAAGCGGACTTGTGGCGATATTGTGTATTGTATATTGAAGGTGGTGTATATATAGACGCTGACACAATATGTGAGCTACCATTAAATAATTGGATATTGAGTGATAATTATTTTATAGCTACACGAGATGATCCTATGGCTTATAAATGGTTAGGTAATGCTTTTATAGGTACTGTACCTCAAAATCCTTTATTAAAAGAATGTATTGATAGAATTGTAAAGCACTGTAAAGACAAACAAGAAATGTTTTATTTAGATTATACAGGGCCAGCATTATTAGGTAAATGTGTAAACAAAGCATATAATAGAGAAGAAGAGACAGATTATGAAATAGGACAATTAGGTAATTTATATGTTTTAAAGCATGATTTTGGCAGAACAAAATATGTTAGTCATGAAGGCAAGGATATATTGCACGTAGAGTATCCAGGTAAATTACAAGAAATGGAATCTATTGGTAATAAAAAGTTTTGGGATTATGTGCAAGAAGATAAAATATTTCGTTTGATACCTCATAATTTTATTTATACATCTTATGATATTTTAGATGTTAATGATTACATGATTGATTCATTTAAAGAAAAAAACCCCTATTATAACTTTCTTTATTTTAATCAAAACGCAGTCGATAATTGGTTTACTAATTCTATATACAATGATGCTTATAAAACATTAACTGAACGAGGTGAAAAAAGTGATTTCTTTAGGTATTGTTATTTGTATGAAAATGGAGGTGTATATGCTGACACTGATGTTTATTGTAACCAACCCTTAGACAACTTTATTGAACATCAGGATTTAGTTGTTGGTTTAGAAGCAAATACATCATTAGGAATATTTGATGATATAGTAGATAAAATAAATGATAACTACGTAAGTGTGTGTAATTGGTTTATAGCAACTAAACCTAAACATCCAGCATTATCAAAATTAATAAATGATATAATTGCAAATCCAAAAAATGGTGTATTACAAAATACAGGACCAGGTAGATTTACAAAACATATCTTAGATTATTTTGGTAGAGAACATAATTTCGAGAACGATATAAATAAAAATAAATCACATCTATTATCAATAAATAGATTTGGCAGTAATCAATCGCATTCTAATGCTAAAAAATTTAATAATCCATTTGAAATAAATGATGATGATATATATATAACGCACATGTTTGAAGGAACTTGGAGAACAAGTAAACAAAATGATTTACAAATTATAGAAACTGAATATTGTTCACACAATTTATCTTTAATACCAATATCTAAAGGCTATAAAGGTGTAGCACGTGTAGATAGAGATACAGCAAGAACTGAATTTATGAAAAAATTAGGTGATTGTAGAACACTATATGAATTTAAATTTGATAAAAATTTAAAATTAATTGATTATAGTGAAAAAGAAATTACATACAATCAAATAGCTAAATTTGAAGACTATAGATCATTCATATATAAAAAGAAAATGTATCACTCAGTAGCATACATTGATGAAAATTGGAATACAAGAATAGGATTATTAGATAAACATTATCGTTTTATAAAAGATATAGATGTAGAAGAGCCTAATAGAATGCGTTTTGGTGTTGGTGATGAAGTAATGTGGGAGAAAAATTGGTTATTCTTTATTCATAATAATGTTTTACATTTTATATATAATACATCTCCTAATTTTGTTGTTTATATAGATAAAGGTAATTTTGAATTTGAAAAAATAATTGATGTTGAAAATAAATTCAATAATAAATTTCCTGAAGATGAATTATATTTTAGTGCCAAAGTAAAAGTAGGTGGTTCAACGCAACCAATTTGGTTTGAAGAACAACAATGTTATATCTATTTAGTTCATACAAAAATATATAATGATAGAACATACAATCATTACGCTGTAAAATTAGATAAAGAACTAAACATAATAGATGTAAGCTATAAACCATTAATACCAGCGAAAATAGGATATGCTCTGTTTTTTATCACAAGATGGTTTACTAAAGGTGATAATGTAGTAATGAGCGGAGGGTTAGAAGATAATAAAAATTGGATTTGGGAAATACCTAAATCAAAAATTTTTAATTCTTTTAATTGAAAAAAGCGAGATAAAAGACATTGCATTTAAATTCGTAAATTTGTAAAAATATTTAGCGGATGGCTTGTGAAATTTATATATTATCTTGTCCTATAGGAGCAATAGGAGATGAGTGTACATTTGAAATCGATTGTTGTGGAGGACAAACAGTTAGTTACACTATGCAGCCTGACAGTATTGTTGATGCTTGTGTAGACGATCAAGGGACAGTCACTGTAACATCTTTATCTGGTTCAGCCTCAAGCGCATTTGAAGAATGTTCTTCTGATTGTGGCGATATCCCTGCAGTGCCCACTTCAACTCCAACAGCTACTCCGACAGCTACTCCGACGCCAACACCTAGCCCGACTCCTGGAGCCCCTACACCCACACCTAGTTCTACTCCTGTTCCGACGTTAACGCCGACCCCAACTCCAGTTCCAGCGGGTTACAATTATTTTACGCTTACTGCCTGTCCAGGAGGAGGAGGCACATTATATAGTAGTGTTAGAACAACATTTGCAAGTGGTGTATTTCCAGGAGATATAATAGAAATGCCAGATGGTAGATGTTATGAAATAGATGAAACAGCATCACCGGCAAATAATAACGATTATCTTAACGTGTATGCAGACTGTGATACTTGTTTAATAGCTAATCCAACACCTACTCCTACCCCACCTCCCACACCAACTCCCACACCAAGTGGTTGTAATCAATATGAACTCGAAGGTGGTGCTGGTGGTGGTAACTTTAGTTACACAGACTGTAGTAGTAACCCCCAAACAGAGTTTGTTCCAGATGGTGATTCAATACCAGTTTGTGGTTTAAGTGTTCCTATTTTAACAAGCGGTAACGGTAATGTTGTTTTTATTGGGCCTTGTATTCCAACAACACCAACTCCAACACCTAGCCCAACGCCAGGGCCTCCTACACCAACTCCTGGACCGCCAACAGCTACTCCGACAGCTACTCCAACTCCAACGCCGACTCCGACAGCACCTATTCCGACTAGTGTTGTTCCTCCAATACCTTCACCGGTAGAAACGGAATATACTTTAACATATAGCCAAACCTCTAAAGGGTGGCCATCATTTTATTCATACATACCTGATTATATGCTTGGTATGAATCAATACTTTTATTCATTTAATGGAGGTAATCTATACCAACATAATGCAAATGGAAATAGAAATAATTTTTATGGAGAGCAATATAATTCTCAAATAACAACAGTGTTTAATCAGAATCCTCTTGAGAATAAAATATTTAAAACTATTAATTTGGAATCAGATCAGGCATGGCAAGCAAATTTAGAAACCGATATACAACAAAACGGATTTATTGAAAGTGCTTGGTTTAAAGAAAAAGAAGGTGCTTACTTTGCATTCTTAAGACAAAACGGAGAAGTTCCAGCTTTACCGGGTCAATACGCAATGAGGTCAGCAAATGGTATAGGAAAATCTACAAGTGTATCAGCAATAGGAAATACCACAACAATTAATTTCTCTACTAACCCACTGGTAGATATAGGAAGCATTGTAAGTGTTGGTGACTACTTATATTTTTCTTTACCAAGCTATACAACAATTAGTTTGGCTGGACAAATAACAAACATAAACGTAGATATACCAGCTGGAATAAATCAAATTTTAATTGATACAAGTATTACTGGAACATCGACAATTACAATTCAAGACCCTTATATACTTTATATTAAAAGTTCAGTTGCAGAATCTCACGGTTTACTTGGTCACTACTGTATATTTACTTTAATAAATGAAAGCACTAAATCCACTGAACTCTTTGCAGTTGAATCCGAAGTAATGAAAAGCTATCCGTAAAAATTAGTATCTTTACACTAGTATGGAGTTTAGTATAAGAAAATTAAATCCATCTGATTATGAAGATGTATTGGTAGTGTGGTGGAAAGATTGGGGTTGGCAGGCGCCAGCTAAAGATTTTTTACCAGAGAATGGAGAAGGCGGATTAATGGTAATGTTAGATGGTAAGCCTGTTTGCGCAGGATTTACTTATGTTACAAACTCAAAGGTTAGTTGGGTAGATTGGATTATATCGGATAATAAAATAGAAGATAAAGCATTGAGACACGAGGCAGTTAAATTTTTAGTAAGTACATTAACAAATATATGTTCTAAAAACGGTGGATATATCTACGCCTTGCTAAGACACGATGGTTTAATTCAAACTTACGAAGACCTTGGATATGTAAAGGGAGATAGTTATACACACGAAATGATTAAAAAAATATAATATGGCAGCATTTACTACAATAGCCACAATAGGAGCTGCGGCAATAGGTTCTGGAATGAGCTTTGCCGAGGCTGGCAAACAAAGAAAAATACAAAGTGAAGCAGAAAAAGCAGCACAAAAAGCATTTGATGAAGCTAAAGCAAAATTGGATGTGAATTATTTAGAAGGATTAGCAATAGCAAAAGAGCCTTATGAATTAGAAAGGGAGTCTTTGCTTCAGACAGGGGCAGCTGCTTTACAAGCTGGTGTTGAAGGAGAAACAAGGGGTGCAGCCGCAACAGCAGGACAGGTCCTAATGGCTCAACAAGCAGGTGCCGCTCAACAAAGAGCAGCTATGTCACAGGAAATGCAACAACTACAGCAGTTAGCAGCTCAAGAAGAATCTAGGCTACAAGGCGCAAGAGTTGATTTAGATTTAGGTGAAGCGATAGGACAACAACAAAGAGCTCAGCAAGCACAACAATCAAGAGCTTCAGCAATGAACGCTGGTATCGGAGGGTTATTTAATATAGCTGCAGCAGGTGTGGAGTCAGGAGCTTTATTTAAAGGCGCAAAAGGAGGAGCGGATGTAGCTGCGGTTACTTCACCATCAGCTTTAAACGCTAGCACTAATGATATATTATCAGGTAATTTTAACAAAAGTAATGTTACCTTTGACCAAATAATGAATAGGGATATGGGTATAACGCCTCAACTAAACCTAATTAAGTATGGGAAAAACCCATTTGATATTTATACTAATAATTAATTATGGCTTTAGGATACGGATATGTAAGAGATGATGACCCAGTACAGGTTAACTGGGCTGAGATAAGCAAGAACTTTACTGACAGAATTAAGGCTGACCAAGTTGATCGTCAGAAACGTAAGGATGACATTCAGGAAAAATATAATGACTTACAGAAAGACTTAATAAATAAACCTCAAGGGTATAATACAGACCTAAACAAAGTTGTTGGTTCGTTTTCTGGACAAGCATCTTCTGCATCTTTAGATTTATTAAATAAATTAAAGTCAGGTCAAATTACTGAGCAAGAATATTATACTAAAAGAGCTAACCTTAAGAGTAGCACTGAGAACTTTTTTCTTTATTCTAAAAACTTTAATGATAACTATGGAAGGTTAATGGAGCTTGCTAGGTCTAATGATCCAAATAAAAAACTATCTGCTGAGTCAATATTTCAGCTTCAGATTGCCTCCGATATGTTAGATTTTAAAAACACAACTGCTATTGTTGACCCGGGAACCAATGAGTTAATACTAGTAAAAACAGATGAAGATGGCAATCCGACTAATGAAATAGTTAATGTAAGTCAGCTTGGGTATTTATCTTCCGATGAAAAACTATCCTATAATTACAAAAATCTTATATCTGAAAATTTAAAAAACAGAGGGGTAAAAAAGTATACTGATGAAAACGGAAAAGTAATTACAACCATCCAAGGTGTAGAAGTTGACACTGAGACTGCTGAAGGAGCTTTGAATGGACTAGCAGAATCTATTGTAGGAGACCAATCGCAAATGATTAGTATACTGGCACAAAATGGTTATACGTTTACTAAAGACCCAAGTAAAAAAGATGACGAGAAGACAATATATTATGATATGAATACAAATGAGTATTCTTTTGATAGAGATGCTGCGTTAGCTTTAGTTACAGATGAAATTAATAATTCCATATCTGTAGAAGTAAAAGATGAAATTAGCGCGTATCAACAAGAGCAGCTTGATAGAGCTGATAGAGCATTTGAGGAAGGGGTAAGACAGTTCGATGAAACTTTAAAATTAAAACAAGATGAATTGTTAGCTGAAACAAATTCAACTGCTTCTAATGTAAGCTCGCCTACTAATTTCTTTAGATCCACTTCTGGTAGTGATGTGACTGCTAATAATTACATAAGGTCAATAAACGAAGATTCTATAGATACAGAGCAAAAACAAAGAGATGTTGCTATAAATTTAAATGAGGTATTAAATACAGTTGGTGTTAAAGATGCGGTTTTAACTATTAATAAAGGTGGTGAAAAAATTGCATACGAAGACCAGAGTAAAGAACCAATTTCATTTGAACAATATCGTAAATATGGGGGTGGCGCTCAAACTAAACCTTCAATTGTAATTAATATACCTGGTGTAACTGAGGGTGATATAGTAGTGCCTGTTGATTATAAAATTTCAGACTATCTTGAAAAGATTATGAACGCTATTGGAAATGCTAAAAAAACAAACACAACTATAAAAGGTTCTGATTTTGAATTTATTATTAATAATGATTTCTATAATCCTGGAGCGCCTCAAGAAGAAGAAGTTGTTGTAGAGGATGAGGAAGTAGTGGTAGACCCTACAAAATATAATAATTAAAAGTTATGAATGAGCAGGCACTCCAAGACGCTTACACTTTATTTAGTCAGAAAGGATACAATGGTAGCTTTGATGAGTTTGTTGAGTTAATATACAGCAATCCTGATGCTCTTGGAGATTCTTATACTTTGTTTACTGAGGGAGGTTACGCAGGTTCATTTGAAGATTTTTCATCGCTAATGGGCGTAAAAAAAAAGACGAAACCGAAATCGATATGGTTTCAGAATTGGAAACTGGCACTTCTCAGCCCAGCGCATTATCAAGAAACCAGCGACTTAACGTAGGAGCTGGACCTGAAAAAGATACAGCAATAGAAAGAGCCTTTGGTAAAAACGAAGTCACAGATTTTTTTGGAGATATATATAGAGCTTGGAAAACAGGAGCTGGACAGGGCGCGACAGTTGATGATGCTATAAAAGTATTTGCTTCAGGTTCAAATGTTTCAGATAAAAACTTACAACAATATATAGACGCAGTTCAAAACATGGAGTCCTTTGCACCCTCAGAGGAGATGCAAGATTTTAGTAGAATATACGAAGCGGAAGGAAAAGGAATCAAAGGTTTTATAAAAGGTATTGCTAAAAATCCAACTGCAGCAATACAAGTAGCCACCTCATCCCTTAGAGCTATGCTAAACCCAGCCTCGATTGGTGCAGGTGCGGCGGGAGCGGGAGCGGGAGTATTAGCTGGCCCAGCCGGAGCAGGAGCGGGTGCAATACTTGGAATGACGGGAGCTCTTGAAACAGGCTTATCTTTTACTGAGTTTTTAAAAGAAGAATTAAATGAAAAAGGTTTAGATTTTACAGACAATAATATTAGAACCATACTAGAAGATGACGAGGCTATGGGTAATATTACCAGAAGATCTTTAGCAAGAGGTGCTACTATATCAACAATAAGCGCACTCACAGGTGGTTTAGCAGCTGGAGTGGGAGCGAATGTGGGTAGAAATGTAGCTTTAAAATTAGGAACTCAAGCAGGTAGAGCTGCCTCAGCAGCAACAGGGCTTGGAGTGCAGGCAGTAGGAGGGGGTGCAGGAGAAGCTATAGGTAGAGCAGCGGCAGGCCAAGAAATGGATGTAGCAGAGATTGGTTTTGAAGCCATTGGAGAAATAGCAAGTCCATCTTTAATAGGTACTGTAACAGCTGTAGCTAAAGTTCCTAAATACAAAGTAAACACTGAAGAAGTTTCTGAAGAGGCTGTAAAAGAAATAATAAAAACTACTAAGGATTATACAGAATTAGATAACATTAAAATAAAAATAGAAGACAATCCTGTATTAGAAGCAGAGTTACAAAAAAGAAAAAAGGAGTTATTGGATATAGAAAGCTACAAAAAAGGCATGACTCCAGAGCAGTTGGCTAATGCTACTGAAGAGGATATATTAGAATTAGTATCTTTACAAAATAAATTAACAGAGTATAACGACAGTGGTAATGAAGCAGGAAAAGATAATGCTGCCAAAGTTAAAGCTCAAATAATAAATAAATTAAATGCCCTTCAAGAGCCAAGCACAGAGAAAGTGGATGTACAAGAACCTGCCGCAGATAGCGAAACAGTGGGAGAGGGAGACGCCCAACAACAGCAGCCTGCCACAGAGGCTCCATCCGAGCAAGCCGAAACCCCAGCGCAACCAGCCGAAGAGGTCGAGACTGAGGTTGAGGCTGAGGAGAGCGAGGTAGTAGAGGAAACCTATACACTACCAGAAGATCCGAGAAAAGCCAAGAAAGATTTTCAAATTATAGACAACAGAGATGGCTCTATAATAGAATTAGATGAAGATGGAAGTAATAAGTGGATTATCAGAAATATTAAAACAGATTTTATAGGAACTTCTACTACTAAAACTGAGGCTCAACAATTTTTAAATAATACAGTAAACAGGGAGGGAATGACTATGGATTACGGAGAAGGTGAACCTGTACTTGAAGAGTTTAGAACTCAGGTAAAAGAAGAGGTTGTTGAGGAAGTAGCTCCAGCTACAAATAAAATAGGAAACTTTGATGTAGTAATAAAAGACAATAAGATTGTTAGTATTACTAAGGATGGAAAGAAACCATCTGCAAGATCTTTATCTCGAGTACAGAAAAAAATATTAGACCAAGGGTTAATTAATGTAGAAGAGGGAGAATCAGTAGTTTTTGAAGGAGGTGAGGAAGTAGATTTTTCAACTGAAGTTTCTATTAAAAGTAATAATCCTAAAGAGGTAGCTCAGCAATTTGAAAGAGTTCAGGAAAAAATAAAAGAACAAAAGCAAACAAGCTCCGATATATCATTAAATCCTTTAGGTGTATTATTTTCAATAAAATTTACTCCCGAATCTTATGAATTTGTAACAGGTAAAAAATTAATAAATTCTTCTCCTGAGTTTAGAAAAACTTGGATTGCAAAAAAAGATAAAGGCGGAGTCAGTTTAGAAGACGGATGGGCAGAAACTTTTATTGATAATAATTTACCTATTCCGGACTTAGTCGAAGTTACAGATTTTATAAATGAATTTCAAACAAAAGCTCAATTTAATAGATCGTTAGAGGTTTTTACGCCTAACCTACTAACAGATTTAAAAAATAGATTTGAAGAATTAACAGGACTAAACGCTTCTCCAACAAACATTCAAAGAGTTATTGA
>Ga0181393_1000384_pt1 | contig 16564 bp, 40 predicted proteins | sample 16SPOviralmetaG_FD_130122 | JGI IMG/M metagenome (GOLD analysis project Ga0181393, IMG submission 130122) | Marine viral communities from the oligotrophic San Pedro Time Series (SPOT) site, San Pedro Channel, CA, USA - 16 SPOT_SRF_2010-10-21 | ecosystem: Environmental > Aquatic > Marine > Strait...
AATCAATATCTATAATGATATTGAAGAAAGCGAGTTAATAAAATGTTTTTACAAGGACTTGACGGAGCGGACATAATTTTATTGGTTGTGTTCTTTTATGTATCTTACAAACTTTATAAGAGAGCTAAAAAAGAGAGTGAGGATCAAGAATGAAACAATTAAATTTATTATATCGTAAAGTAATGTTTTATTTTTCTAATAAAGATATGGACGCAATTTTAAAATATGATCCTTTGGATATCTTACAAGAAAGCGAGGATAAAAAACAATGATTAAAACAGAAAAGAAAGAATTTATCAGTAATGATAAATATCGTTTCAGTAATGGTAAGACCTCATACGACTATGAAAAAGAGAGGGCTATACGATTAAAGGAACGCAAAAGAGTCAAAAAGATTTTATCTTTTGATTATTTTAGTAATAATAAAGAGGTAAATAATTATGAGTAAAGAAATCATAAAAGAAATAATTGATGAGTTAGCGGTTGAACTAGATAAATTGTTAAAGAATATCAATAATGTTAATTCAACAAATATTTGGAAAACGCAACAATTATTAGGTGAATTAGAACACGAACAATGGAAATTAAGTAATAAAAGCGAGGTAAATAATAATGAAACCAATATTTAGTTATGATGATTTAGAAATTACAAAAGTAGAATGTATCAAATCAAAATGGGATAATAAGAAAGAAAAATCAATTAAGTTAAAAAAACCTCATATAAAAAAAGGTGAAACTATAAAATGTAATGTTTACGATTTAGTTGATCTTATAGAAACTTTAAGATTTCATTCTGATGAACACTGCAATTATTATAGTGATGATAACTACCTAGAAGTTAAATTTAAACTTACTACAAATTACTGAAATCAATTTATTTTTAGGCAATCTGATATTCTTGGGTTGCCTTAATGTATCGTATATTCAGTTCCGTAATATTCTTGATCTACTTCTTTAAATTCATCATGATCTGATTTGTAATTTTGTACAAACTTCATACATTCATCTTTATTATTAAAGCCTTGAAATACAATTATTACATTGTTGTTATCTTCTTGGTCATTATGGATAAAAAGACTGCATTTAATATCTTTATCAAGTAATATGTCGCTCAATGGCTTTTTTGACGATTTCGAAGGCTTCGCTTTGACTGATTTTTTTTCTTGTTTTATTGATTTTTTCATAAATTTTTACCACGATATCTGCTTCAATATTAATAAGCGTACAAATATATTTAAAACTTTTACTATTTATCCATGCTTTAGCTTCCGCACAAAGTACATGATCTGAGATATCGAAATTGGGGCTAGTTCTAAATGTTGCGTCTAATATGTTTCTAGATAAAACTGACACCCATAAATTTATATAGGCGTTCATAATAAGATTTAGGCGTAAAATACCACCTTAGAAAATACATATCATTTACGATCCAATATCTAAATAGAACAGTAAGGGAACAATGCCCTCAGAAAGCGAGTAATGAGGGCTATCCAATCTTAAAGAAATCTCTTAAACAATCAAGGCTTTCCTTTAAATTATCCATGCCTTTACGCCTTCCTACAGGTTGGTCATTAACAATAAGGTTGTATGTTGGTGATTGCAAATTAAGGGGAATTGATTGCATAGCTTTTGTAAATTGATCATGAGCGTCAAAACCATTAATGTTTAATATCTCTAAGGAATTACCCATTGGAATACCCTCTAAACGATCCCAATTAAATGTTTGGCTAGATTGTAATCCCGAATAGACTGCAAGAGCTTCTAGTTTTTCTCCCGCAACAAAACGCATAGCATTTATTTTACTATCTTGTGGGCATAGTAGGTTTTTATGATAGTAATTTTGTAAGTTAGAATTTATTTCCCCGTAAATATGTTTTAAACCTTGCTTCATAAGTTTAAAATCGGGTAATCTGTATAGTTGCCCGTCAATAGGAATGATCTCTTGACCACCTCGATCCATTTCCTCTAATTGTATAGGACTAGGCTTCTGTTTTTTCTGTTTCTTCTTTTTTTTTGCCATTCAAATCTTTTTGCTTAATCATATTACCTTCTTTGTCATACACCCAATCGACTATGCCCCATGCCTCTTTTGAGGTGAAGTATAGTAAATTGTCTTTTTCTTCTAAAAAATTGAAGTCAATACCATGAGCTTTTTTAAAGTTATCAATGCTAAAAATTTCCTCATCATAAAATCTTTCTTGGTTTAACCATGTTGCAAAGTGCGGAACATAAATATCATCACTTGTTTGTTGGCAAAGATTGTTAAATTTATTCACTAAGAGGTCATTTTTGACACTATCTTTAATCTTTACCCATTTATGAAAAGCTAGTTTTTTTGATCCTCTTTTAACTTTTAATTTTGACCATATATTATTATTAAATATATCTTCATAATCATCTTCATCTTCAACTTCATCTACGTTGTAAGACTTTTGTTCTGACAAATCATTAACAAATTTTTTACTTTTTCTAGCAGTTGATCTCTTATTAGATAACTCTAACCCCTTTACAAACTCTAATCTCTGTCTTTTATTGTGGTATCTATCATTCTCAACAAAAAATTTTTTCTCTAATACAAGAATGACATCTGATCTTAGTTTTTCAGCTTCTTCAGGATCAAAAGTAATCGGTAATATGAGTCTGCAAAGTTCATCAATATCCATTGGTAAACCTTTACCCGCATTACTCTGTGAAAAGCATAAGAGGTCTATGTAAATGCCTCTTTGTTGCATAGTAAGGGATCTAGTGCCTGAAATATAGTCATTAGTCCAAAAATACATAGCTGGTAATTTATCAATCATGTTTAATTACCTTTACAGAATTTCTCATGGCTGGAATAAAATCTACAAAACCATTTTCTTTAAGTCTATATAAATATTTGTGAATACTGTTAGTTGTTTTTACACCTATATATTTTGCCATATCTCTATAACTAGGACTAGGCATATTTTTTAATTGGAACTTCAGTATATAATTCATTATCCTCTTTTCTTTTTCTGTCGGCAAATAATTGATCCCAATATTTAACCTGTTGCAAGTTGGGCATCTGCTTGGGTTCTGATCCATATTCAATTAAAGTTCCTTCCCATATAATATTTTCCATATTCCAAAACTCAGATTGATTTTCTCTGCACATTTTAAGGTAATGTTTGTAAGTTTCATAAACACAAAGTAAGTGTCTAATTTCTCTATATTTTTCTGTATCTCTTTCAAATAACAAATCCTTAAAAAAAGCCACATTTCTATATTTACTAAATTATTCCTCATTTTGCAAATAAATAAAGTATTTGACATAATTTTCATTGTATGGCATTTGCACATAATGAATGACAATTTGCGCAAATATGCACAATTAAGGGGATTAACAAAAGGCACTGGATTAGCTTTATCTAAATTAACAGGCATTGATAAATCTACTGTTAGTTTACATTTAACTGGTCATAGAAAAATGAGCATTGAACAAGCTAAAAAATATGGTGATAGCTTAGATGTTCCATATATTAAATTATTAGATGATAATATTATTAAATATCCTGTTGTTGGTTATATAAATTTAGATGGATCTGTAAGAATGAGAAGGGAAAATGAAATAGACATTTGTATAGCAGATAATGATATTGCAAGTTCTAATTGTTATGCTCTGTTTCAACAAGAACAAGAAGTAATATTTTTTTACAACCCTAAAAGTTCTTGTAAAAATACTAATGTTGTAGGTAGTTTTTGTTATATAAAATCAAAAAACCAAAATTTATTAGGAACTATTGTCAAAGAAACAAAAAAATTTGCTGAGGTACATAATGTGCATACAAATAAAAACTCAAGAATTTCATACCATGTCTGTTATCCTGTTGTAAGTATATTTTACTTAAAACACTCAAATTTACATAAAATACAAGGCGAATATTAAATTTCCCTAAACTGCAAATATTTCTTGCTTTTTGTTAAAATATCAATTATTTTCTGTTTATGGCAGATTATAAATTTTCTCATTTAGGTAATATCGCTAAATATCCTCCGCAAGAATATAATACAAATGATTTATCTAAGAAAGAAGCGAAGTTAAAATTAGATTGTAGAAATAGAATAGAGAACTCCCAATCTTCTAAATTAGGTAAGAAACTAATTTGGCTACATATTTTAACAACTACTAAATCATAGTCTGCCATGTCTAAACTTACAAATAAATTTGATTTACCTAGTTCGATCTTCTCAGCAATAGAGAATATATCGAAACAATATACGAGAGGTGAGTCTGATCTGTCTGTTAGTCAGTTAATAGATAGTCCTCGCATACGATTGTTAAAACAACACCATGCAAAAGATATTGAAGAAGATGTATCAGAATTGATATATTCGATATTGGGTACAAGTGTTCATAATTTAATTGAGAACTCTGATAAGAAATCAATAACTGAAAAAAGATTGTATGCTGATTGTAAAGGTTGGAGATTAAGTGGACAGTTAGATAGATTATTAATTAGTGATCAAACAATAGAAGATTATAAAGTCACCTCTGTATGGAGTTATGTATTTCCAAAAGAAGCATGGGAACTACAACAAAATGTTTATGCTTGGTTATGTCGTCAAAACAAAATTAAGATATCAAAGATACAGATCATAGGAATATTTAGAGACTGGCAAAAAGCAAAAGCAAATGACAGTGATAACTATCCTAAATTACCGATACAAGTTATGCCACTTAGATTGTGGTCAGATAAAGAGCAAGATGAATATGTAAAAGATAGAATAGAATTACACCAAGAAGCTCAATATAGATTTGATAACGAGGATTTTACTCCATTGTGTTCTGATACGGATAGGTGGAAGGATAAAGAAAAGTTTGCAGTAATGATAAGAGGTAAGAAAAGAGCAATCAAGCTACATGACGAGTTAGAAGATGCTCAAGATCATGCCAAGAATTTATCACTTACTACAAAAGGGGTGTCTGTGGAAGAACGCCCTTCAATAGCTAGACGTTGTAAAGATTATTGCAGTGTCAAACAATTTTGCAATCAAGCAAAACAGGAAGGATATGTATGAGACCAACACACGAACTATTTAGATTAGAAGAATATACAGGTAAAGACGGACAACAAAAAAAGAAAAGAGTTGTCATAGCAAAGGGGTGGGAAAATCAAGACAAGTATAATGATAATGCTACATACTACACATTTGCATTTGGTAATGAGAAACTATTTGTAAAAGAAGTATTGCCTGAAAGACCACAACAACAACAGCAAGGTTATCAAGCACAAAGACAAAGCTATCAACCACAACAAAATAGTGGTTTTAAACAAGCTGTAGAAGCTGTGCCAATGCCTGATGATGAGAACATACCCTTTTAATAATGCAAATAAAAAAACTCAAAGATAGAGAAGGTTCATATCTTTGTGAAGAAAAGGTAGGAAATCTATGGGAGCAGAAAGTGTATTGGGGTAGAGAAGGAGAAGATCCACATCTAGGTCATACAAAAGAACAAGCAATAGATAGATTTACCAAGTTTATTAAAGAATTAAAGGAAAAGAAAAAATGTCTATAGCATTTACAGATTGGGTTATTGATTATCAGTACGAGAGGACAGATAGAATGAAAAAGCACACTAAGGTTTTGTGTGATTATTGGGGTTATGCAATACCTGAAGATATAGCGTGTATTGTATGTGGGAATTATGCGGTAGATACTCACCACATAAAAAATCGTGGAAGTGGTGGGAGTAAAAACTTGGACTACCCTGAAAATCTCGCATCACTTTGTCGAGAGTGTCATTCTCGGGCAGAAAGTAATCCTAAATTTAACGCTTATGTTTACAAAACATTATTATTAAAAATTATAGATAAGATAGAAACAGATGAAAGGATATAGCCCTGAAGAAATTGCTGATGCAAAAGCAAAAGCAGTTGAACAATATCGTGAAAGTAAAAGAAGTTATGATCGTACAGAGAGACTTCGTAATTACGAAATAGACAAGGCTTTTTTACAAATAGATTTAGACTCTAACAAGAAAGTTAGTATTGAAGATAGAAAAGCTAAGTCAAGATTATCTACAGAGGTTATTGCTTTGAACTTAGAATTAGAAAAAGAAAGAGAGAAACTAGACATGGCGTATGTAGAGTTAGAGAGAATAGAAACGAAGATACAAATGATCTTAGATAGTAATGCTCTAAAAAGAACAGAAATGAAGTTGGGAACTATATTAACATGAGAAAGTATGATGTTAAAAAACTATGGAATGGTCGTGTATCTCTTAGAGATTACATTGTAGAAGATCAGATCAAAAAGCAAAAATCAATCATGGTCAGATATGAAGATGATATTATGATTTTATCACCTATGGATTTAGAGAAAAGAGATTCAATGACTGAATGTACGTCTAAATACAATGGTCAAAAATATAAACTATACGACTATGTATGGAAACCAGCAAATAAGGAGAGAGAAGAAAGGTTATTATAAATGACAGACAAAATATACACTTACAAAGACATAGCAAAAATCTTTGATTGCCATGAAAGAACTATACAAAACCATATAAAAGAGATAAGAATCAAAGATCCTAAAAATCCTGTAATCAATAATTTCATGGGCAACAAATGGTATTGCTTTGAAACTGATTTAAAGGAGGTATTAGGATTATGCTCAAAATTGACAAGCGAAAAGACGGAAGATCACCCTACTATTACATAAAAGGCACACTGCGTTTTGGCAGAGAGTCAGTAGTAATAAATGCAGAAAGCACAGGGTGTGTTAAATTAAAAGATGCACAAAGAGTTCTTACAAAAAGAATATCTGATCTTACTTCATCACTAGAGAATTTAGAATTTAAAACATTTGGTTATGCTACAGAGCAGATACTAAATGATCCTATTAATATGCCTAGTGTTGATAGACAAAAACATTTTGAGAAAAATGCAAAGCTGTTAGGTGATTACTTATTGAAAGATATAAATGTGAATACGATTACACAACTAGCCTATGCGAGATATCCTGTCATAGGAAAATACAAAGGTATTAGATTTAGTGATCTTGAAATGGGTGATATGAAAATAGAAATGTCATCTAAGTATCACACTGTAAATACTGGCTATATCGTTCCTGTAGGGAGAGTAATGCACTATGCCAATGAAAACAAATGGTGTGCATATTTGCGTATGAGTAAGTTTCCTGTCTTGAATCAATCGGATAGACCAAAACATATTTTTACAATGGAAGAAATTAAAAGGTGTTTAGAAACAAATGCAGACTTTCAGATAAAGCTATTGTTTGTATTTCTTATCTATACAGGTGCAAGAATACAAGAAGCATTAAATGTTAAATGGTCTGATATAGACATGACCAAACGAACAATAAGATTGTGGCAGAATAAACAAAAAAGAGAGAGAGTAGCTCCTATACATAGCACACTTTATGATTGGCTAATGAAAATTAATAATAGGGAAGATTATTTGTTTGAATGGAGAAATGTTAAGGAGAGGAAGAATACAGATTTAGGTCTGATACCTCGTTGGGATTATATGCTTGAACAAGCTGGAGTTGATAAAAGTAAGAAGCGTCATGCTTGTAGGCATACATGGGCTACAAATCTTTCTGTATATAGTAATGCTACACCACAGGATTTAATGGATATTGGTGGCTGGAAAGATTATAGATCAGTAATGAATTATGCTCAATCTAATAATGATAGAGTTAAAGAAAAGATTAATCAATTACCATAGGGTGTATAGTTCAGTGGTAGAATGTTTGCTCGACACGCAAAAGGTCATAGGTTCGAGTCCTATTACACCCACCACTTTTTCAACACTAAGTTAATAATTGGCAGTAGATATAGATTGACACTGCCTCGACACTACTTTATAGCTAAGTATGATCCATGAAAATTATGGATTTTTAGGGAAAAGGGTGTTGGGTAAATGACACAGTACGAAATAAAATGTCAACATATTCTCAACACTCTTTTATATCAATAATGCACTTATTATAAATAACTTGTATAGTGCCTTCATTACCATCTTTGTAATCAGCAAATTCATCATCTTCTAATGAATAGCTAGAAAATAGAATTGTTTTGTCTTTGGTTTTTTTATATAACCAACCCACTGTTAAACATATAGGCATAGGTTTTTTTACATAAGATTTAGCTTCTATCCATGTAGGATCACACAAACCACTATCAATCCATTTGACTAATAGCAGAGGTTTCATTTACTTCTTTGCTGTTTTTGCTGATCTTTTAAGAGCTTTGTCTGATACTGTTCCTTTGCCTTTTTTACTAGTTCCAGCTTTCTTCTTTTTGTTCATGTAATAATAAAGTCCTTTTTTAGCTACTCTACCATCTTTAGTTCTATGATATCCTTTAGGTACTTTGTTTGGCATTATTTTTTCTTCTTTCTCTTTTTAAGTTTTTTAAAGTCAGCTCCTGTAATTTTGTCTCTTGGAGATGCAACACGAGCTAATTTTTTTTGTTTTGGGCTATACTTCGATACAGGCATTAGTAACCCTTCTTCTTTTTCATTTTCTTGCCAGTCTTTTTGGCATATTTCTTAGCTTCTTCTTTTCCTTTTTTTGTGTACTTAAATACCTTTGATCCAACTTTTGGCATACTTTACTCCTTTAACAATTCCACGCCCTACGAGACCAATAGTTTGCAGATAGTTTATTATTCTTCCCTTTAATCCCACCTGATCTCGCACAATAAGATTTCTTTCGTGCTGGTGAGTTCTTTTTAATGCTCATGTTAGGATCACCAAAGTTTATCTTTTTAACTTTGTCTCCATCTTTTACGAACACTTTAAATTTTTTGACATCGCCTTTCATGGGCTTGTTAAGTTTAACTGTCCTACCCTGATAAGTTGCCATCTAGTTCTACCTTTTCTTGTTTTTCTAGTTGTTCTGTAAGTGATTGGTTTTGTGAAGAAGCATAATCTGCTTTTGATTTTTGAAATGCAATCACATCATCTACTGTAATCTTTAATTTTTCTTCTCTCAACTGTGCATTTTTATCAGCCCAATTATCTAATCGTTCATTAAGAAATTTTATATGTAAGTCTTTTTCATCATTATCTTTTTTGAGTTCTCTGTTTTCTTTCTTAGACTTGCGTAATAATGCTTCTACTTCTTTTAGGGTACTCATTTTTTACCTAACACTTTACCCATTCCTCTTAAACCAAATGAACTAGCTATTGCACCATACATAGCAAATTGAAACCATTGTGGAGTTCTTGAGAGGGCATCAAAGCCTCTTTCTGTGTAAGGTTGTAGTGGGGGAATAAAGCACATGGCTATTATTATAATAAACAATATAGTCCATGCCTCGTCTTTCCACGAGTCTTTAGAGCCTTTTATAGCCTCTAAATCATACTCTATCTCACCTTTAATTTGTTTATTCAGCAACTCTGTCTTTGCTTTAATCTCTGTAACTTTTTGTTCAGCCTTTGCTTTCTTAGTATCTACGACACCTTTAACAACATCACCAGCTACACCTAGCAAAGGTTTTAGTAACATTTGAAACATTATATATTCCTCATTGTATCTGCCAGTTCGTTAGCTCTATTAGGGGTTTGTTTAGCCCATCTGCTATCTAACATTTCATCACTGGCAGATTGATAATCACACTTATTTAAGTGGTATTGAAAGTTCTTGAATTTTAATAATCGTGGTAGTCCTAGCTGAAAAGCCATATTAATAACACAGCCAAAAGCACGATCATCAACACTCTCCCTTTTGATGAAAGTTTCTGCATCAAGGGTAGCTTGTCTAAAGTCTCGTTCAAAGAACTCCATAATTTTTGTATCATCATATTCTATTCCTTCCTGTAAATCGTCTGAGGGTAGTACCAAGTGTCCAACACCAAAAGTAGCGTTGCCCAAGTGATCTTTATAAATTTTATTAACTTTTCCTTCGTGTTTAATTATTGCAGATTTAATTTCTTCGTACATTCTATTAGTTTCTCCAAATACCATTTAGCTTTTTCTAAATCTTCAATGCCGTTTTTTTGTTTGTGTCTTACGACATACTTAACAATGTTGCCTTGAAAATAATCTAGTTTAAATTCGTGAATGAAATCTGATACCTGTATTTTTGTACCAATATAATAATCAGGATTTATTTTATCCTTCATAGTTTCCGTACCCATCTGTTTCCTCGTTTAAGGATCATAGGTATCAAATGTGGCACACCATTTACAATCATTCCACAACCTAGTACAGGTCTCCTAATATTAACCTTTGAGTAAGCAAATGCAAGTGAGTCTTTATCTATAAGACAACCTACATTCATACCAAATCTAAGGCTTTCAGGACTTGACCAATATCCTATACGAAACTCCGTATGATAATGCCCTTGCACAAAATTCATGCCTATTGACATAGAAGATTTTACAGGATCTTTGTTCATATTATGGCAAAAATAATACTCACCATAATTATCTTTAATAATTAACTTATCGTGCCATCGCCACTTTTGCTTATCGACACCTAGTATATCAGCATATTCCTTCACAGCTAGAGAAGGGAAGCCATGATGCTTTCTTTTACGATAGACCATTGAACCATGATTGCTATGAAGTAAATCCATTTTAGGAAATAACTTCTCAATCATTTTGATCTTGTATAAACCTAGTTCTAATTCTTTAGAAGCACTTGGTAAATCAGGATCTGAGTCGTGAAAAGATAGAGCATGATAATCAAGCTCGTCTCCAATACAAACAACTCTGTCAGGCTTGTATTTTTTTTTGATGGCTTCTATAAAAGCAAAGCTATCTGTATGACTGTATGGTTCGTGAAGGTCTGAGATTATTAAAATCTTAGACATCTTCCTCCTTTATATTTCGGGTGTTATCTTTGTAGTGCAAAAAGTAGTGATATAAACATTTGGTTTATCCATAAATGTTTGTGCTAGTTTTACTGATGCTCTCCTACATTCTTCTTGTGTATTGTATGATTTGTCATAAATTATTTTTGATGCACAAGTTTGATCTAATGGTATTATGGGATCTTGGACACATAACCAAAAGATAAGAAACATTTTCATAATTAATTTCCATTAAGATATTTTTCAATCCATATAATCTTTTCTTTAATGACAGCTATGTCTTGTTGCATCTGTGAAATAGTATCTGCTTTTCTTTCTACAGCCTCTAATCGTTCTGACCACATTCCCCATGTCATACCAATACTTATTAGTATGGCTAAGTAAGGAAGTAAGGTTTTAAAATCTAAATTCATTTAGACCACTCCACCTTAAACTCATTACCTTTTTGATCTTGTATAGACATAGTTTGTTTCTCTGTGCCATAAATTTTTGGTGCTAACTTACCAGCTTTGAAATGCACATTTTTTTGAATAATCTCTAATAATTTTACCTTAGTCATATTTAACTTAGGATCTTTTTTTGCTTGTTCTAATAAAGTATCTAAATCTTCTATAGTGTACAGAACGCTATCGTGTTTTGCTTGTAGATATTGTTTGTTTAACTTTTCGTCTTTGTTTATCCATTGTCTCAGTGTAGTCCAAGACACATCTAGTTCTTTGCAACACTCACGAATAGTTTGACCTCTCGCTAACATTTCAAATAAATCTGATAGGATAGATTGTTTGTATTTACTAGGTCTATTACCTTGTTTTCTTACTACTGCTGTTGTCATTATTTTACCTTTGCTGACATATTGTTAAGTGGATTGTTTAATGCTTTATTGATTTTTAAGTCTAAATTATTCTCAAGCTCTTTGATTGAATCTTCAAACAGTCTGAGTTCTTCTCTTGTTTTATTTTTTATATTATCAACCATAGACTCTGTGTGTCTTGAGTCTGCTTCTAATTGGCGAACATCTGATTTAAGATCGTCTTTTAATTCTTTTGCAGTCGAGGCTACTAGATTTACTTCTTCTAAGATCATAGTCATTTCAGACTGAAGCATAGTTACCTCTTGTTGTATTAATTCTATTCTTTTATCAAAGTCAGAAAGATCAGGTGCTACAAAAGAATTTATTTTTTCTTCCATATCAATATAGCGTTTGTAAACTTCAAAGCCTCCATACAGAAATCCAACAAATGTAGATAAGCCAATTATTAATGGAATAATCTTGCCTTTACCTTTGACTTTTACTCCACCAAATTCTAGTTCTGCCATTGTTGATTCACCATTTCATTCATCATATTATTTTGTGCTGACTCAAACAGACCACCATACAAATCATCAATCTGCATCATGTTATAATTAGATATATCCATGTCTGTTAAAGTTGTTTGTTGGTATTCGTTAAATCCTTTTGTATCTGCTAATTGTGCCATGACAGCTAACTTAACTGTATCAAGAGCAACTTGGTCGCCACTGTCTGCAACTTTAGCTAAAATCTTTTTTGCAATTTGTTCTTTAGTTTCTTTCTGTTGAACAACCTTAACTTCTCTTTCTTCTTGTTCAGGTTCAGGTTCTTGAGTTTCTTCTACTTCTTCTGTTTCTTCAACTTCAGGTTCAACTTCGGGTTCACTTTCAACTTCAATCTCAATCTCAGGTTCAACCTCAATATCCATTTCAGCCACTTCTTCCATAGCTTCGGCTAATTCTATTTCAACTTCAGCTTCCATTTCTATTTCAAATTCAGGAATATCTAATTCCATATCAAGATCAGCAATCATTTCAATCTCAATTTCTTGTTCAGGGAGTTCTATGGATATTTCGTCTATACTTATCTCTATAGGATCTAGGTCATCGCCAAAGTCTATCTCTATAATCTCAAAGTCAGTAGAGTCATTAATAATATCGTCAATAACATCATTAACTATATCGTTTATAATATCTTCTACTTGTTCCACAATCATGTAAGAAGCTGTCAATACAGGATCACTAAAGATTGCTCCGTAATATCCTGAAGTATATCCAGCATCAGTACCCCATAAAGACATCTGTGTAGTTATGTCGGTATAAGTATTAGGCTGAATAATATCTGTGTAGAGATAATCTTGTGTACCACTAAAATCTAGTTCTACTTCTTTTTCTAAAGTTTGAAATACTGTGCTGTCTTGGTCTCTAAGAGTAACTGTTATTCTAAATATGTCTTTACAATCGCCATTAGTATCTGCACAACTTGGTACAGTAATATTACTTTGATGTGACTCTACAGTAACACCATAGTTTAAATCAAAACCTTGTTGTATCTCATCAATGGTAAGACCACCATCTGTTATAAGACTATAGACATCACTTGTAATCGTGCCTCCACCATCAGCAACACCTCTTGTATCTGCTGATCCTGTGCAGACTTCACCATCTTCTAGTGTGCCTGAGTAAGAACATTGTGTGGTACTTACATCACCGCTTTGTGTCCATTCGTCTGCTGGGGTTACTAGGTTAGGAGTTTCTTCAGAATAAGAATATGCCTGTGGTAATAGCCAAAATAACACCACCAACAATATAGTTTTTAGCATTAGACTCCTTTACATAATCAGGTCGATCTTTAGGGTGACTATCCCAACCAGCTTGTGCCACTTCCCCGATTGTTCCAAAAAAAGGACAGGGTGTACCCGCCATTTCCATCGCTTGAAAAACTCTTGGATCTTGGCAAAGAACAGAGACACCAGCAACTTTCATTCCCATACCATACAAAGCACGAGATAATTTTAATCGTTCACAAGTTATATCTGTAACAGTAGATCCTTTAGCAAAACCAAATATTTGCGTTTGTAAAGCAACTGAGCCACCTGAGGTACAAACATCTTGATTTGATATCATGACATTGGGTGCGTTAGCTGTGCTAGGGGTTTTATCTACAGTCGTTGTTCCTGTTACTGTAGAACTAACAGTCGTATTAGTATCTGCGGAATAAGCTGTTCCTGATAACAATAAAAATACTAATATTAAATACTTCATTTACCACAAACACACTCACCATTACAGCCACATATTAATTTTTGTTTACAGATACAATCATATCCTTCGCAACATTCACACATGATTAACCTTTAGGATTTGCGTCTTTGACTGCTTTAATTCTAACTTTCCAAGCATCTATGTCTTTATAGATCTCATCAAGCTGATCGCCAATATCACCATAAGCTGTTCTTCTTGTAGCTCTGACAACATTGTTAGCTTCTTCAGTATTACCAGCAGTTTCGTAAGAGGCTAGTTGTTCATCAGTTGGTTGAGCTAAACCTGAAACATTCCAAGTTTTAATAAAAGCTCCTTTGCCATCTGAATTGTCCTGAAGAAGTACATCTTTTGTAAAGTCAACTGTTTTAGAATTTGCCTGACAATACAAAGATATTTTAGTTGATAGTTGTGCCATTTGTTTTTCCTTTCTTTGTTAAATTAATTTATATGATCCGAATATTGCATTTTTTATTAATGGTGTTCCTGAACTAACATCAACATAACCAAAAGATTCTACATAATCAGAAGAACCATTCATAGATACAGTACAAGTAAAGTTCATAGATTGAGCAGAAGAATATGAAGAATTGTTAGAAACAAAACTTAAAATTCCATTAGTGATATCACTACCATTTTTACGGATTCTAATAGTTGTATTAAACAATCTATTAAAATTTGCTGTTTCTTCAAAAAATGCTTGTGTATAAACAAAATATCTACCAGCAATGGTTGGAGTAAATCTATAAGTAGAAGTATCATAGCAACTATCAGTATCAAAAGTTTCTGTTGCTAAGGTTATTTTAGTTAAAGTTGCATCACTTACAGTTTGTGAACCTGTTGATGCTTCAAAACTTGGAGTTGTTATTCTAGTTATTGTCATGCTATGCTCCTATTAACCTAAATCCTTCAAAATGAGAATAACCAGCATCAACATCTTGAGAACCTCCTTCGTTTTGAAAAATAAAAAGTTCAACATAATCTCCTGCTGATAAATCTATATCTGCTGATATTGGTGCAGTTGTAAATGTATCATTACCAGTACCATATTGTGTCATTCTATAAACATTAAGTCCTGATACTGTATCAGATCCATTAACATGGATTCTTATTGAATTTTGTTCATCTAGATCTATATTTCTCACAATTATAATTCCAGAAAAATGATATTTACCACCTTTTCCTGTTGGAACTGTAAATTTGTTTGAAGCAAAAGCATTATCTGTATCGTATAATTCAGTATCAAAAGCTATCTTTGTTGTAGTGCCAGTTGAAATACTTTGATTACTTGATAATTTTACTTTGAAAGCTGGAGTATTCTGACCACCTATATTGTTAGTAGTAATACTTCCTGATCCATTAGATATTAATAGGTTGTTTCCACCTACATCTTGTATTGTATTTACTTTAATAATTGATGTCATTAGGCTATCCTCTCACCTTTAACATAGGTGTTTTCTTGACCACCTAGTATTCTTCTATCAGAGCTACTATCCATTTCTATATATCCTTGAAATCGTACATTATCTCCAGCGTCTAATTGAATTACTGCATTAACATGGATAGTTTGTAAATCTTGTTTTCCGTCAGCACCATCTTCCCTTCTTGCTTGTTTAGCAGTACCTGAATTATTTTTAGATATTCTTGCCATAAAGTTTCTTGCTGTAGGATTATAAAGCATGATACTTACATTAAAGTTGTAATAACCAGTACTAGGAGCTGTATATACATAAGTTGAAGTATTAAAATTATTTCCAAAATTATATTCAGTAGATGCAAGAGGAGCAGTAGTAAAAGTATTATTGGCAATAGTAAAATCGCTACCACTTTGATATGCTTGAAATCCTGTAGTAGAAAAAAAGTCAGATGCAAATCCTGATGTAAATGTACCACTACCATTAGAGGATATAATATTGTTACCCCCTAAGTCTGTTATTTGATTTGTTTTTAATATGCTCATTATGATATATTTGTAGTCAACTGTATGACTGAACAACTCCCATTTCTAATTACAACAGTTGATGGTCCGTTGTCATGTCTATATTTAAAATCTATTGTATCATTAGCATCACATGAAATTATCTGAGCACCAGAAAGGTATAGGTTATCACCAAGATCTGCATAACATTTTATGTTTGCTATTTCCATTCTACCACCAGCAGAAAAATTATTAGAACCTTCTAATGTTACTTTATTAACTTGTCCTGTTTGAGAAGTTGTACTTGATTCAGCAACCATGTGAACAAAATATATCCCAGCACTAGCTACTGTAATAACACCACTACTGTAAGATACTCCTGTACCAATAGTAGTTGGGTTTTCCCAAGCTGTAATTGTGGTAAAAGTTCCAGCACTTATACTTTGTGAAGAACTCCAAGCACCACTATTATTTGGTCTACTGTAAAATCCATTACCTGTACCAGCTAGAGGCAATCCATTTACTGTAGGTGTATTAGTAGAGAAATCTACTGTAGTTCCACTAGCAAATTTTATATTTTTAGATGAGCCACCAAGTAAAACATCAGAACTACCTGATATTGGCTCGATTGCATTTACTTCTATTTTACTCATAATACTACAAATGTACTCCCTGATGGTATAGTTAGTGTGCCTGATACTGTGATAGAGCCTACTGCCATACCATTATCGCCACTCGCTAAACTAATGTTGTTAAATGTCTGTCCGTTAGTCATAAAGAATGTAGAGG
>Ga0181393_1000385_pt1 | contig 16558 bp, 17 predicted proteins | sample 16SPOviralmetaG_FD_130122 | JGI IMG/M metagenome (GOLD analysis project Ga0181393, IMG submission 130122) | Marine viral communities from the oligotrophic San Pedro Time Series (SPOT) site, San Pedro Channel, CA, USA - 16 SPOT_SRF_2010-10-21 | ecosystem: Environmental > Aquatic > Marine > Strait...
AGAAGGAATGACTGAACCTAAAAAATCAACATCTAATACTATTAAAATGAAAACTATCCAACCTTTAAAAGAAGCAATTACTAAAGAAATTGAAAATATTTTATTAGAAAAAAAAGATGATAATGATGATGATGTTAAAGATGAAAAATCAGCTTCTAAAGGTGCAAAAGGAAAAGAAAAAGCACTTAAAGCTTTAGATAAAGAAATTGAAAAACTTAAGGCAGAAAAAGATAAAAACAAAGATAAATTATCAGCTCCCTTAAAAAGATATAAAGATGGTAAATTAACAGCTGATGAATATAGAAAATTATCAGATGCTACTGTAAAAAGAAATAAAGAAATTATTAAAAGATTAGGTGAAATTGAAAAAGAAAAAGAAGCTATATCTTTAAGTGAAAAATTAGGCAGAAGAGAAGTAGCTAAAACAATGATGGAAAAAGATACTCATATGACTATCTTAGAAATTATTAAAGAATATGGTATTTCATTAAGAGAAGGTTCAGAAGGTGTAAAAGCTTATTATGAAATAGCAAAAACAGCCTACCAAGAAGGATTTATGGAAGGTTTACAGAAAAACTAATAAAACGTTATGAAAGAATATTTTAAAAGATTATGGTGTGCTATTTGGGCATCAACAGAAATTGATGAAAAAGCAGCAGCAGCATTAAAAGAAGCAAAAGCTAGAATCGCTGAAATGAAAAAAGAACTAGTAGATGTTAAAAATGCAGCTAAAAATGTTGTAGCACAATCAAAAGACGTTGTAGAAGCAGCTAAAGGGAAAAAAAGAAGAGGAAAAAAACCTTATAAGAAAAATAAAACCAAAACTAATAATAAATCAACTAAAAAAAAGTAAAATGACTTTAAAAGAACTACAATCAATGATTAAAGAAGAGTTCGACGCTTACATGGGTGAAGCAGAAGACGATGTAGATGTATCAGTTAGTGATAACGATGTAGATGCAGAAATGGGCGACATGGAAGATGAAACAGAAGAAGATGTTCTTCGTAAAATTTTCGACATGTTAAAATCACATTTCGAAGGAGATGAAGAGGGTGAAGATATGGACGATATGGAGGATGTTGAAGGTGAAGAAGCCCCAGATTCAGATTTAGATGAAGCAGCTGCACAAGGATTTGGAGATCCAGGAAATAAAAGTACATCAGGTAAAGATGCAGGATATACTCCAGCTAAAACTACTAAAGGTGATGGAAAATTACACGAAAGTGTAAAAAGATTTCAAAAGTTAGCTAATATTATTAAATAATATTATATGACTCTCGATGAGTTATTATTAGAATGGTCGTATAGGTCAGAAAGGGGATATCCAACTTTGGATAACCCTTCTGATGTCTCTATTTTAAAAGAAATACTTACAAAGCTTAATTTAAATGAAGAAGATGTAAGTAGTATAATTGATGAATTAGAAGATGAACCAGGAGGTGATGATCTTACTAATCCTGGTACTGATGGGATGGAAGATTCTGATGTTGAGAATGAAAAAGAAAAACAAGTTCAATCTAAACCTAAATCAGAACCAAAAATAGAACCAGAACCAGAATCTGAAGAAGAACCACAAAACACACAAACAGGATCAGAATCATATGATAGTGTTATAAGACGTCATTTAGGTTTAAATGAAGATCAACCTATTCCTAAATCTAAAAATAGTTATCCTTTTCCAGGTGCTGGAGGTGCTACTTTTGATATTCAAGTTAAATCTGACGATATGAAATATTGGAAAGATTTTTGGGAATTAACACCACCAAAAGAAGGTAAAACAGAAGGAGGAACAAAAGGTGTAGGAAATGGAGAAATATCTTTATATTGGTTATATCACCACTCAAATTCAAATATAAATGTAAACGATACTAGAGGAGCAGATAATCCTGATTTAAAATTTAATGGTGTAGGAGTAGAAGTAAAAGCTTATGATAAACATCAAGGAAAACACGGTTTAGGTCGTTTTGGTCAAGATGTAGAACAATTAAAAATGTTAGGTGTAATTTTTGGTATTAATGCCTTAGCAAAACAATTTCAACCTAAACCTGAAGGTAAAAAAAGAGCACCTAAAGATGTAAATCCTTTAACATGGGATGGAAATAATTTAACATCTGCTATGAATGAGGTTATACAATTTAAAACTGTAGATATAGATCAATTAGCTGAAATATATGATATATTTGCACAAATAAAATCAAATTTAGATTTTTTAGATAAAAGATTAGGTGATTATACAACAGCATCAGAAGGGGCTAGAAAAATGGCTTTAGAATTTATAAAACCTAAAGTAGCTAGAAAACCCGGAGATGGTGGATTTTTAACTAATGTATTAATTAATGGTGATTGTAGATTTTGGCAAATTGATTATGATAAAGTTTTAGATAACAAAGATGCATTAAACCATATTAAAGCATCTCAAGGAGCTATGCAAGTTAATTTTGAAGAACTTTTTGGCAAATAAAGCTTGGTTTATACCAAAATAAGTACTATCCTACTACTGTAGGGGTTTTTAGGTCGAAACGGCGGACCGCAACACCAAACACATGACACAGTACAACCCGAAAAACATAGAAGAAACACTGAAACGGATGGAAAAAGCCGATGAATTAAAAGGTATACACCGCTCTGGTACTAATATAATGTCGTTTTTTGATGATAACGATAAAGAACACGAATTACAAAAACAACAATCAGCAGCAGAAGTAAAAAAAGATGAATATCTTAAAAGTGTTGAATTACTTAAAAAACTTATACAAGAAAAAGGAACCAAATCAGATTTAACTCGTATACTAGCAGTAGGTCTTTTAATAGAAACAACAGACTTTCTTAATATACCTCCAGATCGTAAAAAAATGTTAAAAGAAAATATGGAATGGTGTAATAAACAATATGAAAAATACTTGGATCCCCAAGAATAATTTACTATAGTTAAATAAATAATAAAAAATAGTTATGAAATACGCAAGACAAACACAAGATGCCTTAGATAGATTAGATCAATCTTTAAGAAGATTACACACAATGGTTAAAAGAGGTGAAAACACAGAAGCTCTTCGTTTTATGGAAGAAGGAGATTTGAAAGAAAGATATGATGAATTACAAACTTTAATCAAATTAAATTCTACAAATGATTTAGGAGCAAGTGGTGTTCAAGGATTAGGAAATATATAATATGTTATCAGCAGAAAAAATCCAAGCAAATTGGGATCGTTATATAAGTGTAATAGGGACCTGTTTTTCAAAAGAAAGAACAGACATACTATTACCATTTTTAGACAAATATAAAGAAAGAATGATGATGATGCCTGCTTCAAGTAAGAATTGGCACCATTCAGCATTTGCAGGTGGTTATACTGACCATGTTTTGCGTGTGTATGATTGTGCTAATTCGTTGTATAAAACGTGGAAATCAATGGGTGGTGATATATCTACATATACTGTTGAAGAAATGCATTTCGCAGCATTATTCCATGATTTAGGCAAGATGGGTCAACAAGAAGGCGAGTACTACCAACCAAATGATTCACAATGGCATATGGATAAATTAGGCCAAATGTATAAATTTAATACTGATATCCCAGCTATGAAAGTACCTGAACGTTCATTATTTATATTACAGGAAATTGGTTGTAAAGTAACTCAAAATGAGTTTATTACAATTAAAATTCATGATGGTTTATATGATGAGTCAAATAAGTTTTATTTTATGTCTGGTCAAAAAGAAACTAGATTAAGAACACATTTACCATTATTAATGCACCAAGCAGACCATATGGCAGCTCAAATTGAATTTGAATTATGGAATAACCAATCAAATAGTGTCCCTAAATCAAAACCAGCAAATGCTACTAAAGGAGATAAAACATTAAGAGCAGCTAAAAAAGTAAACACAGAAAATAACCCAAAATTAGCATCAGCAACATTAGATGTTATAGATTCGTTTTTTAAAGATTAAACATGATAACACTTAGTATAATATTAACAGTAGTAATAACCGCTTCTTTTTTTGTTATTAGAAATTTAATAACTAAAAATGAACAATTAGAAGATTTTATTTCAAAACAAAGTGAAGCTATAAATGCTTGTGATATAAGATTAAAACAATTGGATGATAAGAATGTATTTTATGCTGATGATGAAATAGGTTTTTTCTTTAAAGAAGTACAAAAAATACAAGAAGCTTTAAACGAGTTTACACTCAAATAAAATAATTAGTAAAAACCACATGTTAGATAAAACCAAGTATGCCCCTACCCCTCCTCCAGAACCAGTGATTACTGGTTCTCTTGAACCACAAAAGAAAAAAAGAGGTAGAAAAAGAACCAAAAAACAATATTTTACACCAGATACAGATGCAGCTATAAAAGAATATTTAGCATCTTCAAATCAAGAAGAAAGAGACAATATATTTGCAACACGAATACATTATCCTTTTTATAAATTAGCAGAAAATTTAATTCACACATTTAAATTCTATTATACAGAAGTAGATGATTTAGAAGATTTAAAACATGAAGTAATTTGTTTTCTTTTAGAAAAATTAGATTATTTTAAACCTGATAGAGGTTCAAAAGCCTTTAGTTATTTTTCAATTGTAGGAAAAAATTACCTTATTTTATATAATAATAACAATTATAAAAAGAAAAAACAAAAAGCAGACCCCTCAGCAGTAGATGATGATCCTATTACTCAATATTCTCATGATAGAGAAGAAACAAAAAGAGAAGTAAAAGATTTTATAGATCAATTTGTGGAATATTGGGAAAAACATTTATTTACTACTTTTAAAAAACCAGCAGACCAAAGAGTAGCAGATGCAATAATTACACTTTTTAAACGGAGAGAAAATTTAGAAATATTTAATAAAAAAGCTTTATATATTTATATCCGTGAAATGACTGATGTAGAAACTCCCGTAATTACTAAAGTTACTAAAATCTTAAAAAAACATTATAAAATTCTTTATAATGAATATATTGAAAAAGGATATATAAAAGTCTAAATCTTTCCATATTTATAATAAAACAATATGGATTCATTAAATCAAATACTTTTTGACGATAAATCCTTCGGAGATTTATTAAAAGAAATTCACGGTAATCAAAAGAAAAAAGCAAAACAACTTGCATCTTTAATAGCGGAATTAAGACCTTTAGTTCAATCTTTAGGTGACGCTACTGTAGTAGTTCCTTTAATTAAGGAATATATGGAAATAAGTGTTAAAAATGACGACCAACTAATAAAAATGGCAGCTATTGTACAACGTTTATCTACAGGTGCTGCTTCAACAGGAGATGGTGGTTTATTAACAGCTGAAGAAATGGATCAATTAATGGATGTAGCTGAAGAAATAGCTAAAACTGTTGAAAAACCAAAAGAAATAGAAGCACCAAAAGAAAATAATGGCAACTAATACTCAATCAAGTTTAAATAGTAATTTAGGAGGTAGCAAAGCTTTTAAAGGAGGTATCATTGTAGCTAAAGTAAAAGAAGTTATAATAGATCCAACAACAGAGCTAGCTAAACAGTATGGGGGTTATGATGCTATTGGAACTGTTTTTTACACTAAAATACAAAATAACCCAAAAACAGGTCATCATGAAAGAAGAGAAGTACCAGCAGTAGATGGTTTTGCAAAACCATTATTTTTCTTTCAAAAACAATACCCATTATTAAATGAAGTAATATTAATAATTACAGCTACTAGTAAGGATGCTATAAAATCTAATAAAGGAGCAATGCAAAATTATTATTTACCTCCTTTAGGTATATGGAATCATCCTCATCATAATATTTTTCCTAATCCAAGAAATTTTGCCCAAAAAGAATATACAAAATTAGGAGAATATAAAAAAGCAGGTATTATTAGAAGATTATCTGAAGATGAAGAAACTGATATTCCTTTAGGAGATTATTTTAATGAAATAGCAAATATAAAATCTTTATTACCTTATGAGGGAGATACTATATTAGAAGGTAGATTTGGTAATTCAATAAGATTTGGTAGTACCTCAAGAAGTGATATTATTCCTGAAGATTTAAAAAATCCATGGTCAAATGGAGCTCGTGGAGAAAATAGTGATCCTATTACTATTATAAGAAATGGACAAAGAGTAGATGCAAATGAAGAAGGATGGGTACATACTTTAGAAGATATAAATTTAGATCCTTCATCTATTTATTTAGCTAGTAATCAAAAAATAGAAAATTTTTTAGTAGCATCAGATGAATTTGGCTCTTTTGGTATTAATGTTACTATACCTAAATCAGACCAAGAAGAAGCAGAAGATGCAATCACAGATCCAGCTGGATTTACTACAGCAGAAGAAGTAGAGATAGAAAATACAGAGACAGAAGATACAACTGAGGATTCAGAATCAACTGGAACATCACAAGAATCAACAGAAACATCTTCAGAAGATGAAATTATAGATTATGATGCTCAGCAAACAGGAAGTTTAGAAGAAAATAAAACAATAACTGAAGAAGAGGCATTTATTGATGAAGAACCAAAAGAAAGATTTTATGCTCCTATTCGTACAGGACAAGAACCAGAAAAAATCCCATCATCATTACCCTCTAATTATAGGTTAGCATCTAAAGAAAATGGTGCTTATGATGGTTATCGTCAAAACCATTGTGGTACTTGTCAATTTTACGAACAAGTTTCACAATATCAAGAAGGAGGTCATTGTAATAAATGGGGGGCATCTATAAGAGGTAAAAAATATAGAGAACATCAAAGATGGATTTGTAATTCTTGGGAAAAGATAAAACCATCTCCACAATTTAAATTATCATCATCACCAGGACCTTCACAATTAGAACAATTAAGTAGTGAAGGATTTGATATGGAATATAATCCCTACCAAACTATGTTAACATTATCAGATGGTGAAAAAAGAGTAATATTTTGGTATGGTAAAAAAATAGGACCTAGAAAACAGGTAATTGCAAAACACTCACAAGGTGATGTATATTTTGGAGGCAAATCATCAGGTACTTTTGAAGAACTTTTAAATGAAGCTAAAATAGCAATAAGTCAAATGGATAGTGAAATATTTAAAGAATCAGTTTTAAATGGAGGAGTAGGTCCAGGTAAATAAATATAATATGGCAATAGAAGAAAAAAAAACAATTAATGATAAATGGAGTAAAGAAACTAAAGAAGGAAAAAATCCTATTCTTACTCCCGTTTTTCCAAAAGATTATCAAGGAAAACAAGTTATTATCAATGCTGATAGGTTAATTTTTAATGCTAGAAAACAATTAAAAGAAGAAGGACAAGAATATGAGGGGGGAGATATACATTTATTTTCTTATAATTTTTTAGGTTTTAGTACTAAAGGAAGCATACATTTTAATACATCAAGTAATGAAGATAAATCTTATATAGTATTAAATTCACCTAATATATTTATAGGAATGGATAATAAAAAAGAATATCCAGTAGAACCAGCAGTATTAGGTAATAAAAATCAAGATTTTCTAGATAAACTATTAAATTTATTAAAATCAATGTTAGATAAATTAAGTAGTGAGTATAGACATATTGGAGATAGAGGAGGATTTACATCACCAGTAGGAGATACTTTTGAAATTATGAGAAAAGATTTTGATGGTGAAGGTAAACCAGTAGTAGATAGTGTAGGTGAGTTAAGACAAATGATAAGAGAAATAAAAAGTCAACACGTATTTATAAAAAGATAACTATGGCATTTAATGTATTATCTAAAATAGAAGAAAAAGTATCAACGGATATTAAAGGGGTTAAAAATTTAATGCCTGGGGGTAAAATACCAGAAGCACCAGCAATAGCAGAATTAAAAGGAACTGTTCCAAATCCTGAAACATTAAAAAGTGTATTTGCCCAAGGTGCTCAAATTCCACAACAATTTCAAGGAGAATTTAAAATTGATGACCCCCTAACTGTTTTAGGTATTCCTCAACCTGATTTTACATTACCTAATTTAGCAGGAGATAAAAAAGTAAAATTTAATGAATCAGAATTAAAAGTAGAACCTCCAATTAATCCTGAGGGACTTACAGAAGAACAAATAAAAGAAGAGGAAGCTAAAAGAGAAAGAAGACAAAAAAGAAATGAAAAGGCAAAAGAAATAAAAGATAAAGTAAAGGGAGAAGCAGCAGGTTTTGCTAATGATTTAGTAGGAAAAGCACAAGGTCAAGCTCAAAATTTAGTATCAGGAGCAGTAGCAGGAGCAACAGCAAATGTAGTAGGACAAGCAACTGAAGCATTAACTAATAGTCCCTTAGGAGGTATAATGGCTCGAGTAGCAGCTTATAAATACTTTAAAGCACAATTAGATAATGCAAAAGAAAAAACGGATAAAATAAAAGAAAAACAAGATCAATTAAAAGAAAAAAATAAGGATGGATTAAAAGGGGGAACAAAAATAATAGAAACTGGAAAAGCATTAGAAGGAATAAAAACAACATTAAAAACAGCGGCAGATTCAGCTAAAGCATCAACAGATACTATGAAACCTACAATGCCTAGTCATCCAGGTCCTGGTAATAAAGCTAATAGTGAAGTAAGTCAAAAAACAAGAGAAGCAAGAGACAAAGCAGAAGGATTTGCTAAAAATTTAAAACAAACATTAAATAATGTAGGTAAGTTTTTAAAAGACATAATAGATGTAGTTAAAAATTTACTTAAAACATTATTAGCCGTTATAGGGATGTTATTAGCAATGGGAGCTTGGATAATGTTTTTAAAAATGCTTTTAGAACTTTTATTTTTATTATTTTTAAAAAAAGATTCTAAAGCAAATTCGGGTCCTGGAGGGGGACAAAATGATTTATCTAATCCTAATAACCAAGCACAAACTCCTGAAGAATTTTTAGCAGGAATAAATTTCCCAGGATTTGGTGATATAGATTATTCTAGTTTAGGACAAAACCCAGTAATAGATAGACCTCTAACTCCTACAAGACCAGGATCAGGAGGACCAAATGGTTCAGGATTTGATTCTTCAATTTCAGGAGTAAATATAAGTTCAGGAATTGATCCTTTTGAACCTATAATGTTAGGTCCTACACAAATAGGAGTACCTTTAACCCCCGAAGATTTATTACCTACTTCTGGAAAAGATTTTAATAATCATCCATTATTAGGAGATCTAAGTGGTATAAATAATCAAATAATAAACGAATTATATGAAGACGGTATATTATCAACGACAGATGAAAAAGCATTAGATGATATAGATCCTACTCAATATTCAGATCAATTAGCTGATTATTATGATAGTATTTTAGAAGATTTTAAAGAAAACGATCAAATCGAATATATAGAACATATTCGTAACGCTGGATTCCAATTAATTGGATATAGACGTTATAGAGCTTAAAAAAATTATATTTATAATAAACAAAACAAATAAACATGAAAGCAAAAACTTTTGAAAACCTAATTAGAAAAGTAGTTAGAGAAGAAATCGATTATGCGTTACGTAGAGAAATTAAATCACTTAAAGAAGACTTACGTGATGAATTAAAACCAACAATCACAGAACATAAAGAAAGGATGGTTGAAGTACCTAATAAAACAATGCCTGAAAATGCAAAAAATTCTTTAAGAGAAAAAATTATGGGTACTCAACCAATAAAAAATCATAATTTTACATCTAATAGTGCATTAAACGATTTATTAAACGAAACAGCAGCAGGTAATACAAATTTAGAATCAGGACACGCTCCAGTAAATATGGCTCAACCATTTGCAACAGGAGCCCCTTTACCTATGGATACAACAGGTATGCCAGAACCAGTAGCAAATGCAGTTACAAGAGATTATAGTAGTTTAATGAAAGCTATATCTAAGAAAAAAGGAAGATAATAAATGGCAAATGTAAGAGAATATATAAGAATTAACCCTATAGATGAACAACAAGATACAGCTATAGGAATAACTATCCCTTTTGATGGTGAAGCAGTCTTTAATTCTTCTTATACTACTAAAGAACAAGTAAAAAGTAACTTATTAAATGTATTACTTACAGAACCAGGTGAAAGATTATTTAAACCTAATTTTGGAGTAGGAATAAGAAATTTATTATTTGAACAAGGAATAGATTTAGAAATTATAGAAAATAAAATAAATAGTCAAGTTAATTTACATATACCTGAAATAATTTTAAATGAAGTATCAGCTACTCAAAATGACCATACTGTAGTTATTAAAATATTTTATCAGCTAACTTTTAGTTCTGAAAATGACTCAATTCAATTAAATCTTAATACATCTAATCCAACAAATACAGGAATATCTACATCTAATACAAGTAATATATCTTCGGGAGGAGGAGCATCTTCGGGAGGAGGAGGATATTAAAATAAAATAATATGGCTTATAATAAAATATCAAATAAAACACAACAAAAAGATATTAATTATCTAAATAAAGATTTTAATTCATTTAGAAATCAATTAATAAATTTTGCACAAACATATTATCCTAATACATTTAATGATTTTAGTGATGGATCTCCTGGTATGATGTTTATGGAAACAGCAGCATATATAGGTGATGTTTTATCTTATTATACAGATACTCAATTACAAGAAACTTTCTTAGACACAGCTCAAGAAAGAACAAACTTATACCATTTAGCTTATACATTAGGGTATAAACCTCAAGTAACATCTGTGTCATCAACTATTTTAGATGTATTTCAATTATTACCTTCAAAAGGAGGTTCAGGTAATAAAACACCTGATTTTAATTATGCCTTAGAATTAGATGTCCCTTCAACTTTTACTACTAATAGGGGAGTTAATTTTAATATATTAAACTCAATAAATTTTAATTATTCTTCATCTTTTGATCCTACAAATATAAGTGTATACTCAGTAGATATTGCTAATGATCCAGAATATTATTTATTAAAAAAATCAACACAAGTTATATCTTCAGAAAGAGTAAGTCAAACATTTGAAATAAACGGATTAGAAAGATTCCTAACATTAAATTTAAGAGACAGCAATATAATTTCTATAGAATCAATAACAGATATAGATGGTAATGAATATACTGAAGTACCTTATTTAGCTCAAAGTACTGTATTTGATGAAGTAGAAAACATACAAGGAAATACCCCTACATTATATGAATATAGAACAGAAACTCCTTATCTTTTAAAATTAAAAAAAGTACCAAGAAGATTTGCAACTAGATTTAATGAAGAAGGAGTTTTAGAAATTTCTTTTGGTGGGGGTTCAGGAGATATAGTAGATGAAGAAGTATTACCTAATCCAGATAATATTGGTTTAGGAAACAGAGATGGGAGAACTAAATTAGATTCTGCTTTTGATCCTTCAAACTTTCTTTATTCTAAAGCTTATGGTCAAGTTCCTTCAAACACAGTACTTACTGTAACTTATTTAAAAGGAGGAGGTTTAAGATCAAATGTAGCTACTAATACAATTACTAATTTATCTTCTTTAACAATAAAAAATAAACCTAATTTAAATCAAAGTTTACTTTCAACAATAAAAGAATCTTTAGCATGTACAAATGAAGAACCAGCATCAGGAGGAACAAATGGGGACTCATTAGAAGACATAAGACAAAATACAATAGCAAATTTTGCAGCACAACAAAGAGTTATAACTAAAGAAGATTATATGGTTAGAACTTTAGCTATGCCTGCTAGATATGGAAGAATATCAAAAGTATATATAAATAAAGACTCAGATTTAAATAACTCTTTAAACTTAAGCACCCAACCAAACGCTTTATCTACAAATTTATATGTACTAGGCTTTAATAGCGCTAAAAAATTAGTAACATGTAATACAGCTACAAAAACAAATTTAGCTACTTATTTAAATGAATTTAAACCATTAACAGATTCAATTAATATAAAAGATGCATTTGTAATTAATTTTAAAGTTGATTTTGAAATAACAACTTTTAAAAATACAAATAATGAAAGAATATTATTAGAATGTATATCTGAATTACAAGATTATTTTAATATAGACAGATGGCAAATTAATCAGCCTATTATTATATCCGAAGTTATTAATGTAATAGCTAATGTAAAAGGAGTCCAATCAGTCCAAAAAATAATAATAGATAATATATCAGGTATAGAATTAGGTTATTCACAATACAAATATGATTTTAAAATAGCTACTAATGAAAATATAATATTTCCTTCAATGGACCCTTGTATTTTTGAATTAAAATATCCTAATAACGACATTAGAGGAAAAATAACACAATACTAATATGGCATATTATTTTATATTCCCTGAAAAAGATACAACATTATACAGTCATCCTGATCGTAAAGATATGAATGCAGGAAAAGACGAAATTCTTGAATTGGTTGAAGAAAAAAAATCAACGGGGGATGTTTATTATCCTTCTAGAATTATAATTAAATTTAATAACACAGAAATAAAAGATGTAATAGAAAAGAAATTTACTGGTACATCAAAAGAAGTAAACACAGAAAATTGTCAAATTAACTTACAATTATTTTCTACTGAACATAAAAATTTAACTGCAGATCATACTATTGAAGCTTATGCTTTAAGTCAATCATGGGATGAAGGAACTGAAAGATATACAGCTACTCCACCTACATCAGCTAATGGTGCAACTTGGCTTTATAGAACATCAAATACAAGTTCTCTTTGGCCCACTTCAAATTTTGGTGATGGAGCAACAGGATCTTTAACAACACAAGCAGGAGGAGGAGTATGGTATACAGGTAGTGCTTTTAAAGGAATACAAGATTTTCAAGCAGCTCCTAATACTTTAGACTTAGATATAGATGTAACTACTATTATACAAAAATATTCAGCAAGTTTTTATCAAGATGAATCTTATCCTTTAGGTCTTATTAATAATGGTTTTTTATTAAAAAAACCAACAATAGTAGAAGAAGATAATTTTGGATTTGGAGAATTAAAATATTTTTCATCAAACACCCATACAATATATCCTCCTAAACTATGTTTCAAATGGGATGATTCATCATATAACCCTACATCAGGAGCTACAACATTAACGGGAGGAGATATATTTTTAGAATTACATAATAATAAAGCTACTTTTCAAAGAAAATCAAAACAACGTTTTAGATTTACAACTAGAAAAAGATACCCAGATAGAACATTTACAACAACTTCAAATTATTTAGACATACAATATTTACCAGCAACAAGTTATTATAGTGTAAGAGACGCAGAAACAGACGAAGTAATAATACCTTTTGACACTGAGTATACTAAATTAAGTGCTGATAGTAATGGTATGTATTTTGATTTATTTATAGAGGGATTACAACCAGAACGTTATTATAAATTAATGTTTAGATCTGATAATAATGAAGGTATTCAAATATTTGATGAAGATTATATTTTTAAAGTTATAAGATAATGAAACTAACAAAACAAGTATTTAATAATATAGAATTAAGTAATACAATAGATCGTTCTTTTAAAGAAGTAAAAAAAGAACCAGATAAAATTAGTATAAGTAAATTTTTTGAACAATATAGAACTTTATTTTTTGACATACCTAATGTAGGAACAGAATCTCACCAAACTTTAATAGATAATAGTACTGAAAAAATAGGAATACCTGGTAGTACTAAAGATGATGAAATTAATAGGTTAAATAATAAAATCATAGAATTAGAAACTGAGTTAGCTAATTTAAGCTTAAATAACGATTTAACTTCTTTAAATCAATCATTAAACGAACAAACTAATCTAACTAATGGCTAAAACTTTAGAAGAAAATATAATATCTAGATTAGATATCCCTAATAAAAATGATCTAACTACAGTAAATGTAGAACGTAAATTTGGTAGGGTAGAAGATTATATAGAAATATTTATATCTAACCTTAGAGGTAATATATTAGAACATATTCCTAATTATACTAATTATAAATCTACAACTTCTTCTCAAGGTTTAACTAGTGATATTAATATAGATCCTTTAACTATTTTAAGAAGTAAAGGATATACTTCAGGAACATATAATTTAAATATTAATATACAAAAAAGAAAAATATTTAACGAAACAGGTTTTCCTTTTACTATTCATGAAATTTCATCTACAAGAACAGAATTAAAATTATCTTGTCTTAAATCTAATAGTGTTTTACAAGCTAATTCTAGAGGATTTATTAATAGTGTTCAAAATTCTCCTTTCTTTAAAGATTTTGTTTTAAGTTTTAGAAATAATAATAATTTTGTTGGTGTTAATATAGATTTAGATACAACAACATCTAATAGATTTTTAGTTTTAATAAAATTATTAAAACCCCTTCCAGATAATTATGAAAAAGGGGACAAATTAAAAATAGCAGAAGATATAGTAGAACCTATAAAAATTACCTATGATTTAGGAGAATTAGAACCTACAGATACTTCAACCCCCTTAAGAGGTCCTAATTTTAATATAGATTTAAGATTAAATGAAACTGTACCAACAGCTTTTAAATCATATAATGAAATATTAACAACAGACACTACATCATCTTATCAACGTCTAATAAGTAGATTAAATAATTATGAAATTCCAGAAATAGATTATGGATATGTAAGACCAGTAAACACAGCTTCATTAGATTTTGAACAAGTAACTCCTTCACATTTTGAAAATTTTGTACATTTTGGTAGTGCAACTGAACGATTAAAAAACTTTGAATATAAATTAAAATTAGTAGAATTATATAATAAACAATTTAATAATATAAATACTATAACAGGAGATACTTCTCAATCAGCTGCTGTTTTACAAGCCACAGCTTCAATTGCTAGTAAAAAGAAAAAACTAATAGAAAGTTTTGATGGTTATGAAAGATTTTTATATTTTACTTCAGGTAGTCCTTACACATGGCCTAAAACTAATAAAGGGGAACCATATCTATTATATCATACAACATCTTCAGAAGCTAAAACTTGGCTAGGTAGTAATAATTCTTATGATACAACAAATTATGGGGGCCAATTGTTATCTGCTTCTGTATTTGATAATCAAAACCCAAACAGATTAATTAAGTTAGTACCTAGTCATATAGGAGATAAAGAAGAAAATGAGCCATACATGTTATTTAATGATATGATGGGCAATATGTTTGATCCTATTTGGGCACATATAAAAGAAATATCAGAAATAAGAAATAATAAACAAAAGTATGGAATTTCTAAAAATTTAGTATACTATGCTTTAAAAAGTTTAGGAATAGAATCATTTGATCAATTTGAAAATGAGGATTTAATAAATTATGTTTTCGGAGCCCCTTACACAACATCAGACACAACAACAGTAATAACAGCCTCCTTAAATACTTCATCTAAAGAAGACATAACAAAAGAAGTTTGGAAACGTTTATATAATAATGCACCTTATCTTTTAAAAACTAAAGGAACTGAAAGAGGTTTAAGAGCATTAATTAATTGTTATGGTATTCCTGATACTATGTTAGATATAAAGGAATATGGTAGTGCAGACCCAAATAGAGATGAATTTAAAACATATAGCTATAGTAAATTTTCAAAAGTATTATCTGGATATTCAGAAAACCATGATGGTTTCTTTCTACAAACAGATTGGAATTCTACTTTAACATCTAATCTATCTGCATCAGCTAAAACAGTTGAATTTAGAATAAAACCAGGAAGATTATTAGATAAAAATGGAGTAGGAGCTAAACAACATCTATTTTCTTTATCAGGTAGTGTTTCAGCTTCAGATTTACATTTATTATTAAGTCCTAATACAAGTACTACAGATGTATACACTGATGGAGATGCTTTTAAATTTGGTCATTTAGAATTACAACAATTTACTTCAAGTATAGCTACATCTTCTTTATTTCCCATATTTAATGGTGATTTTTGGGATATATTTATAGGAACAGATGGTATTTCAGGAAGTGATTCCACAGTAAGATTTGGTGCTTATCAAGCAAACCACTTACAAGAAATAATGCATTACACATCATCAGTTACTTTATCTGAAAGACGAAATGCAGAAGCTTTTGGTAATCCTAACTTCCGTCCTAACTTAGTAACAAACGGAATATTTGATACAGACAGTAATTTTACAAAAGACACAGGATGGACTATATCAGATGGAGTAGCCTCATATAATAATTTAGGTACAGCAGGTGAATTAACACAAACAAGTTTAGAAATAGAAGGAGGAAAACCTTATGAAATTTCATTTGATACTTTTAATGTACATCAAGGAACTATTGCAATAAAATTAGGGGGAGGTGGTTATGATTTTATAAGCTCAGGTTCTATAGGTAGCAACAATCATGTTGCGCCATGTGTCAATACAACGGGAAATACTATAATACACACAATGACTGCAGGTGGGTTAAACCAAACATTAACATTAAGAGCAACAACTTTATTCTCAGGATCAATAGACAATGTAAAAGTAAAACCACTACATCCAGAACACCATAATGGTGCTACAAGAGCATTTTTTGGTGGTATAAGAAATTTTGGAACTCCAGCTACAAGTTCAAATTATACAACAGCAAACACAGGTTCAGC
>Ga0181393_1000388_pt1 | contig 16534 bp, 15 predicted proteins | sample 16SPOviralmetaG_FD_130122 | JGI IMG/M metagenome (GOLD analysis project Ga0181393, IMG submission 130122) | Marine viral communities from the oligotrophic San Pedro Time Series (SPOT) site, San Pedro Channel, CA, USA - 16 SPOT_SRF_2010-10-21 | ecosystem: Environmental > Aquatic > Marine > Strait...
CACCTAAAGACCAAAAAAAGTAGATAGTATTAAGCAATGGGTCGTGGTTCAACGTGTAAGCAATGGACCGAGGGTGGATATGCGACTGCGGTTCATTGCCCCCATTGTGATCGGCAATTCAGCGGTCACCCTAAGATGGTAAGTAGTTTGATGAAACTACATTGTCAAAAGGTTCATAAGTTTAATGTGAATATTACGGCGGATAAGGTAACTGGGGTTCTTGATAATCCCACGGCTAATTGGTCGTCCCAACAGATTACCACCGCTGCCGCCAAATCGCAGATTATCTTTTGATTTAAAGTTTAAATTAGTATAAACAATATGAATGGTGTAATAAAAGATAAGACATTAAACTTTGTAAATTTGGTGGGGAATGGGACATTTATTCAAAAACTAAAAAGGGCATACAGAACTATAGGTAAATATACAATTATATGCGAAGAATATGATAACTTAGACAAAGATGCAGGTGTTCCTTTTGATGAATTCCTGATTCAATTACACGTCAATCACTTATTATTACAGCAAGTAGATTGGCAATTAATTCGTAATAACTTCCCTAAAGAATGGTTATACGTTTTGGATAAATACAAATACATTAAATTACATACTGCCCTTAATCTGGCAATAGCACATAATCAAAAAATTGATTCTGTTAGACAGAATTTAAAATGGGAATCTTTGGCTGATTATTCTAATTCTATTCTTCCTGTTCGCCACCAAAACGGCAAACAGGACATATCGGTTTAGCCTGTGCTAACCAACAATTACCGTGTGTCATGTGACCGCACACACCTAACGTAAAACAATGACGGCAATCTATATCTTCAAGACAAATGGGACATTCCATTGTTTCACCTAATTTCTTTTTCATATCAAAATAATCCTGTGCTAATTTTGGACGAACTAATACTTTGTATTTAAAATCATCTTCCAAAATTATTATTTGATCTGGACGTCTTCTTGGCGGCATTCTTTTACCTTTTCCGCCTTTTTCTTTTCAACTATTTTCACGAATTTATCCAACATAGGATTTCTGCGAATTGGACCAATTAATCTTTTTCTTTCTGCTTTTCTAAATCGCCATAATTCCACTAATGCTATCATTTACCTTATTGGGACATTATTTTATTTTATTCCGCACGATAGTGCGGTGTTCTTAATCTAAGCAGCAGATTTGAGCGCTGCTACCTCGGCTGCTAATTCCTGGACTGCTCCTATTAAATATGTGAATACTTGGTCGTAATCTACTGCTTGGATGTTTTTAACGTTACCGATTTCTAAACCACCTGAAATATGAGCGGAAGGGATTATATCTTTAATTTCCTGGGCTATGAGACCGACTTCTTTAGTCCATTCATCAGGTTTTTCAGGGTCTCCTTTATCGTAGATTTGAGGTTTTAATTGCGCTACTAAATCAAGACAATTTGTTAGCGGTTGCTCGTTGTGTTTTATTCTGTCGTCGCTTGATTGTGTGCTAACATAACCGCTTACAGGAGTAGATTCGTTACCACTACCTCTAAACGTATATGTTCCTTGATGGACTCCGTTTGACCTATACGTCTTTAAACTTGTGGTGCTATCGCCGTCGTTATAACCAGTTACGAATCCAAACCAACCAGCGTTAGTAGCAGCATTAGTTTTTAGATAAATTTCAGCGCCAAAATTTATATCATTTGTAGTAATACCACCGTTAAATGTTCCTAATCCAGTGACAGTAATCGCTGACGCCGCTAATGAATCTGATGTTACATTGTATAATCTTCCTAAACTTCCACCATTAGGAAATTTGTAAATGTCACCGCACGTTACCGAGCCTGTATATCCGCAGTGTATTCCTCCAGCAGAAATAGTATTAGTTACTGATAAATCTGTAGTATCTACATCAGCGCAGGTTATACCTCCAGTGTTGCTAAAATTTACTTTTTCTGTTCCATTTACCTTAAACGAATAACCGTAATCTGGTGATGCTGTAGGAGCGTTAAACGACATCATATTAGCAGACGTGTCTTCTGTTATACTACAGTTGGTAGATGTAAAACGCAGACCTCCGTTGAATGTTGCTAATCCTGTAAATGTTGAAGTTGTTGTTACCCCTAAAGTGTTTCCATTAACCGAATTAGCATTGACCGTAGCGAATTTGCTGCTGCTTGTTCCTAAATTCATTACTCCGTTTGTTACATTACCAGCGTCATCTACAGGTGTAATTGAGCCAGTTCCAAAAGCAAAACCTCCTGCGCTTGATGAATTTTTGTAAATTTTATCGCATTTTATATCTTTTGCTGTTAAATCCGTGGAAGAATCATATGACGTTCCAGCATTTACCAATGTTGCTCCGCTGTGGAATGTGATTGTGTCTCCGTTACTGCCAATATTTATAGCACCCGCTACACTGGTTACGTTTGTAGTCGCTAAATCTGGAATTTGTTGGTCCAGTGGATTAAATGTCTGCCCCGAGAATGACGTAGTGCCTGCGACGCTATCAACGCTGAAAATTTCCTGACCTGATGCGTTTTTAATCTCCATATCAGTCGCTTTGATAATTTCACATTCCACGTTTGCGCTTGTTTTAATATCTTTGTTTGAGTCTATCTTTCTATCTACATTAATATCAACAGCCACGGCGGAAGTGCTAAGGGTGGGACAAATAAGTTTCGGTGTGGTGAGCGTTCCTGTGTTTTGTGATACGCTTCTATCTATAGTGATGGCTGTGCCTGCCAAAGCGGTTGTAAGAAGAGGTGCGCTTGACGAAGTGCTAAAAACACCTGTAACACCACCTACGGAAGTAGTAGCAGAGACAGAGTTACCAGAGCACGCACCAGTCGCGGTTACGCTTTGTCCTTGGACTGTTCCTGCCGCTGTAATGTCATTCACGGTCACAATGTTATTCGTTCCCATCTTTAAATCGTGTCCTATGGTTATATCGTTACCTGATACTCGTTCTTCAATTCTATCTACTTTAACTGTTCCACTACACGAAATATGGGATGTGGTTGTTATTGCTGTGGATGACATTGTTCCGCAGTCAATATTGTTTGATCCGCAGTCTAATTTGCTGCTGACAGTAATATCGCCTGACGCTGTCTCCGCAACTAATTCGTCGGTTTCAACTTTCGGTGCTTGAACCGTTGTGGATGCGTCTAATGTTCCGCAATCAACTTCGGCTGTTCCAAAATCCGCTCCACCCGTGGCTTTGAGGGATTTACCTGAATTTATTTCAACAAAAGCCGCTGACCCTTTTGTTGTTATTGAATCAAATTTACCTGAGGCTGCCGCTACACTTTTCGCTGCTCCGCTAACGACTATATCTCCGTCGCTAACTGTGACATCGCCAGCAGTCACCGTCGCACCACCAACCGTTACTGTTAATCCACCTGTGGATGCTATTAAAGATGTGCCTGTAACACGTCCTCCATCAATATTTCCTGTGGTTGATATTGTCTTAGAACCTAACAGTAAGTTGTTGCTAACCGTAATATCTGTTGAACCGTCTTCGCTTGTAAGAGTTGTGAATTTACCTGTGGGTGCTTCCACACGTGTCGTAAAATCTCCAATACTCGCATCTATTTCTTGGCTTGCGGCATCAATTCCGCCGTTATGTGTGGTTTTGCCTGTAAATGTGCTTACACCTGTTACATCTAACGTTCCTGAAGCACTGATATTAACAGCACTAATGTCTCCACCGAGAGTAATTCCAGAGCATTCTACGTCGCCGAATTTTACATTACCAACCGTGCCAGAAATAACTTCGTTTGCGTTAGAAGCATCTGGAACGTAAGTAAATTTATTAATGCTTCTATCTACACCATAAAAGCCTAACTTAGCATCAGTGCCGTCGTGCCAATGATAAGAGCACCCGCGATCTTTTGCATCATTCGCGTTTCCCGCCTCGCCGATTTCAAATACGGGATCTTTTACGATTAATGTTTTTTCTACATTTACCGCTGAGGTTGAACCATTAACTAAAAGATTACCTGTGACTGTGAGGCTGTCCGTGGTTGCTCCACCCGCTACTTCTAATCCACCTGAAGATATGGTAAGTTTGCCTCCCATAGCGGAAGTAAAAGCACCTACTTCAAATGCTCCACCAACAGTAAGTTTATCTACGGTAGAATCACCTACAATATCCATACCTCCTACGGTGTTGCTAATCTTACCAGCGCCAGTTATTTCTTTCGCCGCTAAATCTACCGAGGAGTCATACCCTAATACCGTTTTGTTATTAGAATCCGTGATAGCACCGTCAAAAGTGGCACTTCCAGCAGAAAGCGCAACACCTGCGACATACCCTTTGACTTCGTTGTTTGCTGAGTCGTTAATTGTTGAAGATGCTGTAAGTGATGATACGGTTGTAGCACCAGTGACTCCAAGAGTTCCAGCAAAAGTTCCGTTTCTTGATGCTGTTACGTCACGGCAGGATACATCCACGAATGTAATACCACCAGTGACGGATAAATCACCGCCGATAGATGCGTTTCCTGTTGTCGTAATGTCTGGCGTTGTCACCGCACCAGACGTTACATTAAGACCTCCGCTTGATGATAATCCTGTGGATGATACCGCTTGACCTGTAAGCGAACCTCCCACTTGGAGGTTGTTGCTAATTGTAATTTTGCCTGAATCTGTTCCTTCAATAGTTTTTGCCGAGAGTTGGTTGAGGGTTACTTTTCCCACAGGAGCGCTCATTTTTAATTTAAATACAGATTTTTATTTTTAGTAAAAGAACTTTTTGAAAAAAGTTCAGCCTGCGTTATCTGCTTTTATAAAATTATCGTCATTACTTATCCATCCCACCACCTCACCATTTATTTTTTTTACAACACGGACAGTTCCAAATTGAAATTTTCTATCTTCCACCTTTAACCCTTTACGAACACTGATGTCTTCTAACGTATCTACCACTATCGGCTCCTTCTTAGCACACGTGTTACCCATTACAGAAACTTTTAAAAAAGTTTCGCGCCTACGGCAATTACCATAGAATTTTATTAGCCCAATATTTCGCTGTGTTTTTATCCGTCGTGCTTCCGTGTCTGGCGTGATATGATTTTTTTCGTTTTTCGTCTTTATGGTCTTTTGATGAATAATGTCCTAATTTATCTTTGTATTGCTGATAACGTGTATCTCCAAAATTTATCAGTTTTTTACCTCCATCTTTTTTTACATACACGCTATACTTTTTGTTCTTTGCTTTACTAACAAATGGTTTATAAAGCGGTTTCTCTGTCATTTACAGTTATGTTAGATATTTAATTTTTAATGACATCTTTAACGTCATAGGGTCTCCTGAATATAAATCAATATAATCTCCATCTACAAAATCCGTATCTTTTATTTGGTAGAATCCTGAGAATGGAGAATCTGTTCTTCTTAATTTTTCCGTGAATATATTTACATTATCAAAAACCATTTGCGTTATAACAGCAGGTATTTCTACTTCGTAATCTTGCGTTGTTACGTCTTCAAAACTGTCAGGAGACGATGTTGGATTGGTGTAATCAAAAAATTTAATATCATTAACGGTTGAGCCGCCTTTTAATTTAATATCCATTCTCGTTTCAGCCCCAGAATACGTAAATTGACCTATATTTAAAAATCGTGATGGTAATACAGGCAGCGGTAATAAATTTATTTCTAACGCTAAAACTAAAGATGGTGTTTGCGACGTCCAGTAAAGATAAAGGAGTTCCCCTTGAACTAACGTATTATAAAGATGGACGTCATCCATTACATTCGTTTTACCATTTGGCGCGTGCCATTCATACGTCATACTGTAATTTGAAGCAAAAATTCTAAAATTATATCCGTTAGGCACATCCACTCTATAAATTAAATTAGGAGTGGCGAGGGTTGGTGTTCCTGTTGAGAAAAAACTTACGCCGCTAACCGAAAATGTTCCTGTTCTAATATACGTTTCGTTATTGTTATTATAAAAAATTAACGGGTCATCAGTTCCGTATTCAGTTAATAGTGGTGGATTCGTTGGTGTTGGTGTTGGTGTTGCGCTTGCGCTTCCTCCGCCTTCGGGCGGTGTTGTTACTAAATCAGGATTTACTTTTATAACTGTAAATCTAATAATTGTATTACCCATAATAGCAAATGTAACATTATAGACGTTTGTTACGTATGTTGGATATGTGCTTATGTCACTGATTTCCTCTATAACTGTATGAGTTGAGTCTGCGAATCCATAAGTCGGGTCTGCGAATTTGACATCATTTATATCCTGTGTTTGGTCTAATATTAACGAAATAGTTGTTTGATAATACCCTCGTTCTGTGGGATAATTCATATTTACTCCGCCGTTGTATTGAATTCCATCATCTACATAAACAGCGTTAGTTGTCACGTTACCACTTGGATATACTAACTCTTTAGGTATTACCTGATAATAGTTTGCTGTATTGGGGTAAGCAATGTAATCTCCGTTAGAATCTGTATATGCGTATCCATCATTTAGATAATCGTAACCACTGACGTCATTTTTTATTGTTGGTAAAACATCCTCTAATGTTTGTGTAGGTGTTGGCGTTGTTACCAGGTCAGGATTTACTTTAATCACTTTGAATCTTACACTAATATTTTGCCAGTTCGTTCTAACATAATAAACATTCGTTACGTAAGATTGGTAACTACTGATATCACTTTCCTCCGTGATAACTGTATGTGGATTACCTTGAAAATCTAATTCATCAGGATTAAATGTAATATTGGTTATATCCGTATCAATAACCAAAAGAGTTTCATATAAATCAAAAGTTCCGTAGTTGTGTCCGTTGTTGTAACTTAAATCTATCCGTTGAGATTTAGTTTCTATAGTAACATTAGCGGAGCCATTCCAAAAATGCCAGAAATAATAATTTCCTATTGCCGAATTCATAGAAGTTGAAAACATTTCATTTTCATTTAATAATCCAAAAACAGGATTAAAATAAGTGGTTTCTGTTTGGTCTTCTTGAATTTGTGATAATACGTCCGCTAATGTTGTAGTAGGTGTTGTAGGTGTAGGTGTTGGTGTAGGCGTTGGTGTTGCTGCGACTAATCCATTAGGCGTATCATCATTTTCGTTTAGAATTCCATCTCCATCAGCATCTCCATCATTTTCGTTTAAAATTCCGTCTCCATCAATATCGTCGTCTTGGTGGTCTGGTGTGCCATCGTTATCCACGTCACCTTCCGTTGGTTCGCCTACAGATGTCGTTACAGTTGTAGTAATAGGATTGTCTTCGGTAATATACGGTGTTGTAGGGTCGGTTATAGATGGCGGGATGATATGCGATAAATCATTACCATCACCAGAGCGGAAAAAGAATGCCATAACTGAGGCTAATAAATTAGCGGCGACATCACCGTTTATTTGATTTACTGCTTGGGTTGTAAAAATATCTTTAACACTCGGTTCATTACCAAAAGTGTTTTGAATTTGGAGGCTTTTTGTTTCGTCCGTCGTTCTTATCGTAGTTCCAAAGATGACAGAGCCATCCAATAGATTAATCGTAATGTCATCAACAGTAATTCCCAAATAAGAAGCCAATAACGCTTTATACGTGCTAATAACCGCTTCGTAACTTGAATCTGCCTGGAAATCGGCAACCGTAGCGAATCCATAAAACTTTACATTAAAGCCAATATTATAATACAACGGTGGAACCTCAAATTCTAACATGTAATGTCCTGGAGTTCCGTCATTTACCGTAAAATCGCCTCTCTTATTCGTTGTATCTACAGCATAGCCTAAATATGAACCACCTACATATTCCTGGAATAAATTGTCTGTTGCTTGTGCTAATCCAACTACATTATAATTGTATTGTAGCACTAAGTTGTTTTTGTATATCCATTCAATTGTTAATACATCTCCAGCATACGTCTCCGCCACCTTCCAATTATTTAGAACATTATTGTAAATAATATTACCACTCGGCGTATATGTTCCTTCTGTATCTATTGCGTCTTCATTTAATTGTAATATAGTTTGTAAATTTGCATCATCTTCTCCTGTTGATATATGAAAATATGGATTGGATGTTCCTAAATAAGCATCTATTGGAGCAAATATGGATTTTAAAATAAAATTCGTTACTATCTCTCCTAAATCCAATGAATTAATAAATGTCGCTACTTCGTGCTTGGAATCAGGTAATAATCCGTCAATTATACTCCCATACGCAGAATTGGCTACTATTTGCGAATAATGTGGATTGTAAAATAAACCTGCGTGATTCCCTCTTATCGCCTCTATCGGTGCTTCCAATATTGACATTTAATAAATACGGACAAATAAATTAAAATCCTTGATGAACTGTTTTGTCTCTTCTATAACGAACACCATCAACATAAAAGAATTGACCTTGGTCATCTGTTCCAGATTTCTTTACTTTTATTCTTCCACCCTTACCGTCGTCAATTTTAGTTTTACCGCTCATTTTAACTTTACCTCCTGTATGGTATTTTTTAGTCGTTACATTATTCAATTTATCCCAACTTTTACGTTCGTGAGATTTTAATGCTGGAACCAGAGTTTTATCTAATCCCTTTTTAATCCAATAATCAAAACCAGTTGAATTTTTATCCAATTTTCTGTCTGGATCTACATTTAAACCTGCCATACCAGGACCAGTGGCAGACATTAATCCAGCGCTTAAATGTTGATAATTTCCTGTTGCGGCATAATCCGCTACCGTTAGCCCCATCGCTGCCGCTGCTAACGCCGTCCCTGCTCCATACGCTACTTTCTTTGCTGGTCCAACTAATTTTGCTAATAGTTTTGACCCTGGAACACCTGGTAAAAATCCTGGATTTTCTCTCTCCGCTGCTGTATCTAAGTTATTTATCAAATGCGGATCCATTATCCCTTGCTTACCTTTGTTTGGTGGATAAATAAAATGATTTTCATTTTTCCCTGGCACTTTTGGTAAAGCATATTTTAAATTCGTTGGGTCATTCATAACTGTATGAAAATTTACTTTACCTGACGTTTTTGGAAACCAATTCCATGGCATGATGTGCGCGTTTAACAAATGACTCTCACTTACACGTCCTATCTCTCGTTCCAAAAATCCCTGAAAATATCTTGCTTTATATCCTCCATATGAATGTCCGTTCATAATTATTTTATATTCTTCTGGTGCTTGTCTTGCCATCTTTGTCACCCAATATTCTTGATGAATAAATTCCGTGCTATTCGCTACTTTTTTATCTAAACCTAATGGAATGTTTTTTATTACATTATCTTTTTGGAATTGATCTCCTCCATATCCATTAAAATGAAAATGTAATTCCTTTTTGACGTGATTAAAATACGCATTACATCCACTTTGTAAATGTTCTGGAAAACCTTCCCTGAACGTTCCTATATGTTGCCATTCTGGATTGTAAATAAAATCTGGATTATACAAACGATCCTCTATATCATCTAAATGCTCTGGTAGATACTTTACATATTTCGGTGCCGTTACATCATACGCTTTACCGAGCGCCAATGCTGCTCTTGCGATTGCGTCGTGATGATGAGAGTGATTTTCGCTCGCTATATTGGGTATTTGATCTTTTTTTTTTGGCGCACTAATGACTCCTTTACGTCTTACTTGATATTCAACCTCCGTCTCTAATGTCGGTAATTGATTATCTTGTTTTTTTATTGCTTGATATTGCTGCCCTTGTCCGTGGAATTGGAAAAAGCCAGTAAAATCTTTTACAACTTTATCTGCGTCATATGACATATTACTATTAGACACAAATTTATTTGTGTCCGTTACAATGAATAAAAAACTCACGACATGCGAAAAGCGTCATATCGGTTTATTTTGGCTAACTTGCCTTTCTGTGACATATCACAATGTTCGCCACTTGCTTTGTAGTTGTTCTTCGCTTCACTTGCGCGTAATGCGGCAGCGAGATGGTTTTTTACGGAAGGCATTTTGGCGAGTTTGACTGGCTTATAACGCGGCATTTAAATTAAAATACAAAAAAAAAAAAAAATTTTAGATCTGGTGGATAAAATCGGCTGATTTTGGATAACCCAGATAACCCAGAATTATTGGTCTATTCTTCAAGTCCAACTTGTCCGTTGGCGCCAATGATAAGGTTCATGCTTTCCTCGATGAAGGAAAATAGTTCTAAACCTTGAGTAAGTTTTCCTTGGAATGAAAGGTCAAGGAGGAGGGGAGCACCGCTGTTAAGGGTGCTGATACCGTTGTCAATCGCATCGCGAGTGGATTTGAATGATTGGACGAGAGCGAAATCTTTTTCTTCCCAGCGAGGGAGAACGTTGCCTGCGCGGTTGCCCTTCATCATCATCGTGGAGCACACTGGGCGACCTGCTTCAAGCATATCAAGACCAGCGAGAGCGTGTTCCAGAGAGAGTTTGTTGTCATTACCTACATGTTCAAGAGGGGATTGAGGGTAGTATTGCGTGCCATAACGCATTTGCCATCTGGCTATACGGTCATCCCATACTTTAGAACCGCCAGAGCCAGTGGTAGCGCCTGCGCGTGCGCCACCGAGGAATTCAAGAGATTTGGAGGATTGTGCGCGGAGGACAGAGATAACAGTTGATACGTTCTTAGCGGCTTCGCTAATGGCAATATCATACTTGTCGTTACCCATTGGGAGATATGATTTATGAACTCGCCAGGTGGTAAAGGGGAGAATAAAGCGTCCGCCCATGAGGAGTTGGCTGGTGAATTCGGCGTAGATGTCGGCAGGGAGTTCAAGGAGTTCAAGATTCATTTGAACTTCGGTAAGTGCGTATGAGAGTTGTGCGCCAGCGGTGAGGGTTGAGCCTGGCACAACTTCTACTGCCTTATCAGCGTCAGCAAGATACATTTCTATTTGCATCGCGTAGCCACCTGAACTTGAGAGCAGTCCAAGAGGCAACATTTTATCGGTGGTTAGGATAGAGGCAGGGGCAAGGTATTTGCGGAATACGGCACCTGATGGTTCGCCTGATACTTGGGCTACACGTTGTTGTCCTACAATGAAAGCGTCAAGTTTGTTTTCCATAGCAGCGGTGGTGCCGTCAGCCATCTCATCAAGGTAGGAACGGAAATCACCAGTTTCGTATGCTTTGGCTTTGGCTTGGACGTAATCGCCAAAGTTAGCCATAATGCGTTCAATTTCACCATATTCACGAACATCGCTGAGGAGGAGACCGTTGGCGCGGATGACAAGTCTGTCAATGACAGGGATACCATCTACGAATTTAACGTTGTCGGTTGCCGTGCTTGATTGACACACACCCTTGAACGAAAAGAACGAACGTTGGGTGTTGAGGAAGGTTGAAACGTAAGCGGGCAAATTAAACAAAATACGGTTGTTTGCTTGAGATGTAAATGGTGTGGCAGAGGTGTTGTTCGCTGCGGTGAGCGTAATTCTTTTTGGTTTAAGTGCTTTGAAGCCATTGGGCGTTGGGAGCGAGATGAGTTCTGCTGGGGTGACCGTCATTTTTAAAGTCTATATAGAAAAAAAATTTCAACTTCAGCGGAGCGCAACACTTTGTAAAAGTGTCTTTGGTTACTTTCGTCCGCGGATAACATCTGGATCGTGCATCTCTCTGTATGCTGAACGTTGTTGCTTACGGACAACTTCTTCGTGATAATCTAACTCTTCTTCAACTTCCACAACTAATACCATTTGGAAATCCCTTATCATGTCGTGCGGTAAATTACGTCCTTCATAGTTTAATACTTTTATCGTGAATTGTGCTATTTGTGGTTGATGTAATCTATGCCACGATATCATATCTGGTGTATAATGTAAATACGTGTTTCTACCTGACGTGTTTAGAATCCATTCCAAAATATTTGTCGGCACCGCTACGTTCTTTTGGATTTGTCTATGCGTCTCTAATGCGCTGTTATCCGTTAAATCGCTTGTAATAAAATACCCTATAGGATTGTCCGTTACTGATATATTCTTACTTAAGTTTCCTTCACCAGCCGACACAAATGGCTTAAACTCTTGTCTCATCGCATTAGTTACCGTAGCACCTCCAGCAACTTGAAGTAACGCTGTGCTTAGGGGTTGTCCTGGTATTCCTAATCTCATAGTCAATTTAAATGAATCGTCAGTTAAAGTTACACCTGTAAAAAATTGTCCTGTTTCTATTTGTTGTGCTGGTAACTCTAACAATTGGTCTTGCTCGTAACCCAGCATATTCCAAAGATTTACGTGGTTTTGATCTGGGCTATACACGGGCGCCCACCATTTATAACCTGGCGCAGTAGCACCGCTGTATTGGGTTGTCACTGTCGTCTTATAACTTATAGAATCCCATACCATTGAATATATTTGTGAATCTTCCCCTACTCCTAAATTCTGTGTCATATCAAATTTACGATTTGTAGCATTCGTGGATGACGCATCTCCTCCCATAGCGATTACCATAGCAGTCGCTAAATCATTTGAACTCAAATACACAGCATCTTCACCTATAACAGGAACGTTGATTGCCGATGTGTATTGTCTATAATGTATATTTGCTGCTGTTGTTCCAACATCATCATACCACGCCTCTACCCAACTGAACGGATGGTTCGGTGCTATGTTATTCGCCGTGTTCGGCACCGAAAATGATTTCAGCGCAACTTGCTTAACGTTCTTTATGGGATTTGTTAAATAAATTGTAAAATCCGTGCGGCTATTATTGAATTCTATATGTCTGCTATTTACGTGAATAAATCTGTGACTAATTGGGCGGTCTGGATTTATATTGCCAAATCCATCGCTATATTTTATTGGCGCTTGCGTATCCATATTATTATTATTAATAAAAATAAAATTTTCAGTCAAAAGGAATGCTGCTGTCGCCCTTAATTGTTCCACCATATCTTCCACCACTACCTCATTAAATACTACCGCTCTTACTATTGCTAATATCGCCTCCTGTGTGTTCTCATGTGGTGGTCTATCCAATCTATCACCAAATTCCGCCTCTACGCTCGTTACTATACTTGCCGTTTCATCGCTAAAACTTGATATAAATGGCTTCCAATCATCAAATCCTAATTCCTCCGCCGCTTCCGTCATCAACTGCGCTAATCCTACTTTCTTTTCCTGTGTTGTTAATCTTGGATTCGTATTTAACGCTACAATTTGTTTTTTTATTCTATTCAGCGTTGGGGTAATTGACGGTCTCATAACGTTCGGTGTTGGATTTCTGGTTGGATCTATCGGTGTTCTCATATAGTTAGGCATCATTTGCGCTATTCTCCGCGCGTCATCTATTCTTTGTTGCCGCGTTGTCCCTCCCATCGCCACCGCTATTTCTTCTTCAAATCCTTCAACCGATAAAAATTCACTTGGCTCACCTGAATCTGCTAATAGTTCTTCATCAAATATAGCCTCTTCTTCGGTCCTTTCACTTTCAGGTCGGCTATCAAAACTTTCAGCATCATCATATACACTTTCTTCTTCCATTATGGCGTCACGTAACGGTGGTATTATCGGTAGTCGTTCTGGAACTAAAATATCTGGATAAGGAATCGCGTCTCTTAAAGGTGCTCCTGGATTAGGTTGTTCTATCGCTCCTGGTGGATTCGCCCACGGTATTACATCTGCCATTCCTTCCGCTGGTATTCTTCGGTTTAATCTTTCTAATCCTTCTTCAAATGGTTCTTTTAGACGTGCTATTTCCGCTTCAATTGAATCTATATCTCTTTGGATAATAGCAAATATTCTCCGTGCCTCCGCCGCTATTTCTGGTCTTGGTCGTCTCGTCCCTCCTTCTCTATCTCTCCCTACTAATACACGATTAGCAACATACGGACCATCTTGACGTCTAATATGATGTAATAATCGTTCTAATCGTCTTATCTCCCCTGCTATTTCTCTCCATCTTACTACATTGCTCGGTGCTACTCTTGGTGGTTGTCCTCTCGTCACATACGAACCTATACCACGCCTTCTTGCTGTTGTTACAAACTCACTATACGCATTATTAAAATTTCTAATTACTGTTGGAACTGTTAATTGCCCTGTATTTTGTGTTGTGTCTCCGTCCAACACAGGTGGGACATTCCTCGGTAATGCTCCTATATCTGGATGTTGTCCATCGTCATTTCTTAGTCTTACTCTAATATAATCTCTCATATATGTGAGATCATCTCGGCGCACAGCCATTTATTATAATAGATTTAAAATTTTAATAAATCGTTCATTCTAATCTTTGATTTTCCCTTTCTGCTTGAAATATATTCGGTAAATTAATAAATTCGTGGGGGTTCGTTTGTTCTATACCTAATCTGTGAGCGTGGATTGATTTTTCTCTTATTATTGCTCTCATTTCTTTGTGTTCGGCTGTTCCTGGATAGGCTCCGTGTATTCCGTGTTTTGGTTCTAATACTAAAGCGCTAAAAGTTCTCATTTTATCTGGTGGATTAATTATTTCTTTGAATGATAGTCCGCCATCTTGACCTTCGCTCATTTTATAAAATTTCTTATTTGGGTCTTGCGGAAACCATTGTTTTGATGTAATTTTTACATTTTGCGGATACGTCTCTGGTGGTGGTGTCCCTTTTGGAACGTGGATTCCAAATTCACTTTTTTCCAATTTTGGTTGTTTTCTTTTTAATAATTGTTCTCTTTGCCATTCTAATGTATTAAATCTACTTACTGATGCTCTTTGTTCCTGGGTTAAATCACTTCCCATATCTAAAAATCTCTCTTTACCTGGTTCTGTGCGAAATTTTACTAATTGTATATCCTCTTGGCTTGGACCGCCACCAGCGTTACCTTGTCCTCCTCCTGCGCCTAATGATTTTAATAATGCTTGGAATCCTGGTTGATGTGTATTATGTAACGAATATTGTTGTCCATCCAATGTTATAGTTTCCCCTGCTAAAAATCTATCCGCATAACCAGTTACAGTCATTCTGCTTTGTCTTTTAGCCGCCTCATCTTTAGTCGTATCAGCATTTATCATATCCATAATGTCTTGTAACAATGTGATAGGGAATTGCTCCTCTGTCATTCGTTTTCTTCCTTTTTTTCTATCCTCTTCCGCTTCTACTCGTTTAACTAATTCCTCCTCATCTGCCTCTTTTGGTCGTCCTCCCTCTATTCTCCTTTTTACTTTAAATAATGATGGGTCATAACGACGTCTATCTGGAACTAACGTCCCTTGAACTTGCGGACCACCTTCAAAGTTGGGCGCTGGAACTCTATAAACTGGTGGTCCTGAATGCGCCACAGCCGACGCAGGGGTCGGCACTGGTGTTGGTCTTATTGCCGTCGCGCTTGTCGCTACATTTGGATTACCTTTTAGCGCCAAGCCAAGGAATTCAAACATGCTCCCTCTGCTATCAGCAGTGCTGCTGCTATCGCTGGTGCTGGTGCTACCACTGCTGCCACTGCTGGTGCTTTTTGATTTTTTACGTCCTACATTATAAACTGGTGCTGGGGCTGAAGCACCTTCATACTTGGCTAATTCCTTTCTCATTATTGACGCTGGTTTTGGCAATAAAGGGAAAGAAGACGTTTGATTAAGCAGTTTTCTATATTCTTTGGCTTTCTGCTCGTTCATATCCATTATTACAATATGTAATATTTAGTTTGTCAGCACCGCCTATCGGCGGAATAAAAAGTTTATGCCCATCCATCATAGTATTTATGACCTGTTCGTGGGTCTGTTTTCCATTTAGGATTGGGTGGCGGTGGGGCAGATTCCTCTTCCTCTTCCTCATCCGCTTGCTGCTTGGCTCTCTCCTCCGCCAAAATCTCATACATTAACCTTTTGGTTTTTGCCTTTTTTTTATCTTTTTTACTTGGTGGTGGCGGCGGCGGTGGTTCGTCGTCGCTGCTTGAACTATCACTTGAACTTTCTGGCGGCGGTGCTGGTTTTTTAGCCTTTTTGGGGGCTTTTTTGGGTTTGGGGGCTGGCTCTGGCTCTGGCTCATCCTCACTCTCCTCTGGTTGCGGATCTGCTGGCGCTTCCTTATCTGTCATGGCTTCCTTTACTATAGCAGTGACTTCTTTACGTGCTGCTTTACGTTCCACAACCTCCGCTTTATGATTTGCCTTTTTAATCGCCGCATTTAATCGTCTTTTTTCCAAAGCGGCTACACGAGCGCGTTCTAATACAGCGGCTTGGGCTGGACTGCGATATAAACTACCTTTATGAACTGGTTTTGTAGGTTCTTCTTCCGCTGGCTGAATTTCTTCCATTGTTTTTATAATACCATAAGAAAAAAAACTACCTTGACGCAAAAGTTCTGGGATTCTGGGTTATTTTGACGAAAGTAACCCAGAACGTCGTAGGTGTTAATAGGGAACAAAAAAGCCAATTTTGGGTTATTTTGACGACCGCGCCTCGGCTGTATGTAAAATCAAAAAAAAAAATAAAAAACCAAAAAAAAAAAAAAAAAAAAAAAAAAAAAAAAAAATTTAAAAAAAAAAAAAAACACAAAAAAACAAAAAAACAAAAAGACAAAAAAACAAAAAGACAAAAAGACAAAAAGACAAAAAGACAAAAAGACAAAAAGACAAAAAGACAAAAAGACAAAAAGACAAAAAGACAAAAAGACAAAAAGACAAA
>Ga0181393_1000389_pt1 | contig 16526 bp, 22 predicted proteins | sample 16SPOviralmetaG_FD_130122 | JGI IMG/M metagenome (GOLD analysis project Ga0181393, IMG submission 130122) | Marine viral communities from the oligotrophic San Pedro Time Series (SPOT) site, San Pedro Channel, CA, USA - 16 SPOT_SRF_2010-10-21 | ecosystem: Environmental > Aquatic > Marine > Strait...
CTTCAGTCAAAGCACTGAAAGACTTCGGCACACACTAAAGCTTCAGTCAAAGCACTGAAAGACTTCGGCACACACTAAAGCTTCAGTCAAAGCACTGAAAGACTTCGGCACACACTAAAGCTTCAGTCAAAGCACTGAAACATTCCGCGCGACACACAGCTTTTGCATTAATAATTACAATTTTTGAATCAGTCCATAAAAAGTGGGGAAATGATGATTTCTCAAATTATTCTATACATAAAATGAGAAATCATCAAAATGCCACTTTTTCCGGATACAGGCGAAAGATGCGAGGAGAGGAGATGACGACCTAGTGAGACAGAGGTATCCGGAAAAAGTGGGTCACAAATTTTCCAAATTGGGTCACAAATTTTGAGTTGATCAAAAATAGGGTCATAGGGTCATTAAGGTCATTGATTTTTTGGCTACCCTAAAAATGAAAAATTTCCAACTTCAACACGTTGATGATTAAAAAATTTCTATATATTCCTACAATATCTTAATGACCCTAATGACCCTATGACCCTATTTACTAAAGAAACACTCATAAGAACCCAAGACATAAAAAAAATAGGGTCAAAAAAATTACAAATAGGGTCACAAAATCTTTAAATAGGGTCAAATATTTGGCTTTTGCGGTTTTTCGTTTTTTTAATATATTGATAAATTTTATATTCAATTTATTGTTAAAACCAAAAATAATTAAATATATGATAATATAAATGCCTCCTATCAAAACGATGGTCAGAATGGGGTCAAAGGGTGCAGTCGGTGCATCTAAAGTTGGTGTCGGTGTAGGGAAAATTATGCAACAATCAGATAATAAAAAAGCTGTTTCTGCAGGAAAAAAAGTTGTTGCTGTATCACGTACAACTCGTCAAGCGGGAAGGATAGGTAGAAATGCTAGTCAAGGCAAAGCATCAACTAAAACTACAGTTAAACGCAGTGCTAATTTAGCCAAAAAAACAGCTGCACGATTTGCTTAATCATTTCCAATTAGAAGGTCTGAAGCTCCATTCATTCGTTGAAAAAATTCGAATTCCTCTTTGTATTTTGTTTTCAAATCCTTAAAATAAAGATCCATCATTTCATTGATACTCATACTACCACTGGCTAAATCAAAATCCACTTCTGATATTTTTTTGTTTCTAGTTTCTCTATAGTTCGGTTTATAGTGAACCAAAGGTTGTTTTCGTCCATTCTCGGTAGCTTCATATACATCATCCACGATTTTATTCGGATATTTTTTGTCAGCTGCTTTTGATTGATCACTCATATGATCATCCTTGAATGTCCTACCTAAAAATGCCTTTTTCCAAAAGGAAACATCCTTCATTAGTTTTTTTCTGTTCTGTTGGTCTTTCTTTTTTATTTCTGCTTCTTTTTGTTCCTTATAATCAGCTTCTTTTCGTTGTCGTAAATTATATCCATATTTAGATGTAGTCTTTCTTATTTGATCTCGTTCTTTAAGTGTGCCTGAATTAGGATCTACTATAATCCCAGTAATTTTAGGTGCAGCTTGAATATTTATTTTCTTGGCAGAATTAGCTGTAAAAGCTGTTCCATAAATAGGTGTATAAAGACTAGATTTATAGGCATAATCATCTATCTTTTTTAGAAAAGTTTCTAGTCTGTTTCCTTCTTGAATTGCAAACCATTCACTTTTTGATCCTGTTCTAAATGCAATCCTTATTATTGGTGGATTAAATTCATTCTCAGTAAAAAATTGTAGATCACGTTCTAATTTATTTGCATTTCTAGCATACTCTTCTTTCTTGTCAGCTCGTTCAGCAGCAAAATCGGAACGAGTAAATAAATACAGTCGGAGCACCTTAAATGAAATCAAAGTAGTCAAGAATCCTGATAATCTTGCTAATCCCTTATCTCCTCCTACTCTAGTATCCAAAGAGCTAAACCCAATCTTAATTAAATTTATGGGTTGGTTAAATTTCCCGTTATCCGGACTGAAGCGCTTCTGTATAACATAAACATAGCCGGTGATATCACTGAAGTTTTTTGTTTCCTGTCGAATCGACTCAGGTTTTATTGATCTGAGAAATGTTGCCGAGTTTGGTGTAAAGTCCATTTATATAAAATCAATATAATATTAGAGATGCCTCTTACCTACAAAGAAAAATTCAACCTAAAACATAAACAGCAAAAAAATCAATCCAATTCATTATCAGATATTGCAAGATTATCTGGTTTCAAAAAAGGAGGATTACAGACTATATACAATAAAGGAATTGGTGCTGCTAAGACAGCCGGAATATCAAGACCTCAAGTTAAGTCAAAAGAACAATGGGCTTGGAGCAGGGTGTATAGTTCGCTAGATCCTAAAAGCAAAAGCCATAAGATGGATAAAATACATCTTAAACGAAGATAAACATTTGCGTGTATATACATATATACACGATGGAGGTTATTATAGAATGCAAAGCAAAAGGCAATCAAACTATGATAATAGATGAAGAAGATTATGATAACATAAAAGACTTGAATTTGTCATTAAATTATACATCCAATAAGAACACCTATTACGCCAAATCTAGGGTTTATGAAGTTGATAAAGTAATCATATTTGATAAACCAAGTAAATACGGACATACTCAAAAAAAGACTTGGAAATATATTAAAAGCATACATATACATCGTCTTATAATGGGACTGGGTGATTATAAAGATGATAAAAGAATTGTACATCATAAAGATGGAAATGGATTAAATAATCAAAAAGCAAATTTAGAAATCTGCGACAAGATGTATAACAGTCAATCTTGTCGTATGAAGAAAACTCAAGGACTTATATATTTTGATAATACTATGAAGCGTATCAAAAGATGGAGAGCAAGTATAGTAATTATGGGTGTAAAATATGAAAAAAGATTTGAAACAGAACAACAGGCAAAGGATTGGATAAATGAAATAAAACCTGTAGATGAAATAAGTTAAAGCTCATAAAATAGACAAAATACATTTGAAACGAAATTAAAGATTAAAACGTTTTTTGAAGTCTTGTGTTGATTTTTGTATCGATGGTTTATTCCATAGTATATATCTTGAAAGAGTGCCTCTACTAACAGGATCATTCCAGTTCTCCCTTTTTTTATGTCTATTAAGGTATAAATTTTTTCTGTCTGTGTTTTGATGTTTTGTAAAATCTGATGCTCCTTTTTGACCAAAGCTTACCTTCTTCTCTTTTCCATTATGCATAAAAATAGCATCTAATTTTTTATCTTTGTTTTTGGATTTGGTTATTTTCAAAAGTTTAGTTGGCATTTATTTTATGTAATATTTTACATTTAAACACTCGAGACATACGATCCAGTAGTAGGATCCAACGAAAGTATGCATTGAAACTTGGCAAAGTATGAAACAGACATTTGAGCAGGGCAATTTGCAAATGATAACTCAGCACTGATAGAAGCACTTTGAGTGTTCATTCCTGAGTAAACCATATCAGTCATTGGGGATTTGTACCCATCAGTGTCTAATCCAAAACAGAACGACCCAATCGATCCTTGATTATAGGCGAAAGTACCTGCAGCGATAGCATCAGCATCTCCCTGAGCACCAGAATTAGCAATTGCACCATCATCAACAGCGAAACATTCGTGAATAGCACCAGAAGCCCAATTAATGCCGTTTAATGTACTCGAGTTTACGACATCATTGTAAAGCCCATATGAAAGCTGGAGTTCAGATACTACCTCACCAAGGTTTTCATCTGACAAACGAACAGAAGTACTGGGCATTCTTTGTCCTCCTACAAAGAAGGAGTATGAAGTTAAATTGCCCTTTGAACGATTCGAAAGACTATGTTGATTACCGTTATCAATATTCGATGACTTTCGCATACAAGCAATAATTTGAGATAAAGCACTGTACCGAAAGGCGAGGTTATGGACTTCTTTAGTGGAGTTAGCTGGAACAGTGGCTGCAATATGAGAAAAATCTTCATAGAAATAATTGTAGCTCATTCCACCAAGAGAAGATTGAAGTAATACTGCACTCTCTTGACTGATTTCACTAACATAGCCAATTAATTCAACCTCTGAGATAGTATAAGTACTGATTGCTGCACCATTAGCAGGTGTGCCAGCCGAACGAAGTACATTTTTAGCTGATTCAAGGTAAAAGGTGTATTCAATACCAGAGCTACAGTCCATATTCAGGAGCTTATCACAGGAGTTAACACCAGACCATAAAGGGAGAACGAAATACTTTTCAGTGTTATTGACTATTGCTCCATCATTCTTTTGATTAAGACTCAAGCCTGCACCTTGAACAAGTGCACCGTCTGATAATTGTTGAGTTACTGGAGTTTGTAGATCATAGAGCATATGAGTTAGGACATTTAGCTCTGATATATCACTGAGTACTGCTCCAGAGCAGGATTGGGTGCAACGACTGAAAAAGGAATAAGCGTTTTTATCAATGGTATAATCAGTACCGTTACCCTTTACTTTGAAGCGAATTGCCATACAAGCGGGATCGATAAAAGAACGACTGATCGTTGGGATCTGAAGCTTAATTGTCTGACCTGGAGAAAAGGTACTGCCATTGTGTGGGGCAATATTTACTCTGTAGTTTCTGACAGAAACACTTCGTCTTTTTAAGCCACCGGCGATATTGAGCGATTGAGGGAATGCTGATTGAGACATTTTTTATTTACTTTGAAAATAATTTTGTTGATTTAATTTAAATGAATATTCAACCATATTATCCGAGTAATCTACTAGTTATTGATTCAGATAGAAAAATTTCCGGTAATCCCGTAGATTTTAAAGTTGAACTCGATTCTAGTTTTGATGTATCTGAAGGAAACTTTTATTGTCGATTAATTAATGTGTGTATTGAACAAGCTGACAAACCGGGAATACCGTACAGTATGAGAGGGCTTATTGGTGTTCAATCATCCATTGCAAATGGTAATTTTGTTATTGGATGCAAAAGACAAAACGAATGTGGAAGTTTACAAAATATTATTGGGTGTTTTATGAATAAATCCGATAAGGTTGATCTAAATTACTTAGGGAATTTACAAACGTTAGAACCATCATTTGATTATGGTCGAGTAACATCTGAAATTTGTGATAGCTGGTTTCCTATAAAAGCACCTGCAGGTGTTTGTGACTTTAAATTAGTAGATTCTGAAGGAAGTGTATGGGATGAAAGCTATCCCGAAGTAGCAATAACAGCGCTTGGGACAGGGAATAATTTCGTTAATGCATTCACAGAGACAATTTTAAATGTGTCTATGGTATTCGAAATAAAACAAGTCAAACCACTTGATGAAACAAAAGCACAACTAAAAGTTTCCCGACCTTACCTACCAATCTAATCAAATTTTATATTATAGTCTCCTTCCTCAGTCGAAATGACTGGATCTACTTTTTCGAGTTCAGATAACACTTTGTATTTATCTCTTGAAGCCTGTTCTAAAAATTCATAAAATCTCGGATCGAATTTTGGATAACGTTTCTCTATTTCCTCTGCACTCAAAATATCTGTTTGTTTTAATCTACTCAGTATCTGCTCAAATTTATCTTCGGGTTCCATTGAATCACCCTCTATTAAGGACTTGATTGTTTCTATATTACATTCTTGCCAAGTGCATAATTTGTCAACTTTAAATTGATGATTTCCAAACTTTTCGATCTCCTCTATTTCATATTTGATACAATTGTTTTCGTTGATCTCTGGTAAAAATTCTTTTGTTTCGTCATTTATTTTGACCTGACTTAAATCGTGTGTTACTCTTTCTGTATCGGAAGTGTTTTCATCTGAATCCTCCAGTTGTCCTTTCGGTAGTTGAGTCGTGATTGTATCATCGGAAATAGTATAAAAAGATGGTAGTTTTTTGTTGATATGATCATTTTCTTCGAAACTTTCGGAATCGTATTTTTTGGTAGATCGTATCATTTTATTTCTATACAATATTAAAATGGTAGAAAAAACACAATCCGATCAATCAAGTGAATCTGAAGCTGAACAAAGCACAACAGAGCAAGAACCAGTAGAAGAAACAAAGGAAGATCCAGCACCTGTTGCAAAACCTAAGAAGGAAAGGACATTGGCACAACGAGCTGCTTTCGAGAAAGCACAGAAAAAGCGTGCCGAGCTTTTAGCCGAAAAGAAAGCTAAATTAGAGGAACACAAGAAGAAGAAAGCAGACAAAAAAAGCCTTAAGGAACTTGATAAAAAACGAAGACAAGAAAAATGGAAAGTAGAAGAATCCTCATCGAGTGAAGACGAAGCCCCTATACAAACTAAATCGAAAGGTAAGAAGCAGATTGTTCACAATTATTATTATGGTAGTGGTCAAAATCCATTTGAAAAACCGGAATTGAAACAAAGCAGTAAAAAGAAGGCTGAAAAAAAGGAAGAGTCAGATTCTGGTAGTGATTCAGACGATAATAAGCGCCCGACTATGAAACAACTTCGAAATATAATATTTGCTTAAATTAGATGAGTCCAAAATATAGTATTGAGAAAAATCCTAATCTGAAAGTGGAAAAAAAGGAAATGTCTTGTGATGGCAAAATTGCGAATATTTCACCTCCTTTAAGCTCAGTTAGTCATATGTATGTATTTTGTGGGGCTCCTGGGTCAGGGAAAACAAATGCTATGTTAAATTTAATTTCTAAATCAAAGCCTAAAAATGGTTTTAAAACAAGTTATTTCAAAGCATTTGAACACGTTTTTATAGTAAGTCCCAGTCTTCATACTATAAAAAACAGTCCATTTAAGGATCATCCCGAAGAGAAAGTTTATGAGGAGTTCAACTACGACTTTCTGAATGATATTGATGAATTTACTACTATGACTGCTGCAGACTGTCAATCCACTTTAATCATTTTAGATGATATTGGCAGTCAATTGAAAAATGGTGGTGCTTTAGAGCGAAAGTTTGCCCAAATTTGCCAAACTCGTCGTCATCGTTTTTTGTCTATTTGGATTTTGCAACAAAGGTATCTCCAGTTGCCGAAAGCAATAAGAGCGAGTTCTTTGACCCATATTTTTCTATTTAAACCTCAAAACCAGCTAGAATTAAAGCAAATATTTGACGAGATGCTTTCAGGTGCAATCGACAAAAAACAATTATTAGATTTCCAAAAATTCGTATATGATAAGAAACATAATTTCCTTTTTGTTGATATGAGTTTAGCTAATTCTAATAAATTCCTTTTCTATAAAAATTATGATTTGATTAACTTTGATTAGCTTCTACAGCTGCAATTCTGGCTTCTAATGTTTCGACCTTAGCTAGAAGCTCTTGAATCGCTTTGACAGAGAATGCGTGCAGGTATGTATATTTTATGCTTAAAGCACTTGGATTTTGATTCTCATCGTATTCTTCTCCTGAACAAAGATGTGCTAATTCTGGAATGTTTTTGACATCTTGAGCTATAAAGCCAGATTCGTATGTAGTATCTAGTTCTTCAAGCTCTTCTTCTGTAAATTGTGTATTGTGATCATAGAACTCAGTTGTTCTGTAATAATTTACTGGCTGCAATTGTTTTAGAGTTGCTAAAGCATTTTGTATGTTACTTTCGTTCACTTTGCGTCGGTCGTCACTAGTATAATTCCAAGAAGAAGCATCGAGAAAACCACCTCCACCACTGTTGACAGCAAAACGCGCAGTATTTCCAGTAAGCATTTGTAGTTCAGCATATGCTGCATTATATCTACCGGTAGAACCCTGACCATTAAGCTGTTGATAACTCCATTTGAGTTGAGCCCTAAAGTTGTTAGTACTTTGTTCTGGTAGCACAGTCCAGAGAAAATCACCTCTACCAGCATAATACCCTTTGTCAACATCATAAGTGATGTCAGAGTCTGCTATTCCTCTTTCATTTCTAGGTTGATTCCCTAAACCAGGTAATCGAAGTCCATATCTAGGACTTGACCCTGAACCGTTGTTGTTTGATCCTGTATACGCAAAAAGGATTGGAGCGTTATTTTCAGTGACATTTAAAATTCGTGTTGCAATAGCATCGCAAGTCAAAGTTTGACTCTGTATGTCTGTAGAAATAATGGAGGATGATGTAAGTGATGAGGCTGAAAAAGCTTCATTTGAATCACCATTTTTATTTGCTTTTCCAGAAATGGCAGCGCTATTTTCAGCAATGTCTGATTTATTAGTAATGGTTTGATTTTCAGCAGATAAATTTGGCATTTTTTGATATTGTCAATATTTTATTCTGATTCTGATGAAAATCCTGAACCATCTGATTCTAACATTCGCCTAGGTGTAGGTCTTCTATTGTTTGTTGGAGTAACATATTCTTCTATGAATCCACCGTGTGGCAAAGCGGCATCAGTTTCAGATGCTAACCCTAAATTTGCTAAACCTGGAATTACACTTGAATTTGACACTTCAGTACCTCTTGTTGTTCTTCTCGAACCAGGTGGTCGTCCTCGTCTTCGTAACCCCTGCGATTCTCTCATATCATTAATTTGTCTACTCATTTGATTCGCGCTTCGCCTAGCTTCTGCAGGAGTCAAAGGTGTTGCTGCTGCTGTTGCTGCTGCTGTTTGAACTTCCGGTTGATTAAATATTTCTGCTGGTCTAGCATTTCCCACAGTTCTTTTAGGTAAAAATTTAGGGTTGTGTCTAATTCTATTTGCAAATTTAGCATTATCGGAAATAATTCGGGTTTGCTGACTGATGATTTGTTTCATCCACTTTTCTACTGCTAAATTATTTCTGGATTCTTTAATTTTTGTATGATTTGATGGCTTTTTGGGTAATTTAGCTTTTTTAGCTGCTTTTTTAGCTGCTTCTTTTCGTTTCTGTAAAGTAACAAAGTCAGGCTGTTTTTTGCTTTTTTTTATAACAGGTTCGGCAACTTCTTCTACTAGTGCAAATACGACACCACCTTGGCTTAAAGATTCTCTCGCTTTCATCTTATTCTACTTAACAAAAAATTACTTCGAGCTGTTTTGGGTTTAAAAGGAGATCTTCTACTTGATTTGTATAAATCATAATAACCAAAAAGATTTTTACTGTGTTGTTGTAGAATTTTCATATTGCGATAAATATAGAGACATCTTAATTCGCCTTCAAAATAAACTCGTAATAAATACATATATTACTTTAAACAAACAAATTATTTAGAATTTCGTCACCAAGCAGTTGGAGCATTTCTTCTTTTTCACCAGTAGTATCTTTGTGCTGTATTACACCACCCCAAGAAGAACCTACATCTCTATTGATGGGGTGTTGCCTCACTTCAGCTTCTAATTTTGCGATTGGAATCAATTCATCTTTTCGCTGTTTGAATGGATCAGCAGGAAGTTTTGATTTGTCAAAAATTTGACTATTAAGTAGTAATCTGTATGTGCCATCAGAAATTTCGTCTTCTAATAAATTTTCTGGCTTTAATCTGCCTAAGTTTTCAATCTTTTTTCTTGGCAAATCTAACATATTGAATCCACCTTGCGAATTCATCTGATCATTGATTGGATTCATATGGTTGATATGCTTGTCAATGAATCCTCGATTATTCATTTTATTTATACATTAGAAATTCTTTGATCTAATATTGAATCATCTCCTCCTTCGTTTTGAGTGTTTAGTTTAAACTTCAACCACTTGCAGCAATCACCCTCAGAATGACTGTCGCATTTTAATTTATAGAGCTTATAACTGCAAACGAGAGACAAAATAATAAAACTTGATTTATAACCATCTTCGAATATCATTTGAACTACACTTTCAGACATTCTTTAGTATTAATACGAAATTTTTCTATGCAAAATCATCAACAGCCCGTCCAGTCTGTTTGACTGCTTTTTCTAGTTGGTTAATTGCTTTTTCTTTATTGCCTCTACCAGCAGCAAGGCTGCTTCGTCCAGTGCTTCTAACTGCACGGCTTGCTTTAACGGCTACATCTGCTTTTTCGGCTACATCAGGTCGTCCTGCTAGAGTGGCTCCAATACCAACAGCAGTTCCAGCACCTCCAACAATTTTTGACCCGATGATAGCACCTTTGCCATATCCGATGGCTGTTTTTTTAGCTGCTTTTTTTCCGATTTTAGTAGCTCGTTTGATCTTTTTGCCTAGTGAGACCATTTTAAACTTAAATACATTTTATTTTTCTTTTGAAAGAATTTTATTGATTCGATTATAAACCTGATCAGAAGTTTCAGGGGCATTTACTAAATCGTGTTTAAACCTATCTTCTATAAAAAAGAAGGCAATCGTCATACTGAAATCACATCCATTCAGTTGATTATTACCGATTGGATTATTATTATGATCAGTTAATCTAATTGTAAGTAATTCTATATGTTTGTCTGTTATCATCATTTTAACACCTGATTCATTTTTGTAATGTATTATATCATATGGGTTATTTGAATTGATTGGTATTTTTGCCAAAATGTGGGAATCATTTCCGTGACTATCGATAGAAGAGAGGTTGAGACCGATTTGAACGTAAATATTTGGGTCACCTAATAAATTAACAAGTTTATCCGATATGATTTGTCCATTCACAGCTGAAATAGTCGACTGCTCATTTCCGTGAACTGTGACAAAAAGGACATCATTTAATCCTACTAAATCAAAAAATTTGCCATTATTAGTCATAGTCCAGGGTAAAGTACCGGCTGTTTTTAAAAACGTAAATTTGTTTGTTTTTTTATCATATGATACATCAATATCTTGCATTAATGTCGTTAGAGTTTCGGCTAACTCTGTTGCAGAATAGTTGCCCTCTGCAATAGTAATTAAATTATGTTGCGGACCCCCTTGGGTAATACTATATGGACTGTATGTGAATGTATTATTACTTGAATTTATACTATACCAACACCAAGGAATTTCGAAGTCTGTTAGCTGAATTAATATTGAGTTTCCGGGATGTGCAACTATAGGATATTCAAATAAAAAACGTTTTTCTGTATCTGAGATTGACTGATAGGCGTGATCCGACTCTAAAAAACATTTAATTGTAGATTGACTAGTGTTTAGATTATCCATATATTATTATTTCAAAACAAAAAGTTTTAGAATACTGAGCTGAATTTTTCGAATGAATAATTGCGTTTTGTGGATTGTCCAAACAATTTGACTAAAAAGAAACATATAGTAGATTTCCATTATATAATATTATAGGTATTAAAATCCACACTGAAATGATGAATAAAGTTTCATAGTCCATTTCAGATATATAATGAAATATGTTTTTTTGACATATTTGAATATTTAGATATGCGTTTAGATGGGTTTATCAAAGACGAAAAAGAAGAAAAGGATGATTCAGTCAAGACAACAGAATATGAATATTCAAATTTTCCTTAAACTTTCGAAAATCAAAATAGGGTCATAGGGTCATTAAGGTCATCGATTTTTTGGCTACCCTAAAAATGAAAAATTTCCAACTTCAACACGTTGATGATAAAAATATTTCTATATATTCCTACAATATCTTAATGACCCTAATGACCCTATGACCCTATTTACTAAATTAACACTTATAAGAACCCAGAACATAAAAAAAATAGGGTCAAAATAATTTCAAATAGGGTCACAAATTTTTCAAATAGGGTCACAAATTTTTTATTTACAAATCGTCAGTGTCATCAACATCAACAACATCATCTTCTTTTATCTTCCTCATACCAATCAGCACGAAACGCTTTATTCTATCGTTGTTTTCCTTTTTAATGCAGTTACATTGCTTCATATATTTTTTGTCTCTTGATAATCCACAAATTTTACAAGTTTGTATTCTTTTTACGAACAAACCTTGATTACCCAATCCCGAGTCGTTAGCACTAAGTTTAACTTCCTTTTTATCGGTTGACATAATAGCTTCAAAATCAGCTTTGAATTCATTGAAATCAATAACACCTGATGAATCCTTTTCATAATTGCAATTTGGCTTATCAAGAAAGATTTGGATGGGGTTAATGTCTGCCATATTCATCTCTCTCTGATTTTCAAAGTAAGGAATTTCCATTTTACGAAATTGTGTATTAGCTCCATAAGTTTTTAGTACCTCTTCATAAGCTTTCAAAGTCTTAACAATCACAGCATCTATATATTTATCCCTTATGATCTCGTGTACATCTCCTGCTTTTGCTGTATCTGGGTCAACTGGTTTATTGAAATCAATTCTACAAATTCTTCCAGACAATTCGCCAGCTTTTTCACCCGTACTCAATGCGTATTGTGATGCTAAAAGGATGGGGGCAGTAGCTAAATGTTTTGTAATTGAACCTCCCTTAATGGCAATATCAAGTTCTTTTCCTTCAGTATATTTTTGGAATCTGGATTTTTCAAATGCCTCCATATAGTGTTTTGGAGTATCAGGATCAACTAACAATGTAGGATTTTTAGCAGTCGCAAGGGGCATAAGAGCAAAAGTAGTTTCGTTCGAAGAAATAGTTGTAGTTTCGGGTTGTAGATACATAACAGTTTCAACAATCTGACTTTTACCAGTTCCATTTGTTCCAAATAATTGCAAAATAGCATTGTGTTTGTCTTTTTCATTTACGTGATAGTTTAGTCTTCCGAGACCGTAATAAAGAAACAACTTAGCATCTTCATCATCTAATTGATAATCAATAATACTGTCAAATTCTCCACAATTAATATCTTTCCATTTTTGTTCTAATAGCGAGGTATCAAAATCTTTGTCAAATGCAGCTCTTGCATTGTCATATTCAACGTTTTCTTCATATTCGCAAAACTGCATATCATCAATGTTTAAATACCCATTGTTAAAAGCGTAAATCTTTCTGTCAAAGGTGTATTGTTTGTAGTTAATTGAGTCCATTGCCTCTACAATTTTGATAGTTTTACTTTGTTGTTCAACTATTTTAATGCAATATTGAATTTCCTTGTTTTGGCATTCTTGATACACTAATCTGATATAGTCTATCCTTGTGATAGGTTTTTGAGTATATGGATTAATAAATTTTTTCATAGACATAGGCTTGTCAGGTATCATAATATTGCTCCCGTGAATAGCAATTTTCTTATCCTTACAAACTGTTTCTATATAATTTGAAACTGTTTGAAATGGTTTATCATCTACAATACAATCCTCATAATCTGTATTAGGAGGTTCCCACCCTTCAGGAATTTTGATACCAGAATAAATAGGCTTCTCAGTCCATTCAAGATATTCAGAGTTTAGAATTTTTGGATCGAATTTAGCTTTTGCCATAAACCCATCAAACATAAGGACAGAAACTTGATCTTTTGCAAGTCCGCTGTTATCGATAGCTTTCATAAGTTCTTCATTTTCTCGTTTGCACAGTAGCTTGTTAATGAAACTGCTTATAGGATTCTTAGCATCAGGTCTGATATTAAATTCTGCTTCGGGTTCGAGTTTTTCAATCAACTGTTTTTTGATGTTTTTCAACTCACTGAACATTTTATGTAGGTCTGAACCCTTTTCAGCACCATAGATTTTATCCTGGTTAAATTTAGCTAAGAAATCCCATTTTGTAATATTAAACTTTTCCAAGAATTCAGTTCTATTTTTTACATAATGAGCAAGCCAAGAAGTTTCAATGATGCCTTGTTCTTTGCAAATCTGTAATAATAAAGTCGGGTGTGCATTTTTCATATCATAATCAGATAAAACTCCTTCACATAGAAAACTTCTAAGTTTATTACCCAGTTTTTGCAGTGTTAGACCTTTTCTAGATTTGAATTGTCTTCCACACGAATTATTTAGACCATAACCATAAGTTACCTCAATACATCCATTATTTCCATCTTTAACAGATTGCAAAACTTCTTTGCAAAGATTGATGACTTGTTTATAGTAGGTATCCTTTGCCGCTTTTTTTTGTAGAAATTGGTTATTCCATTCAAGATCAGTGTCTTGATCAAAATCATTATAAAACTCGGTATATGTCATATGACTGACATACGTGACGTTTGGTATGTTGTACCACTCAGAAAGCTTTGTAATGAATTTGTCATTTGCCATTTTACTATTCATATATATTTTAAATTGTGGAATGTCTTTATATTATTTTTAGATTTCGTGTTTTCAATTTTCTTCCGAGGATATTGGCAAATCAATTTTTTGAGATTCTATTTTTTTGATTAAAATTCCTTTTTTGTTTTTTCCGTTAGTGTTCTTATAATAATCAACTTGCCATCGGTTTTTCAACCATTCGAGACCAGGAAACTCTAGTATTTCATCCATAGTTTTAAAATGCTCATTAATTGTTCGCTTATTTTCACTGTCGAAATAGAAAACTTCCCAATGAACTTTTTCATTTTTAGATCCAAGCACCCTACCTTTTCCGCTTCCTTTGCCTCCCATATTAGATTACAATATGTTGATATATTCTTTTTAAATTGCTTACTTTTAAATCAATTTTCTTCTTTCTTCAAAAGTTAATAGTTTTCCTGTTTTGTGATCATATTGAATTGGGTCAAATCCTAGGTAGCATTTTTTATGCATACTGCGACCTTTGAAATCGTTAGTAATTTTTTGAATGACTTTTTTTCCGCAAACTTTGCAATAAAAGATAGTAGGCATAGTTTATAATAGGCAACAAAAAATTGATTTGGAATTTCCGAAATATTAAATCGGTCGGAAGAAAAACAATATAAAGAAATAAAAATATACTACTATAATAACAAAAGATGAACGACCACAACACGACCCAGATGAACGAACCCAGTGAAACCACCGAGAAAAAAGTAAACCCCAAGCACAAGAAGTATTACGAGTCGCACAAAAGACAGATCTACATCCGCAATCTTCTCAAAGTCAAAAACAAACCCAGTCAAAAGAAATGGGAAGAGTATGAAGTGAAGGAGGAAGATTTTGAAGACTCTCAGCATTACTGGAACCTTTACTACAAGATTTACCCTAAAGAACAGCCTTGTCTTATTACTGATGATGATGAGGAAGAAGAACAGCAGCCTGTTGAAGAATCTAAATCCGAGCCAGAACCTGACCAGGCATTTATTGCCAGCTTTATTGAGGAGTCCAACAAGTGGACACCTGATGAAACTAAGCAAGCTTTTGATTTTCTCAAATCTAAAATGACAGAACAGATAACCGTAAACATTCAATACTTCCCATCAGACGATGATAGTAGACCAGCTAGAAAAAAGCCAATGGTTGAAACTACTTTTATCAAATCAAGTGTATTGTCTAATCCTGAAACAGTACCAAAGTTTACATCAAATGATATTATTGAATTTCAGCGCAATCGGGTAATTAAAGGTGAACTCAAAAAAAATTCACATTGCGATAAAACTAATTACGAGATGGCATTAGCCAAAGTCCCATTCACTTCTGAGGATCTAATTAATAATAAAGATGATATTCATCAGACTATAATGAATCGTAGAGATCTTCGTGATGGAATTCAAGGTTATTTTACTCAGACAAAACTAAAATTAAATTCACATATCAAACCAATCTATGATAAATTCGAAAATGACCGTAAAAAGAAAGAAACTGAAAAGCAGCAAAAGCAAGAAAATCGCAAAATTCTGGAGCCATTGAAAGTAACTCAAAAACAAATAGAAGAATTGACTGACAAATTAACAAACTCTAATGATCCCAAAGATAGAGTCAAATGTCTACTGTTGCGATTGTATTCAATAGCTCACGTTAGGAATGATTTTCACGAATTGAAATTGCATAGATCAATATTCTATTCAGAAACAGGAAACGCCATCATATTGCTACCCGCCGAATCTTTGCTCATCCTTAACAATTTCAAAACAGATAAGCGATACGGACAAAAAGAATATACAATTGATAAGACAACGCACGATTTGCTTCATTTGCATTGCAAGGATAAGAAAGATGGAGATTATATATTTCCAGATTTGAAGAATGATACAAAATGTTCTAAATATTTCAGGCAGATTTTCAAAGATCATTTAGACATCGATCTCCATATATCAGATTTGAGAGCAGCATATGTAACTCACGCTCACCGAAAATATGCGGATGGAACCTATGTTTTGAGTATAAAAGAGAGAAAAGATATAGCTGACAATATGTTGCATACACTTGGAATAGCCGAATCAACATATTTACGGGAAGCTTCTATTGAAATAGTGCCTTTATCATCCTAGAGGTGGATTAATCCACCTCCGAACGAATTATCCAAGAATTATCCTTGGATTATTCACCTCGAACGAATTATCCAAGAATTATCCTTGGATTATTCACCTCGAACGAATTATCCAAGAATTATCCTTGGATTATTCACCTCCGAACGAATTATTCAAGAATTATCCTTGGATTATTCACCTCGAACGAATTACCCAAGAATTATCCTTGGATTATTCACCTCGAACGAATATCCGTGTGTCTCACTAGGTCGCCATCTCCTCTCCTCGCATCTTTCGCCTGTATCCGGAAAAGCCAAATATTTGACCCTATTTAAAGATTTGGTGACCCTATTTGTAATTTTTTTGACCCTATTTTTTTTATGTCTTGGGTTCTTATGAGTGTTTCTTTAGTAAATAGGGTCATTGGGTCATTAGGGTCATTAAGATATTGTAGGAATATATA
>Ga0181393_1000394_pt1 | contig 16436 bp, 6 predicted proteins | sample 16SPOviralmetaG_FD_130122 | JGI IMG/M metagenome (GOLD analysis project Ga0181393, IMG submission 130122) | Marine viral communities from the oligotrophic San Pedro Time Series (SPOT) site, San Pedro Channel, CA, USA - 16 SPOT_SRF_2010-10-21 | ecosystem: Environmental > Aquatic > Marine > Strait...
TAGTTAGAAGATTTAAAAAAGACAGGTTTGCAGCAATAAGAACTGCTAAGCTAAGACTTTCAAATATAAAATTAGAAGAGATAAGCCAAATACTAAGGGGTAAGTCTAAACAAATAAAACACTAGTATATGCCGGAGATTAAGAATACTTTTACGTCAGGGAAAATGAACAAAGACCTTGACGAGAGATTAGTACCTAATGGTCAGTATAGAGATGCGATGAATGTAGAAGTTGCATCGTCTGATAGTGACACTGTAGGCGCTTTAACTAATTCTAAAGGTAATGTGGCTTTAAACAGCACAGGTATTGCCGGTGCTACTTGTGTAGGCTCTGTAGTTGACAATGAAAACGATAGAATTATATGGTTTATATGTGGTACAAGCACCGATGCTATTGCTGAATACAGTTTGTCTTCTAATAATATAAAACCTATAGTTGTAGATACTACAAAAACTTTATTAGGATTTCAGCAAGACAACTATATAACAGGTATAAATATACTTAACGGCACTTTGTTTTGGACAGATAATATTGGAGAACCTAAAAAGATAGATATAGAAACTATGAAAGCTGGCTTAGTTCCTAAAGTAGAAGGTGTAACTACAGGGACAAACGCAGCAATATCACTTAGTTCGACATCTGTCTGGGGGGGTAATCTTGGTGAAACTTTTTCAGTTCCACCGACAACTACAGTAGGCTTAACACCTAGTGATCTTAAAGTTGTTGTAGATGGTGTTGAAGACACGAGTTTTACTTTAAACGCTACTAGTGTGGTGTTGTCTAGTGACCCAGATGCTGGTGATGAAATATCAGTTGAATTAATTTCTACCCGCGCTCTTTTTACTCAAAGAACTTTTTATGTTATAAACGGTTATAATAGGTCATATCCTAAAACCAAAAACATAACTGTTGTAAGACGTTTTCCTTTAACAGCGCCTGATATGGAGCTTTTCAACACTGAAAGACAGGGAAATGTTTCAAATCAAAGCGGGTACACGCCGAGAATACTTGCAAATGGAAATAGAAATTGGTGGCTATATACAGATTCTGGCAATGTGGTTAGAACAAAACCAGCCGGCGTAAACAGTGTTGGTCCTTTTTACCAAAATCAAGATACAAATCCTCCGTCAAATAAATTAACTGATAGTTCTGGCAACAATGTTGTTGTTGGAAGAATGTTATTTTCTGGCGCTAGTTTTGAAGAAAATGATATAATTGTTTTAACAGCGCCAAACCAATCTGACACATTTAAAGATGAATTAAAAATAAGGCTGTTGTTGGGTGCAGAAGACAGTGTTACTGCGCAAAAATTTGATATTACAATACTAAGTATAAGTGATAGCCTATTAAATGATTATGATCTTTCACCTACAGCTAGAAATGGTGGTGGTTATAGTATTACTTGGTCTGTAAGTTTAGAACAAGCAGAGGGTATTTATCAAAATGTTTTTCCAAGATTTGCATATAGGTGGAAATATAATGATGGCGCTTATTCAGCAATGTCTCCTTTTACTGAAGTAGCTTTTTTACCAAAAGCTAGTGGATATGAATACGATTCAAAAGAAGGTAATAATATTGCAATGCAAAACGATGTTAGGAAGGTTTCTCTTTCTAATTTCCAACCTAAACTTGTTGATGTTGATGAGGTAGATATATTGGTTAAAAACTCTAACAGTAACAACGTATATGTTGCTAAAACTCTACAAACAAACCTAACAGATTTAGAAAGAATTTTTGGTAATGTTGAAATAACAGAAGAAAATATTTCTTCTTTACTACCTTCAAACCAACTACTAAGACATTTTGATAATGTACCTTTAAAAGCAAAAGCACAAGAAGTGTCTGCTAATAGACTAATATATGGTAATTATTTTCAACAAAGGAATTTACCTGCTTTTTTTGAAAAAAGAGTTTCTTTTAGCTTTAGCACAAAGTCTAACGATATAAGCGGTGAGTTTGCTAAGTCTGTAAAATCATTAAGAACATACCAAGTTGGTGTTTCATTTTTAGATGGTTTTGGTAGACAAACACCAGTTTTCTCTTCTGATAGTTCAACTATAAAGCTAGGGCAAATAAATTCTAGCACTCAAAATTACTTAACAGTAAATCTTAACTCATTCAAACCTGAATGGGCAAAACATTTAAAATACTATATAAAAGAAAATTCTAACGAGTATTATAATATGGCTTTAGATAGATATTATAACGACGAGGTAGATGGTAATGTTTGGTTATCTTTTTCTTCTAATGAAACTAACAAAGTTGAGGCTGATGACTATATAGTTCTTAAAAAAGCACATGGATCTAACAACCCTGTTTCAGATAGTTCTAATAAAACTGTAAAATACAAAGTTTTAGCTAAAGAAAGCATGGCTCCTGATTCTATAAAATACAAAAAAGAATCTCTTGGAAAAATAAATAGTATAAAGTTTGGTTCTCAAGTTTCTAACAGTGTAGACGATGGTTACCCGCAAAAAGGATTTAATACTTTAAAAATACAAAAGTCACAACTAACAGATACACAGCTCGAAGATGTTAATACATGGGCTACAGCGAGTAACGAAAAGTTTTTGAAAATATCATTGTCAACAAGTGGTAATGTAGAGTCTAAGTTTTACGAAGTTTCTAACGTAGAATTAAAAACAGAGACTGTTAGTAGTACAGATTATGAATATTACGAGTTTACTTTAAAAACTCCTTTTGGCGACGATATAAGCTTTGTAAGAACATATTACATACCAAGCACACAGACCAGTACAGAAAACGACGATAATGTTAAGAAATATTTTTCTTTTGAATATTTTGAAAATGTTAATAAGGAAAACAGTTCTGAATTTAAAGGTAGATTTTTCATCAAAATAAAAAGTGATGATAATTTAAAAAAATACGTTTTAAAAACTCAAAATTCAACTAGTGGAATAAACTATGTATCAATGGCGCAGAACATGCGTTTTATTTATCAAACAGGTTCTCCAGCTGGTAGTATAGGTAAAACTGTTAGCAATGATGATTATGACATAACTACTTTTCAACCAGGTAATTTACCAGAGTTTGATGGAGACGTTAATACAAGCGAAAATGATAAAAAGCAATATTGGGCGGTAGACGAAGGTTATTACTTCATACCAACACAAACGTCACCTAAAGGTCAAGGTAGAGATTTTATAGGTTTTCAAAATGGTAATGACAAAGTTAGTTTTAGGTTTTTTGGAAGAATACCATCTTTTAGCAACAATGGTATTGGTTGGAGTTATAATGATTATAAGTTTTTTAACGTTTTAGATCAAAGTGATTTTAATCCAAACACCTATAGTTTTTATCAAAAAATGGCTAAAGGTGTTGGTTTGAGATTTAGATGGTACCACGACCCGTTAAACATATATGAAGTAGTTGAATCAGAAATAATACCTGTTAAAAACTTTGATTCTAGTTACAATACACAAGCCAGCGTTGAAAAGTCTTTAGAGGGGGTTAATGGTGTGGTGTTTAATTTTAAACTAAATAAAGTTGTTGTAAATGGTGTTGTTCCAGATGCTATTTCTCCTGGCACAAACAACGTTAGAATGGAAGTTTTGTGTAGCAACTCTCAAAACAACAACAATTCTGATAGAACTAAAGTTCTTGAAATAATAGAAACTTTACCAAATGACGAGTCTTTCTTTACAGAAAACCCAGCTATATTTGAAGTTGAGCCAAAAGAAAATCCTGTAGATTTAAACTTGTTCTACGAAACATCAAGATCAATTTTAATACCTAAAACAGGTTATTATATTTCATGCCCTGCTATTGGTTCTTTTAATAATTCAACTATATCTGGCGTGAGTGAAGACTGTCTTACTATCACAAAAACATCTAACGTTGGTACTTTAATCCCCGCTGGAACAATAGTAAAAATACATGATGGTAGCACATATGAGTCTAACACATTTAACTACAACTTCTCACAAGACTTTGTTGTAGCAGAAGACGTTGCTAACGGGGCAAACGTTATTATATTAAGAAAAACACAACTCGATTGGTCCAACTGCTTTGCTTTTGGAAATGGAGTTGAGTCTAATAGAATAAAAGATGACTTTAACGCTCCTATTATGGACAAAGGACCTAAAGTTTCTTCAACTTTTTCAGGTATTTATAAAGAAGAAAATTTAAAGACAGGTTTGATATACTCTGGTATATTTGTGACTAGAAACGGTATTAATAATTCTAATCAATTTATTCAAGCAGAAAAAATCACAAAGCAATTAAATCCTGAATATGGCTCTATACAAAAGTTATTTACAAGAAATACTAACATGGTTACTTTTTGTGAAGACAAAACGTTAAAAGTTTTAGTAGATAAAAACGCTTTGTTTAATGCTGATGGTAATCCGCAGTTGTTATCAACTAATAGCGTGTTAGGTCAAGTTATACCGTTTGTTGGTGACTTTGGTATATCTAAAAATCCAGAAAGCTTTGCTAACTATGGTTATAGAGTTTACTACACAGATAGAAAGAAAGGAGCTGTTTTAAGATTGTCTGGTGATGGTATAACAAATATTGCTGGCAAAGGAATGTTACAGTACTTTAAACAAAATATGCCATCTTCTAATTTTCTTTTAGGTAGTTATGATGAAACTAAAGATGTTTATAATTTAACATTAAAATACGAAACAACATCACTAAATAAAACAGTTAGTTTTACAGAAAGAGTAAACGGTTGGACTAGTTTTAAGTCTTTTATACCTGAGTCTGGATGTTCTTTAAACGGTGGTTACTACACGTTTTATAACGGAGAAATATGGAAACATGGTGTTAACGAGTTAAGAAATACATACTACGGTGTTTTTGCAGCATCTAAAGTAAAATTAGTATTTAACACAGAATTTTCTTCTGTAAAAACTTTTAGAACCTTAAACTATGAAGGCAGTACATCTAGAGTTTACAGTGAAGTTGCTGGTCAAGAAGACCAAGTGTCAACTAAGGGTTGGTATAACAGCTCTATTGTAACTGATCTAGATTCTGGACAAATACCTTATTTTAAAGACAAAGAAAATAAATGGTTTAACTACATACAAGGCGCAACTACAGGTACTGAAACTAACGACTTGTCTGAAAAATCTTTTCAAGGACTAGGGTTTATAGCTCCTGCAGCAACAACTAGTGATTACTACAAGCTAACATTAACCGGTTACTTAATAAATAATTCATTAGATTACCAATCTTTATATGACTGGAGTGGTGGTGACGGAAAACCTAATGGTAAAAATACAACTATTGTAAATTCTTTGTCTGGACAACAACCTTCTTCACAAGTATTTACTATAGTACCAAAAATAGTTAACAACGTTCAGTATGTTATCGCTGCGGCAGATTTTTCAGAGGACGCTACTTACACTTCTACTGGTATTGGTACTATTGCTTTCGCAGACACTGGAACTGCTTACGCCACTAATAATAATGTTCAAGTAACAATTCCATTTAACACTAACATGCCTGCTAGTAGTGACTCGCGTTCTTTTAGAATAATAGGTAGCGCAAACCCACAAGCCGTATCACTTTAAAAAAATAAATATGTCTAATATAACTAGTATACTACAAAACTGTACAGAGGTAACAACAGCTGTTGACGCAACACTAAGCAATAACAACACTACATATTCAATAACTGCTTTTCCAGGACAAACAAAAACTCTTTTTACAAAACAAGTTACAGTTACAGCAAACCATGTGTTTAAAGATGCTCCAGCAGTAGATTTTAGCGAAACGGCTTTTCCACAAAATTACAGTGTAACAACAATAGATACTGGTTCTATATCTGGTGGAAACCTTACTAGCAGAAAGTTTGTTGTAAATTATTTATTTCCTTTTAAAAGCTCAGTTGGTGATTCTATACTTTTTAATTCTACGGGTTCAGCTAATTTTGCCGCGTCAACAGGTAAAATATATTCTTATAGCTTAGATCAATCAAACATAGGTAGCAATGGTAGTAGAAGAGTTTTAACAATAAACGGAGATCCAAACGCCACTTTAACAGTTAGAGTTAGAATTAATGGCGGGGCAAATGTGCCTATAACAACTAACGTTGTAAGTGCAAACACCAGCAGTTCTACTACGGTGCCATTACAACTAAAAGCTAATAATATATATGTTGGCATGACTGTTTCTGGTACTGGTATATCAGGAACTCCTACGGTAGCTTCTATTACAAGCACTGGTATAACATTAAGCACAGCTCAGACATTAACAGCAACTACAACGTTAACTTTTAGTGGTTCTTTTACAGCTACAATTGGTAGTGATGGTTTGTTTACTTTACCTATTATTTTCCCACCTACAGCAACAGATGTTGTTTACAATGTTATATTAACAGAAATAGCTGCTAATTCATTTGTAAGTCCTTTAGCTGGTGAATCACCAATAACCCTAGCTATAAACCAGTATAAAAAAACTGTGATAACTTTTGGGATAACAAACAATAGCCCACCAGCTTCAGGATCATTTACACTAAGCGCAACTAGCTTTACAGACTCTGGAGAGGCTAATAGAAATAATTCAGTATTACTTTCATATGAACCAACAGAGGTATTACTAACAGCATCGACATCAGCGTCTGGTTATAGCATAATACTAGGTGGTCAAGAATTTACAACTCAAAGGTGGAGCTCTCCAGCGGCTGTTCCAGGAAAATACATTACCCTAACGGGTGGAACTGTAATAAACTTTACTAATTTTTCAATAGTTATAGATAATAGCCAAAGTACTAAAGTGGCAACCGTTAGTTGTGTGGCAACGGTTTTATTCCACGGATCATCAAACCAAACTACAAATTTAAATATTAACGATATATTAACAACACAACAATAGTATGCCTACAGTACAATATACATTTACAAATCCTATAAACGTTTCTTTACAAGCAAAACCTACAAATGTAGCCACGGGTGCTCAGACTGGTGCTTGGGACAATATATATTTTGTAAATATAGTTAGTGGTAAACAGTCTGGTGCAGTTAAACTTATAGGAGAATGCATAGCTATAAACAATTCTACAAAAACTATAGATGTAAACGCTGGTAATAACATACCTTTACCAAATACTGGTGATTATTTGTTTTTTGCTAAAAACACAAATATAAACACACCTGGTATAATGGGTTATTATGCGGAGGTAGAAATGACAAACGATTCAACAGAACAAGCAGAGCTTTTTACGGTTAGTTCAGAGGTTAATGAAAGTAGTAAATAATGAGTAAAAAGTGTAATTATAATATAAATAAACAATAAATATGGCAATAACCGGAACAGAATTAATGGCTATCCAAGCTGGTGCTAGTTTACTATCAGGTATATTTGGTGGTAAGCGTAGACGTAGAGCACAAAGAGAAGCTAAAGCTGCTAGAGATAAAATGAGAACTGAATACGAGGCTTTAGACACTAGCAATTTATATGCTGATATGGAAAACCCATACGAAGACTTAACTGTAAACTTACAACAAGCTGAGTTTATGAGAGAACAACAACAACAGCAACAAGCTAATTTATTATCAGGGCTTCAACAAGCTGCTGGTGGTAGTGGTATTGGTGGTTTAGCCCAAGCTGTAGCCGGTCAAGGTATAGTAGCATCACAACAAGCTGCAGCATCAATAGGTCAGCAAGAAGCAATGAATAAAAGACTGGTAGCTCAAGCAGAAGGTAGAATACAAGCTTTAGAGGCACAAGGAGCTACACAAGCTAGACAGTTAGAGGCTGATAAAACAGCAACACTATTTGGTATTGAATCACAAAGATTAGCTGAGGCTAACAGAGCAAGAGCACAGGCTAGACAGGCTATCGCTGGTGGTATAGGTAGTTTAGCAATGATGGGTATTGGTGGTCAATTTAAAGGTATGTTTGGTGGAGCTGCTCCAGTTGGTAACATGGAACCTGCTTATAGCAGCTTTGCAAATAGCCCTTTTAGCTCACAATATTCAGTTCCAACCTTAAACCAAGCCGCTGGCATAACAAGTGCTGCGCTTAATTTACCTGGGGCTAATATGCCATCATACATGCAATACAGCCCACAAGGATCTATTTTTAATCAAACGCCTATGAATAATCAAACAGGAACATACTTAGACCCTATGTTTGGTGCTATGACAAAAGGTAATTTATTTAATTAATTTAAAAAATAAAATATGGCAGCAAATCAAGCATTAATACAAGCATCGAGAGGTACAGGTGAACAATTCATAGATTATGGAGCTGTTTTACAACCTGTAGTAAAAGGTATGATGAGAGATTTAGAAATAGCTGATAACAAAATGGCTAGCTTTGTAAACTCTTTACCACCTGGTGCTAACATAGAAAAACTACCACAAGGCATGAGACCTGAAGTAGAAAGATATTTAAGAGATTCAAAAAACGAATACGCAGAAGCTGCTAAAGTAGCTTCTAAACTAAGCCCATCAGATGCTGGTTACAGAGAAGCTGTTGATAAAATGAACAGTATAAAAACTGGGTTTATGAATTTAAATAAAAACCTAGAAGCTCATTTGGCTAATAGAGTTGAGTTTATTCAAGACAAAGATGATTTGTCAGGTTCTTTATCTGGTAATGACAACATATTTTTAACTAGTGTATATGCTGGTGATTATGATGGTTTTAAAGTTACTGGTGGTGAATTAGAGTTTTTAGATAAATCAACAAATAAATACAGAAGAAACTCTGAATTTCCACAATATTCACTAACAGATGCTATAGGCGCTAACAAAATAACTGACCTGCGTTTTAGTGCGCGTAAAAATGGTTTACAAGGTATCATTGACACTGAAGGTTATCAAATGGGTGTTAGTAATTTGTTTAAAGAACTAGGATCCCAAGGTGTTATTGACATGGCTTTTGATGGCCTTGACAATGCCGCGGGTAATTTTGTTGATACTGAAATTAGAAACTTTAAAGAGTTTAAAAACTTATCAGATGAACAGTGGGCAGTTGAAAGAGAAAAGTTAAAAACAAAAGAAGGTTTTTCTAATTACTTTGTTCCTTTCCAACAACATGTAAGTAGATTAGTTAATACTGGTGCTATGGAAGGTAAAGCTATTCGTGATAAAAACCAAAAAGAGTTACTAGCTAGAACTAGTAAAAAAATTGATGGTGTTGAAGGTAAAGAGGTTTACGGTACTTGGAGAAAACCATCTACATTAATAGACATGGCTACTGAAATATCTGAAGGTAAAAACGCTAACAATGAGTTTATCACTGGTTTTGACAATAGAATTTACTGGCCACAAGATGATGGTACTTTTAAAGAAGGAGATTCAAATGCGCCTTACTCGGGAAAAGACGAGGTTGTTCGTAGTAAAAACTGGTTGTATTCAGAGTTTAAAATACCATTAAGCTTAAGAAAACAAAAATCTAAAAATGCGTCAAATAATGGTTTTGATTTTAATGCAGGTTTAAACGCAGACACTACTAATACAAATATAGACATACAAATCCCAACTTATAACACTCCAAAAACATAAACTATATGTTTGAATTAAACGGATCAACAACAACGCTTGATGAACTAAAAAGCTTTGCTGAGGAAAATAATATCGACTTTGATACTTATATGAGTGATATGAAAGCTTCTGGTATGGTTGAAGTTAAAACTGATCCTGAAGCTTTAGCTATGGAATCTTTTTACGAGGCTGGCATGCCTGGTTTTGCAAAAACTGGTATGACGATAGTTAATGTTGTAAAAGCTCTACCACAACTATTAGTTGACTCTAAAGAAAGAAAAAAGACAGCTGAGTATATGGCTAATAGAATTGACAATATACCAGAAACTTTGCAAAGTGCTTTGTACTCTGCACAATCTGCAGCTGTAGATTTGTACACAGCTGATATTGATGGTATACCTGGTTACGGCAACGAAAAGCAACAAGAGCTAAGAGAGCAAGCTGAAAAAAAAATTATAAGTAATTACGATAAAATAGAAAAACTAGATTTTAAAGAAACTGGAAAAGGTATTGTTGCTGGAGCGACGTCAGGTTCACCTTCTGATCTTTTAGCTGGTGTTTTTGGAGCTGGTATTAGTATGGCTGAAACAGCAATTCCTGCTGCTTTAACTTTTGGTGCTTCATTACCAGTTCAAGTTGCAGCGCCTATGTACACGGCTTACAATGAAGCGAAAGCAAAGCAAATATATGGTGATGACCCAGAAGCTTTACAAAAACTAGTAAATAATAACCAAACAGAAATAGCTATACCACTAGCACTTGGTGCTTTGGCTACAGGTCTAGAATATGTAGGTTTAAAAGGAGTTACAAAGTATATACAATCTGTTCCGGGTAAAGGTACACAGTTAGCAAAGCTGCTATGGACTGGTAGTGGTGAAGGTTTTACAGAAGTTGCTCAACTAGGTACCGAAAAGCTAAACGAAGGTTTAGGTTTAGGAAAATCTGTAAAAGAAGCTTCTATAGACTCTTGGGACGCTATGACTAGTGATGAGGGTTTAGAAATGTGGTTAAATGGATTTTTAGGAGCTGGACAAATGAGCGTTGCTAGTAGAGCTGTTAATAGAGCTTTAAGAAGTAGCAATGCTAGTGTCAAAGAGTTAAATGAAAAAATAGACAATCTTTCTAGTTTAAATAACAAAAAATACAACACAAGGAATAAAGAAGTTAAAGAAAGCATTGATTTAGACATTAAAGATGCAGAGCAAGATCTTAAAAACTATATACAAGAAAAAAGAAAAATAAGTGAAATACTTAACGAAGATCAAAAACAATCTTTAATAAATATTATAAATGAAAAGGACAATATAAAGTCTAAAGCTGAATCTTTAAAAAAGCAATTAAACGATGGTGTAATTAGTAGTGGTGAGTTTGGCTATGCTATTAGAGGTTTAAATAATCAAGACAAAAAGCTAAGCGAAAACATAGAGTTAATTAATGAAACTGCTAAAGAACAATTACTACAAACATCGTTAGAAGCCACTAAAGAAAAATCCGAAAAACTAGGTTTGGAGCAAATAGAGCTTTCTCAAGAAGAATTTACTAAGCAGTTTCCAGACGATGCTGATTCTGATGGTGCTATTGTTGGTGATAAAATTTATATAAACAGGGACGTTGCTAGACAAACAGGAGCTATAGGTGTTGGATCACATGAGTTATTGCATGGTATAATAGGTAATTCTTATAAAAAGTTAGGTACAGAAGACAAAATAAAACTTAATACAGAGTTTTTAAATTTACTAGGCACAAAAGAAAAACAAGCTATATTGAGTAGGTTAGCTAATAGTTATGGTATAACTGGTAGCAAGGTTTTTGAAACTGAAGAATTGTTTACGGCATTCTCAGATGCCATTGTAGATGGTGGCTTGTCTTTTAATGAAGGTGTTTTTGGTAAAATTAAAAATACTATTCACAAAGTGTTAAATAAGTTTGGCTACCAAAAAGAGTTTAAAAGCGCTAGACAGACGTATAACTTTTTAAAAGATTATTCTAAAAATATAAAAGAAGGTAAACTTACAGAAAGAGCCGCTGAGTTTGCCAAGCAAGATCCTGGTGTTAAAGGTAAGCGTATGTCTAAAACAGCTTCTGATAGAATACAAAAAATATACGATGATAAAGGTGTTAGTGCTGCTGCTGAAATAATTAACGATTCTTTTATAAAAAACAATATAAAAAAGTTTGTTGACAAAAGATCTGAAGCCCCTGGGTTTGATAGAGAACTTTTAACTACTGAAATACAGTATGGTTTAATAAATGAAAAAACAGGCAAGCAAAGAAGTGTTATGGGTCTTATCAATGATTACCCAGCTTATGTAGCAAAACAAAAAGCAAAAGGTGAAAAAGTAGCTCCATTAGCTGGTTTTATTAACAACTTGCTTCCTGAAAGAATGATAGAAGCTTCTCGTGAAATTTTAAGTGAAGAATTTACAGAAGACGTAACAGAAGCTAGAGGTGTAGTTGCTGAAGAAGTTGCTGAGGTGGAAGTTGGGGTTAAACCAAAGAAAAAGAAAATTATTTTATCTGATAGGTTAGGTGTTAAAAATAAAGTTGACGAGGCAATTAGCAAAAAACTACCTGATTTAGATATTGAGAATTTAAACTTTAAAAACTTAAAAGACCAAACACCGGAAATAACTGGTGAGTTGTTTGGTATATCTCCTAAAAAACTAATTAGCTTAGCAAACATAACTAAAAAAGAATTACAATCTGCACAAATGTTTATTAACAAAAACGCAGATGTTTTAATAGCAATGCTACCTGAAGGGGCTACAGCTAGTGGCACAGCGACTGGTGTTCCTGGTAGTTTGTTAAAGGCTTTTTATACGAAAACAGATAGAGCTAAAGCAGCTAAAACTGGTAGTAAAGCTGGTCTTGCAATACAACAAAAAAATGATATAAATAAAAAAGATTTTTTAGAGACTTTTGGTATTATAGATGGTAAGCCAGATCGTACTGATAGAAATACATCGGCTAGAGTTTTAGCGTTAGCTAATCTAACGGGTAAAATGATGAGTAATCAAGCTGTTAGAGAGGTACTTTCTAAAAATGTAACAGAAAATAACGCAAAATCAATGCTAAGGTTGTCTGATGGTAAATCAGCTGTTATGTTTAGTAAAAGTATGTCTAAAGAAAAAGACATGCCGTATATACTAGATTATTTAAAAGAAGTTGATCCAAAAATAACTGAAGATAAGTCATACCAAATACTAGGTAATTACGCAAACCTTACTGACCAAGAATTTAAAAAGCAATTTCCTACTTATTTTAATGGAATAATAGACTACGTAGAGAACATGGCGCAGTTTGTTGCTGATGGAGGTAAAGAAGCCAAGCAATTTACAAAGGCTATAAAAGGAGTAGATTTTGGTAATGAAAAACTAAACGATTACTTAAAAAGTGGTTTTTGGACATTATCAGATGCTAAGTTTAAAAAAGATAAAAAAGCTATGGCTTGGTTTTTAAAGACATCTTATGATCTTGCAGACCAAATAGTTTTACCAGAAAATGCAACTGATGGTAATAGAAGGTTGTTGTTAGGTTTTTTTGCTGGACACTATAATATAGTTGGTTCTGATATGGCTAAGGTTGGTAGTACTTTAAAACAAGGTATTATAAGTAGGCTAAATAAAAAAGGTAAATCAGTTCTTAGTAAAAAAACTCTAGATAGATGGAAAAACTTTGATTTTGAAAATTTAAAAAGTTCTTACGCGTCTACATTTTACACTGGTTTAAAAAAGATATACAATGCTAATAGCTTAAAAGAACAAGTAGCTATAGCTAAAGAGTATTTTACAGGTAAAGAAAGTTCTTTGCAAGTTGAGTTTTATGACTTGTGGAACACAACTTTAGAAGAGTGGTTGCATTCTAGTGAAGTTGGTAGTAAAGAGTTTAATAGCAAAGCTGACTATGTGTTAAAGCTTAAAAAAGCAAACGCGGCAATAGGAACTACAGGCGAAAGAATAATGGCTCCAGGTGGTTATGTGTATTTACCAGGTTCTATTTTAGATGCTACCATAAAGTTTGAACACTTAAAATCAAGTAGCCAACAATCAAAAGAGTCAGCTTTGTTGGTTATAAACAACGAGTGGCAAAAAAACGGTAAAGAAAACGTAAAGGATTACAAAGGTATATATGGGCCTTTAGAATTATTTAATATGATTGACGCTGCTACAGGTAAAGTTAATGATAAAAATATATTTAGACTAGCTGGTAATTTAGAGGCTGCAAAAAAAATATATAAAATAGATGATTTTAAAACCACACTATATGACGACATTGTTTCTAACCTTACCAAAGACCAGTTAGGTACACTAGAAAGAGCTAATAATACTAGGGAGGTTAATCGATTAAACAAAGGCATCATGTTTTCTAGATCATCTAAAAATGAGTCTAAAGGTATCACTGTTTTAGATTTTGATGATACGCTAGCCACTACAGGGTCGTTAGTTAAATACACAACTCCAAATGGTGAAACTGGAACTTTAAACGCAGAACAATTTGCTAGTACATACCAAGATTTATTAGACCAAGGTTATAAGTTTGATTTTTCAGATTTTAATAAAGTTGTAAAAGGCAAGTTAGCACCACTGTTTAATAAAGCAATAAAACTACAAGGTAAGTTTGGTCCTGAAAATATGTTTGTATTGACAGCAAGGCCACCGCAAGCTCAAAAAGCTATATATGACTTTTTAAAAGCAAATGGTTTAAATATACCTTTAGAAAATATAACTGGTTTAGGCAACTCTACATCAGAAGCAAAAGCACTTTGGATAGCTGACAAGGTTGGTGAGGGTTATAATGATTTTTACTTTGCTGATGATGCTTTACAAAATGTTCAAGCGGTTAAAAACATGTTAGATCAATTTGATGTTAAATCAAAGGTGCAACAAGCTAAAGTTAAATTTAGCAAAACTTTAAACACCGAGTTTAATGATATACTACAAGATGTAACTGGTATTGAATCTAAGAAAAGATTTAGCGCTATTAAAGCTAGAAAACGTGGTTCTGATAAAGGTAAGTTTAGATATTTTATACCACCATCACACGAAGACTTTGTAGGTTTACTTTATAATTTTATAGGTAAAGGCAAATTAGGTAATGAGCATAGAGACTTTTTTGAACAAGCATTAGTAAGACCTTTAAATAGAGCTTATAGAGAATTAAATACAGCTAGACAATCAATAGCTAATGATTATAAAAATCTAAACAAACAATTTCCTAGTGTTAAAGATAAATTAATAAAGAAAACTCCTGACGGTGATTTTACGTATCAAGACGCTATAAGAGTTTATTTATGGGATAAACATGGTAACAAAGTGCCTGGTTTAAGCGAAACTGATCAAGCTGGTTTGGTTGAGTTAGTTAAGTCTGACCCTGAAACGCAGGCTTATGCAGATGCTATAAATATTATATCTAAAAGAGAAGATTATGTGACGCCTACAGAAAGCTGGGAAGCTGGTGATATAAGGACAGACTTAGATGATGCAACAGGTAGAATAGGTAGAGCGGAGTTTTTTACAGAGTTTTTTGAAAATTCTGATATAATATTTTCGCAAGAAAATATGAACAAAATAGAAGCTGCCTACGGTGTTGAAATGGTCGATGCACTAAAAGACATGCTTTATAGAACTAAGACCGGTAGAAACAGACCTAGTGGCCAGAACGCTCAAGTAAATAAGTTCATGAACTGGTTAAATGGTGCTGTAGCATCTACAATGTTCTTTAACATACGATCTGCTGTGTTACAGCAAATGTCATTAGTAAACTTTATAAACTTTTCCGATAACAACATACTATCTGCTGCTAAAGCTTTTGCAGATCAAAAACAATATTGGAGTGATTGGTCAACTATATTCAACTCTGATTTTATGAAGCAAAGACGTGGTGGTATAAAAACAGATGTTAATGGTGCTGAACTAGCAGCTTCAGTTAAAGATGCTAAAAAACCAGTACAAGCGTTAATCAAAAAATTATTAGAGTTAGGGTTTTTACCTACACAAATCGGTGATAATATAGCTATTGCAACTGGTGGTTCTACATTTTATAGAAATAGAATTAACACATATTTAAAGCAAGGTTTAAGTAAAAAAGAAGCTGAGTCAAAAGCATTTGTTGATTTTCAAGTATTAGCAGAAGCTACGCAGCAGTCCGCAAGACCTGATATGGTATCGCAACAACAAGCATCACCTCTTGGTAAGATTATACTTGCCTTTCAAAACGTAACATCTCAGTTTAATAGATTAGGTAAAAAAGCATTTTTAGATATTAAAAATAGAAGAATAACACCTGGTAATACAAACCAACTACAAAGTGATGTTTCTAACTTATCAAGGATAGCTTATTACTTTGCAATACAAAACTTAATATTTTATTCTTTACAATCAGCATTGTTTATGGCAATGTTTAGTGATGACGAAGAAGATGAAAGATTTTTAAAGAAAAAAGAACGTATGATTAGCGGTAGTATTGACTCTGTTCTAAGAGGTTCTGGTGTTTGGGGAGCAGCTCTTGCTACTTTAAAAAATATGGCTTTAAAACGTTTTGATAAAAAAGATAAAAAAGCAAACTCAAATGTTTACGACGTTATGGCTGAAGCTTTACAAGTTTCACCACCAATTGGTATCAAGGCAAGAAAATTAGTTCAAGCTGAAAGAGATTTAGTTTGGAAGAAAAAAGTAATTGATGAGATGGAAACGTTTGATATTGAAAACCCAATATGGTCAGCATATACAAGTTATATTGAAGGTATTACAAATGTACCTTTAAACAGAATGTATAACAAAACAATGAACATGAGAGAAGCATTAGATAATCAAAACAGTGCTTTTGAAAGACTTTTAATGTTTAGTGGTTGGAGCAAATGGAACCTGGGTATTGAAGATGTTAAAAAATCTAAAGGTAAACAAAAGTTTGGAATTAAAAATAGAGAGGTTAAACAGCGAACTATTAAAAAAAGATAAATGAAAAAACTAATTGCAA
>Ga0181393_1000399_pt1 | contig 16332 bp, 23 predicted proteins | sample 16SPOviralmetaG_FD_130122 | JGI IMG/M metagenome (GOLD analysis project Ga0181393, IMG submission 130122) | Marine viral communities from the oligotrophic San Pedro Time Series (SPOT) site, San Pedro Channel, CA, USA - 16 SPOT_SRF_2010-10-21 | ecosystem: Environmental > Aquatic > Marine > Strait...
AAATCAATTTAACAAGTCCTTGTCTATCTTTGCTGCCTTGCCCCCCATGACTGCCGAGTAAACTCGGGCATACGCCCAACGCTCTTTGCTTTTAACAAACGGACGCACCGATCCGGGATTAGTCTTAAATGCACCAATACCCTTATTATATATCTTTCGCATATTGCTTTTTTTATAACCAGTTAATCTTGCTATGTCTGCTAATGAATTGGATTTGCCTTTGGGTTGCTTGTATTTTTTATTAAATTTTTCTTTGTACGTTAGAACCATATATATAATTATTAATATTTTTTTTTGTCTCAATATATTATAATGCCATACCATACACCCGCCGCAAAGAAAGCGAACAAGAAGAAAGCACCTAAGAAAAAAGGATTAACCGCAAAACAAAAAAAGTTGCCACTCGGTTTACAGAAAGCAATATTAAAAAAACAAAAGAAATAATATTGATATAATATATAATGCCAAAGAAAAAAGCAAAGGTAATGAAACCGTTGAATAAACCAAGAAAGAATTTGTCTCCCTTACAAAAAAGTTTAATGAAAGCACACAAGGCACATCATAGTGCTAAACACATGACACAGATGCGTAAGGATATGAAAGCGGGGTATTGTTTTGAGCAATCACATAAACGTGCAATGAAAAGCGTTGGAAAATAATATTAGAATACTTTTGCGTCCTTTTTTTAAAAGGACTATATCTCAACCTCAATCCTATGTGTGTGCTTTTTTCTTTTTGTTAAAATTCTGTGAATCGTTTGAATGTCTTTATGTTTTAATTCAAAATTAGATAACGACATTCTGTTTAGATTATCATCATATAATTGTTCGTTAAATTTACAAGAAGATTGGCATGAGAATAATTTTAGCATCCATTTAAGTAAACCCATATATTATAGATATGGATTATATTTTGAGAGAAAATTTGCCTATTGAGTTAGTTCACAATATTATGAGGGATGTACATAACCGATATATGGTTGACCTCATACAAGAGATACAACATAATGTTGTTTGGATAAGGACTGCCGATGGGGACTTTTCTTTTTTAATTGGAAAGACAAGTAATAATCCGTATTATGTTTTACGGGATAATGTAGTAGCAAACCGTAAGACACCTAAAAGAAAGGTAAGGGATATTATGTATTATAATTATCTTACACGAAATTAAAATATCTACAATATACAAAAATGAATGGGGAAAGAAAGGAAAAGAAAAATGTACAAGAAGTTATAGATGATATGTTTAATAAAAACAAAGAGAAAAAGAAACCGAAAAAAACAGAGAAGCAATTATTTGTAATCAAGGGGGACAAAAAAAAAGACAAAAAAAAAAAGTAACAAATATATAATGAAAAGCGTGTCTTTTAGAGATATGGAGTATACAACGAGCGACAGTGATAATGATCCAGATTATATACCAGAGAAAGAGTGCGAGGACTGTGCGGAATCTTATGAGATTATCGATGAACTCAACGAGACAATATTTAAACAGAAAAAAAAGATAGAAAAGTTAAAACAAGAATTAGCAAAGTTAAAAGAGTGCATACTCAAGTTTGGCGAGGGCATCAAAGCAGCAGTGCCTTAAAAATATGTATAGTATTCAATTTTTTCTCCATGGTATTAAAATGCCTTACTAATGACTGGGGATCCAGTCAAAATAATTGAAAGGGTGTAAAAAATTGCACTACTTTTCTGTGAACTATAGTATCAACACCACACAGAACCAGAACAAGATGTCCAAGACTTTGTCTCAACAACTTGCTCTCCACAGCACCAACAACGGGCAAGACTATACAAACATATATCCTAACGGATCATGGACACTTGACGAATACAAAGAACTATACACGATGATTGGGGAGGGTCTGCTCGTCCCACATCCACGCTACAACGGGGGGTACATGCTCGCATGCCACGCCGAGGACGAGGAGGACGACGATGGCGTGATGTGGGTCGGGGTAAAAATGAAAATAAAGCATGCCGTTTGGTATACAAAAGACGACTACTTTGCTGGAGGACACTACCTCACCGACACGAACGATGAGAATATTGAGATGATAAACGACTGGCAAGATGAACACAACGTCGGCGGAGATCCAGAGAGCGACGACAGCGACGACGAGGAGGAGCAACATAATGTCGGTGAATGTGAATGTAAAGATTGTAAAAGAATTGAGGCAGAGGACGACAGCGACGAGGAGGACGTGGAGTGTGTGGGTTGTGGGTCGCCGATCTCGGGACCGTGGGTGTGTGTAAAGGGACACGACTGGTGTCCCGACTGCCGCCCCGACTTACTCGAGAAACCCAAGTGCCGTGACGCATCCACCGAGGAGAACGAGAAAAAAGCGAACATGAAAAAATGGGTAGAAGAACAAATGAATGTGGAACATTCGGGCATATCGCCCGAGGATCTGGCGGGAAAGATTTTGGATCTTGTTGAGAGCAACGAGTCAGTGCCGTTTTTCCAAGAATGCTTTGATGAATATCTGGCAGAAAGAGGGAGAATTTGGGAGGAGAAAGAGACATTTTGTACGGACGACGAAAGCGAGGAGGAGGAAGTACAAGGAGTCGTGCCGTGTCTCATCGGCGGAAAACAGTTCTTAATTGACCCAATTAATAAAGACATGTTTGACTATGATGAGTTTATGAGAACTGGCGAGGCAGACTGGGTTGCTGTCGCACACAAAAACGCAAACATACAATATCTTTGATAAAAAACATATATTCAAAATACACGCTCTCTACATTTTTTTATACAATTCCTTTTATGTAATGATGTTTTGAGATGTCTCTCCATATCATTCCACTTATAGTCTTTGCCGCATGTGGGGCAATATATACGAGGTGTTAACTCAATATAACTTTCCCACTTTTCTTTGTTATCCTCACGGTATTTTTTTTGATATTCTTTTGTGTGATCCATACTATTATAATTAAAATACTTTTATTATCTTGTTAACATATATGAATGAAGCGGACTTTAAACGTGCTAAAGCAAATGCTCGCAAACTTAAGGTGGTGGTTAAACGCTCTACTCGTAAGAACAAAAAATTGGACGTCTTTAGAAAAGGCGTAAAAATAGCGTCAATAGGCGATAGTAGATATAACCATTACCATAGTTATATAAGAACCAAAGGTAAAGAATTCGCTGACAAAAGACGAGCATTATATAAAATACGACATAATAATACACGTAAAAAAAAAGACAGTCCCTCTTACTTTGCGGATCGTTTGCTTTGGGACTAATTCCTTTTTAGAAAAAAGGAATCAAAAAGGTATACTGATTCTATTTTGCGTCCTTTTTTTAAAAGGACTAAAGTTCTAACATGCCAAGAAACATGAGGTGCAACTCTACTGGAGATGTCGCCATATTAACTGATGACGATGTTAACTGAACCGAAAACTTTTGTTTGGTTAAGTCGATGAACTGCTGAAAAGATAATCCGTGGAGTGTGCCTTGGTTCGCAACAAGACGGTTAAGCGTTGCTTGATGCATGCCGCTGTCGCTTAATGCTTGAATACCAAGTTTAACCATAGTGTCTTTATCCTCAAGCGGATACTGGATGTAATTTTGATTGTTATCGCTAAATAAATATTCAAGGCGATCCAGCGATGGGTATTGCTCCAAGGCAAGCGAATCCTCACGAGTGTCTCTTGCTCTCGCTTGATCAATATAAGAGATAACAACACCGCTCGCATTTTGGAGTGGAACACGTGCTTGTACGTTGTGGAACTGCGAGTTGGCGGTTGAGCGGAGCGACACAACCGTGTTCATCATCACTTTACCTTGTTTGCCATTATCGGGATACGAGATGTACCGAAGGCGGGGATTCCTCATTACAAAACCAGCAGTGCCCGTCGCATCACCGCCCATAAGAGCAACTTGAGAACGTGAGAGCGTAAACTCAACACGAATAAACCCAAGTTTGGCGAGGGACACATCATCTCCTATGGCACGGTTGAGGCAGCAATAAGGTTTGATGGAAAACTGTGCGGGGGACGTTTTATCATTAGCAGCATCGGGACGTAAGTCTTGATTTACTTGTGCGGTTAAAACAGCAAGACGTTCGGCAAAAGTAGCACCAGCGGGAGCACGTCCGCCCGGCGGAGCACCGCCGCCAGTTTGAATGTTGGCGTTAGGGGCAACTGCTTGGACAACATAACGGGCAGCATCCACACATGATTGACGACCCTCTGCTTGTGCCATCTGCGTGTAATACTGTTCCTCGCTCATGGAGGCAGTTGATAAAACATTAGCAACTCTGGAATAATCGCTAATAGTCTCAAGAACTCCGCTTGCTTGTGTCTCAATCATACATTCGCTAATGAATGCATGTCCGCCGATTTTGTTATTAACGCCAATACGGGTATTGGGATTTACAAGCGTGTTAGCACCACCGACAGATACAAATGTAGAACAACAGTCCAAGTCAAAATCCAATCGCATACTATTTTTAACCATTTTGCTCCCGTCTCCCTTAATAACAAAAGAGATTGTTTGATTATCTGTAAAACCGTTGGGGGAATTATTCTCGGGTTGTACCTCATTATATAATATAGACATTATAATATATACATATAAAAAATTTTTATCTTTTTTTTTATATTTATATATTTTTTATTTGTCTCCTTGTCTTTCTTACTTTACTTGGTCATAAGTCTCTCAAAGTAAACAACGTGCCGTCCAGTTAAGTCCTCGTCCGCACCCGTTCCGTCGTTGAACCCATTAAGTTCTAAACCGAGTTTTTGGACAACGGGCGACATAGGCACGGGACACATGATTGCCTTTAATACAGTGCCATTATCACTTTGATGATTAGTAGCACCCGCTTTACCGCCGAGTTTAGATGCGACGTTAAAGTATCCTCTTTCTTGAATACTTTTAACTCTATCGCCACTATTAATAAATGTCTGCGATAACAGTTCTCTGTGGAGAGCACTATTGTAATTTACAACACGACCAAAGACATCCTCATTATCAATAGTAAGTCTGTATGACCCGAGGTTTGGTGAGACCGAGATTGACCTATTAGTTGTTGCCTCACCAAAGAAAACAAAGATGTTCCTTGTGTTAGGCGGGATATCATAATTCCTCTGGAAGTTGGCAAGTGGATTGTAAACATCCTCCTCACTCGAGTAAGACACATAAGTATATGGCGACTGCGATTTATTGCCGGGATCAACAACTACTTGTGCCTCAACATCATTAATGGCGAGGGTTGGAGCAGCAAGGGCGGCACTACCAGCAGCATCACTCGCCCCCGTGATTAATTCAATCTGTATTTTGGTAATTGTACAAAGGGCAGTAATCGCTGGTCCGCCAACATCAGTAGCAACGAACTCAATAGTCAAGTCTAAAGCATCACTCGCTTGCGACATGACTCCAGCGTTAAGACCAGTTCCCGCAGATGGGGCATTTGCTCTTTGGATATTCCTAATAATACCAGCGACCTCCACTACCGCTTGTACGGCATTATTAGCAGTTAACTTTGACTCAACTTTAATAAAACACTCCATACCAACATAAAAAGGCGAATCACGGAGATCCGCATATTGGGCGGTTGTTCTGTAAACCGTACCAATGCGGGTAGGTCCGGGAGCACCAGCACCCGTTTTACCGATAACGGCAGCATCGCTGGACGGGACGCTGGCAATATCAAGAGTCTTGAATGCGGCAGAATCAACGCCATCCGCACCAAGCGGATTAGTCCCACCATGGACTTTGGTAAAATCACCTTTTACTCCACCAGCGGGATCATCGGCACGACCAGCGGGGGCAGCATCAACAGTAAAAACCGTGTTAGATACTTTGGTGGCGACCACATCAAGAGCATCAAATCGCATCTCACAGTGAATCATCAAGTCGCCGAATTTATCACTATCATAGGCGGGATTGCGGCAGTATTCAAATATCTCATGCAGAGGCACTACTAAATCTTTTGTTCTTTGTTTAGACGGTTCTCTGCCTTGACCCACGGCATCTAAAATACCGTTGTTGTTGTAAAACTGTTTATTGGATGAATTGGATGGCGTTTGGAATCTTTGCTCTAAATCTGTCATGTTGCTTTTATAAGTTGCTAAACTGTTGCGGAGTAAGTCAACATTGCGGAGTGATTCAATCACACCAAGACGGGCACTGCGGAGTTCCGCATGTTTAATTAAAGCAGCGGGGGATCGGGGGGCAATACCCGCTTGACCCGCTCCCTCATTATTGCCCGTTGTTTTGATACGAATAAATGTGTCAAACTCGGGCGGAGGAGAAAGAGCAGCAGTGCCAGCGGTAGTGCTTGTAGTTGACACATCGCATTTTACCACGAGATTACATCTTGATAAATCAACTTTGCCAATATTGGCGGGGATGACAATATCAACCATCTTTTTATCAACTAAATCAAAATTAGATTGGAGGGCACGATATTTTTGGACTCGTTCGGTCATTTATAATAATATAATATATTTTAATTTTTGCTAAAATATATTAATAATTTTGTAAGTTATCCTTTTAAACGCCACTTTGTACAAAATAATTCGTTGAACCAGTTTGTTCTTGCATAGTCGGTGCTACCTTTGTGGCGTGTTTTTCCGCATGTCTATGTAAAAAAAAACCAGCGATACCCATAACAAGACCAATCCCCGCCATAGCAATTAATCCCACGGGCGTCTCTCCCACACCAGATCCCGCCAACACCTCCTCCGCATCAGCACCGCCAGAAAGAAAACCAGCAGCAGCAGCATCCGTGCCACCAGACGAGGCGGCAACATCGGTCGTGGTCGTGGCGGCATTTAGGGCGGCAAAAGGGTTGGCAGTAATATCAGCAGTCGCATCAGCAGCAGCATCAGTACCAGCGGAGGAGGCGGTAGAGTCGGCAGCACTCGTAGTCCCCTTGACCGCATTCGTAAGTTTAGCGGCAACCCTCAAACCCGCACGCCCTAAACCGACTGCCGCCGATGTACCTATTGCCCCAACACCCGCATCTTGTAAAGACTGTCCCACCTCTGCCGCTGCTGCCGCCCCCGCTTTGGCAACACTCTCACCACCCACCGTAAAATCAAAACCTCTATTAACCATAGATGAAAATTCACTGGTTTGCATCGAATCACTATAACCTAACGCAGACATTATACTATATGTTTATAAAAAAAAATGTCCTTTTTTATAAAAGGATTATTTGTCGTCGCTTTTTAAAGCGACTGCTTTTAATCTCTCAATCAGTTCCATATTATTTTTATGTAAGCGACGACGACGGTGATCGGTTAATCCAACACGAGACACACTCATACCGCATTCGCACATAACTCGCTCTTTTCTTTTATCACTATATCGATGATAAACTGCCCGACAATATTCATTCTTTCTTTTACGCTTTTCATCACTCGGTAAACGGGGGCGACCCACCTTTCTTTTCACCACGACCGCAACTGGTTCTGCCTTTGAGGACATTTAGATATATATATACATCCGTATATCTTTATATTGATTGTCCAAAAAACAGATATAAAAAGATATACGTAGAATATATATTAATGGATATTATGCCTTACAATCATCGTGAACGATTGAACGTGGAGCGTTGCGAATATATCTTGGGATTGCCTCAAGAAAGACTTATTGATGATATATATGATATTGATGAGATAAACCAAAACGGTGAAAAATGGAACATGGACGACTACTTTAACAAACTAAAATATTTTTTATCGCATGTAAAAAAAAACAAAGGCATCTACAACCAATCTTACAAATATAGCAAGAATCTAAAAGACAAGGGTCGCCAATATGTTAAAAAGTTCGGCATCCAGTCTTTACAACGTGACATTCGTGGATTCCTCTGTCAAGAATATTACAATGATTATGATATTGTAAACGCACACCCATCCATCCTACTTTACATCCAAAAAACATACTTTCCCCACACGCCACCACTTACTTACCTTGAGAAATATGTTAATGATAGAGACAATCTCATAAAGACCTATAAATTCACAAAAAAAGATGTACTTGTTAGACTTAATTCATCAGCGGTTTATCAAGATGAATCTTTTTTGCTTGGATTAAGCAAAGAATTCAAACACATGCAAACCGAACTTTGGAACAGCGACATCCCCGAGATTAGTTCTGTCACCAAAAGTGGACTAAAAAGAGATGCTAATAAAATGGGTAGGTTTATTAATAGAGTGTTGTGTGTTTTTGAGAATAAAATTATAGGGGAGGCGTTGTCTCTCTTTAACACCGCCGACATTGGTTCGGTTATGTTTGATGGTTTTTTCCTAAACAAAGATCTTGCTCATGATGAGGTTATGAATAAACTTAATGGAGTATCACAACACTATGGAATCAAGTGGACACAAAAAAATCATTCAACTAAAATCGTACTTGATCCGTCGCTGGTGCTGCCGCCGTCTTATGTTGGAACAGACTACGAGGAAAAAAAAGAGGGGTTTGAAAAGGAATATTTTATGATATTAAAACCACACTGTTATTGTAAACAAGAGGGCGATGAGATAATAAATTGGACTTGGCATGACTTTAGTAAGGTGGTAGCATTTTGGAAATTCAAAAATGAACGGTGTGAGGAGGAGAGATTGTTAGATGCTTGGATTGAGGATGATTCACGCAGAGCGTATTTGGGATTCTGTTTTGACCCACTGTCTCTCGATGATAGGTATTATAATCTTTTTACTGGATTTACTATTAATAATGTTGTGCCCGAGGATGATAGAGAGGAGGAATATATTGATACTTTTATTAACCATGTAAAATATCTTGTTAGGGATGATAAACAATCTTATGAATATATAATTAATTATTGTGCTCACCTAATCCAAAAACCAGAGGATCGTCCAGATGTCGCAATTCTACTTAATGGAGTCCAAGGGACGGGCAAAGATACTCTTATTGATATTCTACAAAATATTATTGGAAAAAAATATGTTATGAGAACGAGCAGAATGGATGATGTGTTCGGTAATTTTAACTTTGGAGTAAAGAACAAACTAATTATCCAACTTAATGAGATGGAGGGTGCTAACGGTATAAAATACGAACAAGTGCTAAAAGACCTTATCACCGCTGATAGTGTTAATGTTAATGAGAAAAACACTAAACAATATGCTATTCAAAATCTCGCAAGAGTATGGATCTTTTCTCAAAGTCAAAATCCAATTCAAATTAATATGGGCAACAGACGGTTTTTTGCGGCAGAGACGGCAACAGAACAAGAAAAAAAACCACTGTCTTACTTTCGTAAACTACACAAACTTATAAAGAATGATGACTTTTTGGAGAACATTTACTCTTACCTATCAACAAAGGACATCACCGACTTTGACCCGAGACAAATACCCGAGACAAAAAGAATGCGTATCATGAAAGAACACAGTGTTAATCCTATTTATTTTTTTCTCTGTGATAATTTTACTACAGAAAACACCACAACACCTACAAAACTGTTCTTAAGTAGATTCAATGAATTTTGTTTAACAGAACGGTACAATGTCAAATGTGTAAATGCGAGAACATGCAAATCCCTTTTGATGAACTTGGGCGGTGCTGTGACTTATACGAACAGAATGATAGAGGGGCGGAGCACACGTGCGTTCGTGATTAATGCGGAGATGCTACGGGCACAACTGAAATACAAGATGCCGAGTCCGTAAATATACACTTTGACAAAAGTGTATATAAAGTGTATATTAGACCATAATGGTCTTGTTTTGTCTTTTTGTTATAATAACCCTTACTTTAATATGGTATATATACATTATATACACTATATACACTATATATATGTTTTATATAGAGAGTGTTTTAAAACAAAACAATCCCTATACAGAACTCAAAACACCCCCCAAAAGTGTATATTCCGTCCAAAGTGTATATCCCCCACTGATGCGTTAAAAGCATATAAAGAATATGTATGTTAGTAAATTAGGACAATGACAAACGAATCAGTTATTAATAAAGTGGCGGAGTGGAAAATGCCGTTTGGTAAGTACAAAAATCAGTTATTCAAAGATATTCCAGACAAGTATTTAGCATGGATCTATGAGGAGACTGATATGTTCGGTGAGGCAGATGATAAAAAATACAAGTATAACGCATGGATTAGACAATATCTCGAACATATCGCCAACGAAGTTGCTGAATAAATAAATCTTTTTTTTTATATAGTGAGTATATATAATGAGCGATTGTAAAAAAGAATTGGCGGAGATAAAAAAACTTAAGGCACAATTAGCAAAGTTGGAGAAAAAACCGACAAAAAAATGTCCAAAGGGTCAACGACGTATTGAGGGCGTTTGTAAACCCGCAAAGATTAAACTTGTTAAGAGAACTGCTGTGCCAGTTGAGAAAAAGAAAGCAGAACCGAAAAAGAAAGCAGAACCGAAAAAGAAAGCAGAACCAAAAAAGAAAGCAGTACCGAAAAAGAAAGCAGAACCGAAAAAAGCAGAACCAAAAAAGAAAGCATTAACTATGAAAGAAGTTGGTAATTTTTCTATTGACGCATTTGAAAAAAGTAAATTCGGTGACTTTTTGTTTGATTTAGCAGATAGGTTTATTGACGGAAAAGGAAGCGAAACTAAACAATTAGAGAGAGCATATAAAAAATCGGGAGATTTAGTAATAAGACAATCAAAGTTAGTAGCAAAAGCAGAAAAAGTAAAGTCATTTGAAGAACTCGTAAGTGCGATAAATAAGTTTGATAGAATGGACGATTTTTTAGAGTTTGAACCGAAAAAGAAAGCAGAACCAAAAAAGAAAGCAGTACCGAAAAAGAAAGCACAACCAAAAAAGAAAGCAGAACCCAAAAATGAATTTTTTGAAATTATTGACGACCCAGAACAAGAAGGAAGAAAAAAAGTAGAAATTAAACGAGAGTTTATAATGGAATTAAAAAAATTAAAAAAAGAATTGGGAAGATATACAGAGTATAAATTAGCAGTAAAAAATATATTAGGATTTTTGAAAAATGCTGATGATAAAAGACCAAAACAAGAGAGTATTGAGGAATTTTTCAAAAAGAAGGACGAAGAAGTAAAACTACCCCCTAATGTTGAAAAATTAGTAGATTATATGTCTAAAAATAATATGATAGTAAATGAGACAAAAAAGATATTTGATAGAAATAGATTATGGGAGGAGGACGGAAAACCAAATTTTAAGGACTACTTTTTAGAATATTACGACGTAGATTTGGGTAATATGGTTGAGTTTGGATATATGCGAATGAATTATGGATACCACCCCTTTAACGATGATTTATCAAAAAAATATAGAAGTTTGACTAACGATATGAAAAGCATAGCAAAAGACGATCTAAAAGACGCAGAAAAAACTGCTAAAAAATTATTAAAGGCATTAGAACTTGCTCCATGAAGAAATAAATATAAAAAACTTACAATTTTTTATCTAAACATTTAGTATATGCCAATGAAAGAAGATGAGATGTTTGAGGGAATTGCTCCGCAAGAGGAAAACGAGGTCGTTGAAAAAATGCCCACCATAGTTGAGGACGCAGACGATATACCGAAAGAAAAAACAGACGGCAGACGTAAAAAGCGTGTTGTTAGTGAGGCAACCAAAGAGCGATTACGGGAACAACTTAAGCGAGGACGTGAGACCAGTGCCCGTAATAGAGCAGCAAAGGCGATGGAGAAAAAGATAGCAAAAGAGGATGAACAGAAAAAGAGGGCGAAAGTCATAGCAGATTATAATGATAGAAATGATAAGACTAAAAAAGCAATGAGCGAAAATGATGCATTAAAAAAAAGATTAGCAGAGTTGGAAGAAATTGTAAAGCAACGATCTGTTAAGAGTCCCGAACCGATACAGAATTCACCGTCTCCTCCACCTTCTCCAAAAGAGAGACCGCCGACACCTCGGGCAAAGAGGCAAAGTCCGGCAAAGCAACAAACTCCGGCAGCAAAACAACCTCCTCCATCGGCAGCAAAACGTTCTGCTCCCAGTCAACCAAAACCGCCCCAGATGACCGATGCTCAACGACAGCGTCTACTGATGTCGCAACTGCGAGGCGTTTAAGTAATTGGAATTTTCTATCAAGATGATCTTTGTGTCTTTTTGTTTTTCTATGATTATTTATTCCACCACGACACACAACCAATCCACATTCACATTTTATTTTTTCTCTTTGTCTCGCAAGCATTTTTTCCCTATTGCGTTCATAATAATTTTTATAATAATATTTTACTGTGCTTGTGTCATCAACAAAGGGGTTTATTCCCTTTTCTGTGTCATATTTTTTTTTTAACATTATAGTTTAATAGGATTAAAGTTTTTATCTAAATAACGCAATTGATTATTTGGGGCGTTGAGATCCACAACCATAAAAGAATTTGGTTCTGCGGTTGCTTTCCTAAACATCTTAAAAAATTCTTGTTTATTATCAAGAAAATTCATGTCGCTTTCAATTAGTTCCAGTTCTTTATTATTTGTTGAGAATAATATAGCAGCACTTAAATTAGTTCTTAAACCCGTTGATAATAGGGAGTACTTTTGGGACGTAAATATTGATGATATCTGTGCATGTCTGCCATTCATAGCAATCTTAGAGACAATACCCGCTGTTTTATCTTTAAGTTTGCCACTGTACGCAACGTCATCAAAAACAATTAATTTTGGAGTTGGAATCTCTTTCATCTCTACACTTGCCATAAAGTCGTCCTCTAATTCATCGTAGATTGCCTCAAGCATATCCTCATCATATTCGTGTATGTTAGAATTTGGAATCTCTTTCTCCTCTTTTAACATAGCAAGTTTGTTATCTAATTTATTGTTCGATATGAGGAAAATGTCATCGCCATGAAAATATTGTTTATAATACTTATCTCTTAGCAAAAAATTCAAAATGACTGTCGTTTTCCCACTCCTTTGTGATGCTCCAATAATGGCGATTTTAAAGTTAATGTTAGGCAACCCCGGCACATCAATGTAATAACTATCCGTTTTATCACGAACTTTTAGAATCTCGTATTTTACCATTTAATAATATATGATTAGATAATTATATGGGAGAAAATAATGATATGAATGATAACGAGTATTTAGAGATGTGTAATCAATTAAAAGAAAAGTTTGATAAGGTTGAGGAACAAGAACAAAAAATAAAAAAACAAATGGTACTTGTTAAACAAGAATTATGTAAGATATACGGATTGACCGAGGCGATAGACGAATATCTTTTAAATAATTTAGAGATACCAGACGATCTCAATACCGTTTTAGAATTGTTAATGTCTACTGTAAAAGATGCTGTGGACGAACATGTATTTGGAATAAAAGAACGCTCTCCAAGAATAACGATTAATTTTTCTTCGCATAGTTTTTCTGCTGCTCAAGAGAATGCCCCGACTGGATCGCTAATTGGTTTAGTTCCGCCTCCTTTTCCAGATCAACAGACATAGATATGATTATATGACGTATAATGTTAAGAGATGGACTTTTACCATCCCGTCTAAATATTTGACTAATTCGTTTACCAAGCATATTTTTGTTTAGTTTAGGGAATAGTTCTAACATAGGTTCGCCCTCCTCGGGATATGGTTTTAGAATATCACTATCATGCATGGTGTTTATCAAAAGTTCAATACCATCCACCATCTTTTTAGGCAACATAATCTTTCTTTGTCCATGTGCTTTATCTGTTTTATAATGATTAATTATTAACTCCATTGTATTTGTCTCTTCCCCCTTATCCCAAGAGATATAATTCTTTTTCTCTTTATCAAAGAACGACCGTAGTTGTCTGTTATTGTATAGCACCTCAAGGTCGGCAATCTCTAACCTCGGTAGAATAGGTGGATTAGTATAAAACAATGATATAACATAATTCTGTAAAAGAACACGCTCGCTTTTGGAAAAGTAGAGTTTATGTTTTATCTCCTCTGCTTTTTTTTTCAAGTCATCACTACTTTCTCTTAATTCCTCAAAAGTCATCCAGTTCTTTTCTTGTTTATCTGTTTTTTCATGTTTGCTTAATTGTTCTTTTTTTTCTTGGATATGTTTAAGCATTAATTCTCTGTAAAATGTAGACACCTCTTTTATCTTTTTTGTTTGTCTCGTCATCGCCGACAAGGCAACCGTTATCGCAGTAATGTAGTTGTGTCTTGTATGATCACATATATTCCTTTCATCGAGTAGTTTAAGAATCTTATCGGTACGATACAACGCACGTAAGTTTTTTAATTCTTTGCCTAAAAGTTTTTCTATGTGTGATGCATAACACTCAACAGAGTTTTGTTTTAGATAGGGACGGGATGTAGCAATCAAAGCACGGAGGTCAAGAGACATATTATAATATATAAATATACATAAGTTCTATATTGTTTTTTCACAATACGTTTATTATTTAAAACTAATATATAATGAATTAATAATGTCCGCCGAAAATGTTGAGATTGCTATAACTTACATGAAGTTTAGGAATTCTTATTCCTACGGGTTCTTAAAATACTATTATTTTAAAAGGGTAATATCATATTGTACTGGATTAAAAGATGGGCGACGAGTTCGGGCAGTATTCCAAAAGTTATTAGATGATGAGATTATTGAGAAAAATTATGAATATAACAGTAAGGGCAAGACATCGCTACGATACAGATTCAATCCATATTCAATAGAGGGGTTGAGATTTTTTGAACAAGGTTATACGAACAAGGAGCAAGAGACAAATATTAATAGTAAAAAAACAAAAAATAAAATATTAGTATAGAATATAATGAGTGTATATTCGCAAACTTTAAGAACCGAGGTGTTTGACCCACGTGTTAACAACGCCCAGCGAGCAGAGTTTAGATTGGATAAAGGTAGAATGTTTTTCTCCAACTTAAGATTAGGTAATATTGGAGCGGAGATGACTGGATCAAGTGATATCTATTCTCATGCCGTAGGTGCTGCTGGTGGTATTAGACGTTTAACCTTATATGACGGTGCGGTTGAATTGGATAAATGCGTAGAATGCAACCGTTATTTATCGTGGCACTTGTGCGGTGGATCTAATGACCAAAACAGAGATGTATCGCAAGAACTTTTAAGACACGGTATAGGGTATAAAATGAATGATAACAAAGTGGTGGACGGCAACCATGGATCGGTAAACAGAGGCAATCGTGCTGGTGGTACGGGACACAAACTCCCGCAAAGCACAGACCCAATCCACCAAAAAGAACGCAACTCTGGGTATCTCGATTTAAGAATGGCGTTGCCGTTCCTCGATAAAATCGGTGTTCTTGATACGGAAAATATGTTCCATAATCTCCGCCTTGTTCTTGAGTATGAACCGTTCCTCTCGCTTAACGGTAGGGCAAAAATAGCAACAATTAATCTTGCGAATGCGATTGCCCCTCTCACACCTATTCTAATTGTTGATGAATTAAAAGATGAAAGCATGAAAGCAAAAGCAAAATCGCAACTTAAATCATTTGTTTGGAATACTTATGAGCACGACCTTGTATCAATTCCCGCCGTTGCCCGTGTTGCTCCCGCCGCACTTGTAGGCAATAACGACCAAACGCCATCGGTGACACAAAAAACGGTAAGAAAGGTTGACGGTTTTAAAAATAAAGTTGTGAACCGTCTTGTTATGTTAAAATGTCCCAGCGATAAAACAGCAAACAGAACGCTTAACAATGCTCTTAACGCTAACATTGTTAGAGGTCTTGGTGATTATTCCTCACTTGCTATGAATAAAGAAAAGATTAACTATATCGTGAATGGTCGCCAACTTATCTCGGGTGAGGGTCTTAACTCCCCATCTAAAATCGCTGATGTTCATGCGGATGCATGGAGCAACTACAACATCCTCCCATTCTCGCATAATCAAAATGTTGGTTTAGACTATCCCGGCAACATCCCACCGCACAATGTTTTTGGTGTACCACACGACCAAGAGAACGAAGAACCGAACTCACAAGACCCCCGTATTGGTCAGTCCTCCTTTGTCGGTGTTCGCATCGGTGATAGAGTAAATACTCTTGACTTGGAATTTGAGCGTGTTGCTGTGAGTGAGGCAAGAGCAAACTACAACTACACGGGTCTTGGTCTTGACTGCCACTTTTATGCGGAGATTCCCAAAAGTTTTATTTTGAGTAAAGGACAATATAGAATAGAATATTTATAAATAAAATATAATGTTATAGTATAATATGTCCAAAAAAAACGCTCCACAAATTCCAGAAACGATAATTGTTGAATTAAAAGAAGAAAATGAAAATTCTCGTGCATCCGCAGCGGGCGATTATTCCACACAATTAGACGAACCTATAGTAATTGAGGAGGGAGATCAAGTGTCAATAAAATCTGTTTTTATCGATT
>Ga0181393_1000400_pt1 | contig 16322 bp, 17 predicted proteins | sample 16SPOviralmetaG_FD_130122 | JGI IMG/M metagenome (GOLD analysis project Ga0181393, IMG submission 130122) | Marine viral communities from the oligotrophic San Pedro Time Series (SPOT) site, San Pedro Channel, CA, USA - 16 SPOT_SRF_2010-10-21 | ecosystem: Environmental > Aquatic > Marine > Strait...
AGATATGTCTGCCGATGGTGCAGCTATATTTAAATCCTCTGTTACTGCTGTATCATTAGATATATCTGGTGATGTAGATGTTGATGGTACAACAAATTTAGATGTTGTTGATATTGATGGTGCTGTTGATATGGCAACTACACTACAAGTAGACGGTGCTATAACTGGATCAAGCACTATTACTGGTACTAGTTTTAATGGTATTCCTTTCTTTAGTGATACAACAAATGGTTCTATTTACACCCACGATGTATCAGGCACAGATGATACAGCGGCTAATAATACTGCTTATGGACTAACAGCATTAGATGCAATTACAACAGGAGATAACAATGTAGCGATTGGTCATAATGCTGGTGGTGCAATAAATACTGGTGGCAATAATACATTGATAGGTTATCAAGCTGGAAGAGATATTACTGATGACACAAACAATGTAGCTGTAGGGTACAGAGCTGGTAGTAATTTATTACAATCACACAATATTATTCTTGGGTCAGACTCTGCTAGAGTTTCTACTTCATTGAACGATAGTATAATTATAGGTTCAAGTGCTGTTGGTTCTGGTATTGCAACTGGTAGTGCTAATATTGTAATAGGTAGAACGGCTGGACAAAATTTAACTTCTGCGGATAGCAACATTTTAATAGGTAAAGAAGCTGGTCAGGCACTAACTACTGGTGGTAACAATATATTTATAGGGCAAGATGCTGGTGATGATAACGATGCTGAAACTAACAATTTAGGAATAGGTAAAGGCTCACTCGGTGGTTCAATAGCTGGCGGTGAATATAATGTAGCTATTGGTAATAATACATTAGATGCTTTAACTTCAGGTGATTACAATACCGCTGTCGGTTATATTTCTGGTACTGCAATAACCACAGGTAGTAATAACACAGGAATAGGAAATCAATCATTAGAAGCTCTTACTACAGGTAGTGATAATACTGCTGGAGGTTCAGGTGGATTAAATGCACTTACTGAAGGTTCTAATAATGCTGCATTTGGTAGAGCTGCTTTAGGAGCTGTTACTACCGCTAGTGATAACACAGCACTTGGTAGAAGTGCTGGACTTGGAATTACTACTGGTACAGGAAATACTACAATTGGTACTTCAGCTGCTTCTGCTGGAACTATGACTGGTAATAACAATGTTGTTATTGGTAAACTTGCTGGTGAAGATATGACATCTGCTGACGCTAATGTGATTATTGGAGAAGATGCTGGTAAAAACCAAACAACAGCAGACAATAATATTTTAATTGGTCAAGGTGCTGGTGAAGCAATCACAACTGGTGGTGATAATATTTTTATAGGCACTAGTGCTGGTGATGGTCATGACGCAGAAACTAATAACTTAGGAATAGGTAAAGGCTCACTAGGTGCAGCAATTAATGGTGGAGAATACAATGTAGCTGTAGGTAACTTTACTCTAGATGCTTTGACTTCAGCTGACTATAATACTGCTTTGGGTTATCTTGCTGGGTCAGGTGTTAATACTGGTGATTCAAATACAATGATTGGTTACTATTCAGGAAGAAGTATTACTGAGGGTGTCGATAATATAACTATTGGTAGAGAAGCTGGTCAAGCAATTACAACTGGAGATTACAATACTTTGGTAGGTGGAAGTGCTGGTAAGGCTTTTGATACTGAAAACCATAATACTGGATTTGGATATGAAGCACTAAGAAGTGGCTCACTTGCTGGTGCAGAATACAATGTAGCTATCGGTAATTACACTTTAGATGCTATAACTTCAGCTGATTTTGTAACTGCTGTAGGTTATGACGCTGGTGGTGCTGTAACCTCAGGTGGCTATAATACTTTAATTGGTCATCAGGCAGGTCACGCTATAACTAGTGGAAATACTAATACAGCAGTTGGACATCACTCTTTAGGAACTAATACTGTTGGTGATAGAAATACTGCTGTAGGTTCTGGTGCATTAGGTACATTTAATCCATCTAGTAATACAGATGATAACAATACAGCAGTTGGCTATGGTGCTTTAAATGCTCTCACAACTGGTGTTCATAATATTGCAATAGGCGGATTAGCTATGGGTGGTGATCCTGGTCCAAGTACTGAAAACCATAACTTAGCAATAGGTATTAATTCAATGGGTGGAAACATTGCTGGTGGAGAATATAATGTAGCAATAGGTAACTATTCTGGTGATGCAATTACTTCAGGAGATAGTAATACATTAGTAGGTTATAATGTTGGAACATCAATTACAACTAGTGAACTTAATACATTTATTGGTTTTGATGTTGGTAAACAGCATTCAACAAATGCGGGTGGTTCTGTTAATACTGGTGTTGGAGCTAGTGCTTTACAAGCATTGACCACAGGTGGTCAAAATACTGCTCTCGGTGGTAACGCAGGGTATTCTTTAACAACTGCTGTTGATACAGTTCTTATTGGACACAACGCTGGAGACGCAATTGTTCTAGGTTCTTATAACACAGCAGTAGGTAAAGACGCATTAGGTGCGGCACAAGGTGATAGATATAATACTGCAATAGGTTTTGAAGCATTAAAAGTATTTAACACAGGTACATCAGTAAATGATACTGCAAACACAGGAGTAGGAGCTCAAGCTGGTTTAAGGGTTACAAGTGGTGCGGGCAATACTTTTATTGGTGCTGGTGCTGGTGATACAGCTACAACTGGTGGTAGTAATATTTGTATAGGTCAAGACTCAGATGTTAGTACAAATAGTACCTCAAACGCAATTGTAATAGGACAAACTATTGCTACAGTTGCTAACAGGGTTGCTATTGGTAAATCTGGTGCATTAATTTACGCAGATTTTGCTTCAAGTGCTACTTGGACACAATCATCAGATGAAAGACTAAAAGATAGTATTGAAGCAACTAATATTGGTTTAGATTTTGTGAATGAATTAAGACCAGTAACTTATAAATGGAAAGATACTACAACTATTCCTGAAGAATTAACAAAACAAAAAACAGAAGTAAATGCAAAAGACACAGAAACTTTACAATATGGTTTAATTGCACAAGAAGTTAAATCAGCTATGGATAAAGTTGGACACGACAAATTTACTGGTTGGGATTTAGATGAGGACGATACTCAATGCTTAAGAGAAGGGCAGTTTATTTACCCACTAATAAAAGCAGTACAAGAATTATCTGCAAAAGTTGACGCCTTAACTGCTAGAGTCACTACATTAGAGGGATAATAAACAATGGCAACGATACAAAATATCACCATTGACCAAGATTGTGATTTCACAGAAACATTAACAGTTAAAGATTCTACAGGTACAGTTGTTGATTTATCAAATGAAACAATCACTAGTAAAATGAGAAAGACTCACCTTTCTACTACAGCATTTGATTTTACAACTGCTAAAGTAAGTGCAACTGATGGTACTTGTTCAATCACAATGACTGACGCTGTTACTACTGGTCTTGCTGAAGGTCGTTATGTATGGGATTTAACAACAACTGATTCTTCTGGTTTAATTACTCGAAGAATTGAAGGAAGGGTTACCGTAACACCAAGCGTAACTAGGTAACTTTATGTCAGATGATACAACTCAAAGATATATTGATGGAGAAAAAAATTGGATTAATAATGTTATTGGAAAAGATTCGATTGTTGACAAAACAATTACGGGCAAAGTTAGTATTATTGAAGAAATAGATATTGACGCTGATATCGAAAAACAAATCACACAATTACAAGAAGCAAAATTAAAAGTTGCCGAAACTGAAATTGATCTTCTTACAAACATCTCAAAAAAACAAGCAATAGAAGAGGTTAATGTTCAAAGTGAACTAGGCGATTTCTTTTCTACAATCACTTCCGAAAAGAAAGAACTTAAAAGTAGAGTAAAAAAAGAAGAAGTTAAAATTGCTGAAGTAGAAAAATTATTTAAAGCACTTAACGAACCAAAAAAAGAAAAAAAGGTTAAAAAGAAAAAAGAACTTTTACTTGAACCTGAAAAAACAGAAAATATTGAAGATGTTGTAGTTGAGAATGTTATTGAAAAAACACCAGAAGAACTTACGGTTATAGATAAAGTATCAAAACAACTTTCTGATATGAAGGTTGCAAAAAAAATAGATGAAGATAAAATTAAATCATTAGAGTCAGTTGATACTTTAGACAAACTAAAAAGAGAGTTTCTTAACTTTAAAGATATTGTTGCTAAACAAATGTCATTTACTGGTGGTGGCTTAGATACAAACAAGATTACTGCTGACTTGATGCCGACAACAGGATCAACTTTTGATTTAGGATCTGAAGATAGACCTTGGCGTAAATTATATTTATCAGGCGGTACACTTGTAGTAGGCGACACCGAAATTTCTGGTACTGAAATTGCACAATTAGATGGCGTCACGGCAGGCACAATTGTTGCTAGTAAGGCAGTCGTTGTTGACTCTAGTAAAGATATTACAGGATTTAGAAATATAACACTAACTGGTGAGTTAGATGCCGCAAGTTTAGATATATCAGGTAATGTTGATATTGATGGTACTCTAGAAACAGACGCTTTATCTATTAATGGTACGGCAGTAACCTCAACCGCAACCGAATTAAATATTCTAGATGGTAAAAGTTTTGTTGATGAAGATAATATGGCGTCAAATAGTGCTACGGCGATTGCATCCCAACAATCTATTAAAGCATATGTTGATACTTCGGTATCAAATGTAACTTTTCCTGTGTTAAACTTTACGGCAGATGATGAAAGTAATTTAAATATAAACTTAACAAACGAAGAAAGATTCACGGTTGCTGGGGGTACGGGCGTCGCTACGACTAGTAGTGGGAATACTATAACAGTTGCTATAGATGCCTCAGTTTTGACTACAACAACTGGTGCAACAAAGGCATTCTCAATCGCACAGGCTATCGCATTAGGATAAATACTAAATAGTAGTATAAGGAAAGAAAATTATGGCAACACCAACTACAAAAGCAACATTTAAAGAGTATTGTTTAAGATCATTAGGCAAACCTGTAATAGATATAAATGTTGACGAAGATCAAATAGATGACCGAATAGACGAAGCGGTTCAATACTTTGCACAATATCATGTGGACGGTGTTGAAAGAATGTATTTAAAATATCTAGTTACTGCTGATGATATTACAAGAATGACCACAGACGCTTCTGAATCGGTTACAGATAATTCAATTACGACTACATGGAAAAGAGCAGATAATTTTCTTGTAGTTCCTTCATCTGTAATTTCAGTTGTTAATGTGTTTCCTTTATCTGATAGATCAAACTTAAATATGTTTGATGTTAAATATCAATTAAGATTAAACGATTTGTATGATTTTTCATCTACAAGTATAGTTCATTATGAAATGACTATGCGACACTTAGATTTTCTTGACCATATATTAGTTGGTGAAAAACCAATGAGATTTAATCATCTATCAAATAGATTGTTTATAGATATGGATTGGAAAACAGATATTACAGCAGGTGAATATCTAATTATGGAAGTTTATCGTAAGTTAGATCCTGATACTTTTACCGATGTATATGACGATATATACTTAAAGAGATATGCAACAGCACTAATTAAAAGACAATGGGGACAAAATCTTTCTAAATTTAATGGTACGGCTATGTTAGGAGGAGTTACACTTAATGGTCCTGAATTATTTTCTACTGCTATTCAAGAACAGCAAAAGTTAGAAGAAGAAATTAGATTAAATTACGAAGAGCCGCCACATATGCAACAAGGATAATTGAATGCCAACTAATGTCTATTTTGACACAGGCACAACATCTGAGCAAAGACTATACGAAGATTTAATTATAGAACAGCTTAAGATATACGGCCAAGATGTCTATTACTTACCAAGAAAAATTGCGAATAAGGATAATATCTTTGGAGAAGATCCTGCTTCGTCTTTTGATGACTCGTACATTATTGAAATGTATGTTGACAATACTGATGGGTATATGGGCGAGCAAGAAATTATTAATAAGTTTGGTTTAGAATTACGAGATGATATTAAATTTACTGTTTCTAAATTAAGATGGGAAACTTTAATCTCTAACAATAGTGATTTAGTTGCTGAGAGACCTCAAGAAGGTGACTTAGTTTATTTTCCTACTACAAACGCATTTTTTGAAATACAGTTTGTAGAACATGAGCAACCGTTCTATCAACAAAGTGCATTACCTGTTTATAAACTATCATGTACTAAATTTGAGTACAGTTCAGAAAGAATTGATACAGGTATTGTAGAAATTGATAGTACTGAAGATTCATTATCTACTGATACAATGAACTTCCAGTTTAGTTTAGAAAATGAAACTGGATCGTTTGTAGTTGAAAGTGATATTGGTAAAATTGAATATCTTATCAATGAGAGCTTTACAATGGCAACTCAACAACCAGTAGATCAAGGACTAATATTTGAAGAACAGGCAGGTACAACAACATCATCAACAAGTGATGATATATTAGATTTCAGCGAAAGAAATCCATTTGGAGAGGTTGACGATTACTAATGTTTGGACAACACTTTTACCATAAACAAATTCGTAATACTGTAATTGCGTTTGGTACAATATTTAATAATATTAATATTAGGCGTTTGGACTCTAGCGGAAATCCATTGCAGAATATTAGAGTGCCTTTGTCATATTCACCAAAAGAAAAGTTCTTGGCAAGATTAGACCAACAAGCAGATTTAACTGGAGACGATTCAAGTGTGGCAATAACTCTACCTCGTATGTCATTTGATATCACTGGTTATTCTTATGACCCAGCTCGTAAGTTAAATAAAAATCAAAAACTTAGTAATGTAAAAACTAGTAGTGATACAACTAACTTGAATACACAATATTCTCCTGTACCATATAATGTAAATATATCTTTAAATGTATTTACTTCTAATTCAGATGACGGTTTACAAATTATTGAACAGATACTTCCATACTTTCAACCAGACTACACGGTTACAATGTATGAGAATAAAGATTACATGGATACAAAAAGAGATATACCGTTTATATTAAATGGTGTTGATTATGATGATAGTTATACAGGATCACTTACAACAAATAGAAGAATCATTTATACATTATCATTTACTGCAAAAATATATCTGTATGGTCCGATAAGTACAAGTTCTATTATTAAAAAAGTTTCAGCAGATTTATATACAGATATACAAGGAAATAGTCCATCTCGAAATGAAAGAGTTACGGTTACACCTAATCCAACTTCAGCAGATAAAGATGATACTTATACATATACAACTACTTTAGATTTCTTTAATGATGGATTAAACTATGATGAAAGCACAGGTGAAGATAAGTAATAATAAAAGGTTTACAAAATGAGTACAATTGATGATAAATTAAATGAAGTTTTAGATATAGCGGAAGAAGTATTTGAAGGAAAAAAAGAAGTTGCAATCGTACCTTCTACTACTCCTAAAAATACTGATCCAGATGTTGACTTTGAAACTGGTAGAGAAAATCTATACAAGTTACTTGCAAAAGGTAATGAAGCAATAGATGGTATTCTATCACTTGCAAAAGAGGGTGAACATCCTAGAGCATATGAAGTTGCAGGACAATTAATCAAAACAGTAAGTGAAGTTTCTCAAGACTTATTAGGTCTACAAGAAAAAATGAAGAAACTTAAAGATGTTCCTAATACAGGACCTAAAAGTGTAACCAATGCATTGTTTGTTGGTTCTACTACTGAATTAACAAAACTATTAAAGAAGAAAGACTAATGGATTTTTTTAGACCGAACATAGAAGAAAGAATTACTTTACCTTCTCCACCTCAAAGAGATGAAGATGAAATATCTCGTTTAAAAGATATTATTCGAAATCGAACTGCTGAGGATGTACAGTCTATAAGAGACCATGATGAAGTTCCGTTTTTTGCATTAAAAAAATATTGTGAAGATAACGGATTATTATTTCACGAAAACGAATTTGAAGATTTAGTGGAACAATCAACACCGATTATATTGCATTTTAAAAATATGTTTAATCGCAAAAGACCTAATGAGGTTGATAATAGAATAAATACATTACCAAGTAAAACAAATAAAACTCGTTCTTATCCAAGTGGACATTCAGCACAAGCAAGACTTGTTGCAAGATATGTTGCTGGTAAATTTCCTGAACACGAAATTGAATTACTTAAAAAAGGTAACGAGTGTGGTATGGGAAGAGTAAGAGCAGGGTTTCATTATCCTTCAGACAACGAAACAGGCATTCTACTTGGTGAAAAGTTATATGTATTTCTGAACAAAGATAATTATGAAAACTGAGCAATACTTAGGAAATCCAAATCTTAAAAAAGCACATTCAAAATCTCGATTTACAAAAAAACAAATTGAAGAAGTATTGAAGTGTTTGGATAACCCAAAATATTTTATAGAGAATTACTTAAAGATTGTAACCATTGATAAAGGTCTTGTACCTTTTGAGATGTACGACTTTCAAAGAGAGATGGTGGATACATTTCACAAAAACCGTTTCTCTATTTGCAAGTTACCAAGACAAAGCGGAAAATCGACAATCATTGTCTCCTACCTCTTACATTATGTTTTATTTAATGACAATGTAAATGTTGCAATCCTTGCTAACAAATCTTCGACTGCAAGAGATTTACTAGGCAGATTGCAACTTGCATATGAATACTTACCTAAATGGATGCAACAAGGAGTTCTCAACTGGAACAAAGGTTCTATTGAATTAGAGAATGGAAGTAAAATGATAGCCGCAAGTACTTCTTCAAGTGCTGTTCGTGGTAGTACATTTAACATTATCTTTCTAGATGAGTTTGCTTATGTACCAAACAATATTGCTGAAGAATTTTTTAGTTCAGTTTATCCTACAATATCTTCTGGTCAATCATCTAAAGTTATGATCGTTTCTACACCACACGGAATGAATATGTTTTATAAAATGTGGATGGACGCAACAAATAAAAGAAATGATTATGTTCCGATTGAAGTGCATTGGTCTGAAGTTCCTGGTAGAGATGAAGAATGGAAAGAACAGACAATACGAAATACAAGTGAGGCACAGTTTCAGACCGAGTTTGAATGTGAGTTCTTAGGTAGTGTTGATACTCTTATTAATGCAAGTAAAATTAAAACTATGGCAGTTGTTGATCCTTTAGTAAAAAGTTTGAATGGTACTTTAGATGTTTACGAAAAACCAATCAAAGGTAATATCTATGTAATGACAGTTGATGTATCAAGAGGTATTGGAAATGATGCTTCTGCATTTGTAGTTATTGACGCTACGAAAGCACCATATCGAATTGTTGCAAAGTATCGAGATAACGAAATTAAACCTTTACTCTTTCCAAGTGTTATGAAGAAAGTAGGTGACGCATACAATCAAGCATTTGTATTGATTGAGATAAATGATTTAGGTCAACAAGTTGCAGACGCTATGCAATTTGAATTAGAATATGATAATTTACTTATGGTCACACAAAGAGGAAGATCAGGTCAAGTATTAGGTGGAGGATTTAGTGGTAGAGGTAGTCAGTTAGGACTAAGAATGACTAAAGGTACTAAAAAAATCGGAACTTCTAATCTGAAAAGTTTAATTGAGGGAGATAAACTGATAATTCAAGATTTCGAAATTATTGCAGAATTATCAACTTTTATTTCTAAAGGAAAATCTTTTGAGGCAGAGAGTGGCGCTTCAGATGACCTTGTAATGTGTTTAGTAATATTTTCATGGTTGGCAAATCAACGATATTTCAAAGAATTAACAGATGTAGATGTTCGAGGACAGATGTTTACAGATCAAAAAAATGCAATAGAGGCAGATATGGCACCTTTTGGTTTTATAGATGACGGATTAAACGATCCAGAAGGCAATAATTCACAGTTTTATGACGATACAGGACAACTTTGGACACCAGTTTCTTACCGTAAAGGGGAATAGTGTAGTTTTGGTATACTATAAATATACACAAAGGGTTATAACTAAAATATAAAAACTTAATATTAAGGAGAACTAAATATGGCTTTTCAAGTATCACCAGGTGTTCTCGTAACTGAAAAAGACTTAACGAATATTGTTCCTAATGTCGCTACAAGTGGCGGGGGAATCGTTATTACAGCAGAAAAAGGACCAATTGATGAGATAACACTTATTTCATCTGAAAAAGAGTTGGCCGATAACTTTGGTAAACCAAACAACAATAATTTTGAAGAATGGTTTTGTGCTGCAAACTTTTTAGGATACGGAAACAATCTGAAGGTAGTAAGACCAATCACAGGATTAGTAAATGCTGTGTCAACTGGTACTGCTGTCTTGATTAAAAATACAACTGATTATCTGGATAACTATTATTCAGACTCGGGCGCAGGTCAAAATACAAGTATAGGAACTTGGGCTGCAAGAGAGGCAGGAACATTAGGAAACAGTTTAAAAGTTTCACTATGTTCTAACTCAACTGCTTTTGGACCACACTCACAAAGTGGTACACTAGTAAACGATAGCTCTGCTGCTATTGGAGATACAACTATCACTATGGATGACGGATCTCTATTTCAAGTAGGCGATATACTAGAGTTTGGAGACGCAAGTAATGTGCCTTCAACTTCAGGTGCACCTTCAGGACATTATTATAAAGTAACTGGAATTGCAACTCATGTATTAACAATCGCAAGATTTAATGTATCAACTGGCGTAACAGAAACAGGCGGATTAAGACACGCTATTGTTGATGACGCAAAAGTGCTAAGACATTGGGAATATTATTTTCAATTCTCTAATGCACCAACAACTTCAGATGATGTATCTGCTGCTGGTGGTTCATTAGACGAAATGCATATTGTCGTTGTTGACGAAGATGGATCAATCACAGGAACTGCTGGAACAATCTTAGAAACTTTCGAGGGTGTTTCACAGGCTTTTGACGCTAAAACTTCTGAAGGTGCAAGTAACTATTATCCACAAGTAATCTATCAACAATCAAAATTTATCTATTGGATAGATCATATCGCTACTTTATCAGATGGTTTGACTAAAGTAGGTACAACTTTTGATAATTCAGTTGGTGACGCTTTCGTAGTATCTAATACTTCACTTGCAAGTGGAACAGATGATTATGTTGCTACTAATGGTGAAATTGCAACTGCTTATGAAAAATTTGCTGATGCTGATGCTGTTGATTTAAGTCTATTATTATGTGGACCATCTCAAACAGGTGCTGACACTACTGGCGATACAAAAGCAACTGCTGTTATGGATATTGCAACTGCAAGAAAAGATTGCGTTGCTTTCATATCACCATATAGAACTGCTGTGGTTGGTGTTCAAAATCCAATTACACAAACTGCTAATGTAAAAGCATTTGCTCAAGGTTTACCTTCAAGCTCTTATGCTGTTATTGATAGTGGTTATAAGTATATGTACGATAGATATAATGATGTTTATAGATTCGTTCCTCTGAACGGAGATATTGCTGGTCTTTGTGCTAGAACTGATACAGTTGCTGACGCATGGTTTTCACCAGGCGGATTTAATCGTGGACAAATTAGAGGTGCTGTTAAATTAGCATTCAATCCTAACCAAACTCAAAGAGATGAATTATATAAAAACAGAGTAAATCCTGTTGTTTCATTTCCTGGGCAAGGTACAGTATTGTTTGGTGATAAAACTGCTCAATCTAAACCATCTGCATTTGATCGTATCAATGTTCGTAGATTGTTTATCGTTCTTGAAAAAGCGATTGCTACTGCTGCTAAATTTCAACTATTTGAATTCAATGATGAGTTCACTAGAGCACAATTTAGAAACTTAGTAGAACCGTTTATTAGAGATGTACAAGGTAGAAGAGGTATTACAGACTTTTTAGTAGTTTGTGATAACACTAACAATACAGGTGATGTAATTGATAGAAACGAATTTAGGGCTGATATTTTTATCAAACCAGCTCGTTCTATTAACTTCATTCAACTTAACTTTATTGCTACAAGAACAGGCGTTGCCTTTTCAGAAGTAGCAGGCGCATAGAGAGGAGAATAAAAAATGGCTAATATAAATGATTTTAAAGCTCGTCTTTCAGGCGGTGGTGCAAGAGCCAATCAGTTTAAGGTAACAATGCCTTTTCCTGGTTACTCTGCTGTTGGTGGAGAAACTGCTGACTTGGCGTTCTTATGTTCTGCTGCGGCTCTTCCTGGTTCTAATGTTGCTGTAACACCAGTAAACTTTAGAGGTAGAATACTTAATCTAACAGGCGATAGAACATTTAATCCATGGGCGATAACTGTATTGAACGATACTGACTTCAAGATATACAGAGCATTCGAAAGATGGATGAATGGAATGAATAATATGACTGATAATGAAGGATTAACAAATCCTGCTGATTATCAAGTTGACTTTTTCGTAGATCAATTAGATCGAAATGGTACAACTCTAAAATCTTACACATTTAGAGGGGGATTTCCAACATCTCTTTCTGATATTGCGTTAGACTATGGTACTAATGACACCGTAGAAACTTTTACAGTTGACTTTTCATATCAATACTTCGAAACAGACACTACTACATAATAACTAAATAGTTATAAGGAATAATATAATATGGCAAAAATACTTGGTTTCCAAATAACCAGAGACTCAAATCAGGATAAACCGGCGACTAGTAAACAAGCGTTTACGGTCGCCACTCCTGATGACGGTACAACTACTATATCTGCTGGCGGTTACTTCGGTCAATACCTGGATATGGAAGTTAATGCAAAGAACGACTATGATTTAATTAGACGATATAGAGAGATTGCACAACATCCTGAATGTGATATGGCAGTTGAAGATATCATCAATGAGGTTGTGGTATCAGATGAAAGAGATAGTCCAGTATCAATATCACTAGACAAACTTAACATATCTGAAAACATAAAAGGCAAAATTCGTGATGAGTTTCAAGAGTGTTTATCTCTTTTAAACTTTGACGAAAAAGGTCACGATATATTTAAACGATGGTATATTGATGGGCGAATTTACTTTCACAAAGTAATAGATCCAAAAAGTCCAAGAACAGGACTTACAGAAATACGATACATTGATCCACGAAAGATTAAAAAAGTTCGTGAAGTAACTAAAGGAAGAGACTCAAAAGGTTCTGGAATCGAAGTTATAGAACAAACAAATGAATGGTTTGTATATAACGAAAAAGGTATGTCTAATGCAAACTCAAATGCAGGACTTAAAATTACTACCGATTCAATTACCTATGTAACTTCTGGTGTAGTTGACGCTACTAAGAATATGGTTATGGGTCACTTGCACAAAGCAATTAAACCTGTTAATCAGTTACGAATGATTGAGGATGCTGTTGTTATTTACAGAATAGTAAGAGCACCTGAAAGAAGAATATTTTATGTTGATGTTGGCAATCTACCAAAAGTAAAAGCAGAATCATATCTTAGAGATGTGATGGCAAGATATAGAAATAAACTTGTCTATGACGCTTCTACTGGTGAGATTAGAGATGATAGAAAACATATGTCAATGCTTGAAGATTTTTGGTTACCAAGACGAGATGGCACTAAAGGTACAGAAGTTTCTACACTACCTGGTGGACAAAATCTTGGTGAAATTTCAGATGTTCAGTATTTTCAGAAAAAATTATATAAATCTTTGAATGTTCCTATATCAAGAATGGAATCAGAAAACGGATTTAATATTGGTAAGGCAGCTGAAATAACTAGAGATGAATTAAAATTTACTAAATTTGTACAAAGATTAAGAAAACGATTTACTCAAGTTTTTCAAGATATACTTAAAACACAATTAGTTTTAAAAGGTATTATTACAATTGAAGACTGGCAGAAAATTAAAGAACATATACAATATGATTATTTAAAAGATGGATACTTTGCAGAATTAAAAAATGCAGAAATGCTTAGAGAAAGATTAAGTCTTGCAAATGAAGTTAGTCCTTACATTGGTAAGTTTTATTCAGTTGAATATGTAAGAAAATATGTTCTAAGACAAAGCGATGAGGATATCATTGAAATTGATAGTCAAATTGCTGATGAAATTACTAAAGGAATTATTGCACATCCTGAAGGCGAGAGTATGAAGGATGATGATGTGGATTCCGATATAAATATAGATAATATAGGAGATGAATAATTATGTCAAATGATAATGTAAAAGCAATGGTTGACTCACTTGCAGATAACGATAATGTTGCTGCTCAGGATGCGTTTAAAAATGCTCTTTCTGATAAGATTGGTCAAGCATTAGATGATAAGAGAGTTGATGTTGCGAAAGATTGGTTAAATGCTGCTGACGGATTAGAAGGAATAAAAGACGCTTCTGGTTTAGATGATATTGGAGATGAAAGCGAAATAGAACCAGTTGAAATAGATTCAGAAGAGGATGAAAATGAGCAACCTGCTGTTTCAGAAGTTTAAAAGTAAACTACATGAACGCAGATACATAGGTCCTGAAGGAACTAAGGAGTATAGAAAACTATCTCCTAAAATGAGAATGGCAATCAGAGATGTTTATTCTATAATTGATAAGACACCTGATCCTATAATAAGTAAAATTGACGGTATTATTAATACGGTCGCAAAAAAACATAACATCAAAGTTGACGATATAGAAAATTACTTTGATAACGAATTAATAAAGTAAGGAAATAAAAAATGGCTATTGCAACAAGAACACTCAAAGATACGGCATTACAAGCTAGTGGCGGTGCTCAAGGTGGTAAGGTTACTGTTTTAGTAAACATGGACGATAATACTACTGCTAATTCAAACATACTTGACGCAAGTGGTTTGGCAGGACACGCTAACGGTGCAAAATTAGATATCACTAGAATATGGTGGTCTCTAGTACAAGGTACTGCTGACGATAATACAGGTCATGTACAGATACAATTTAAAGGTGCTTCATCTGATACTATCGCAATTCAACTTGCTGGTACAGGTCACTATGACGGTACTGCTGGTAAGATTACAAATAATGCTACTAACACAACTGCAACTTCAGGAGATTTAGAGTTAACTGCATTAGGAACTTCTGGTAGTGTTATTATCGAATTAAGAAAAGACGAATCATTTACTGCATAGTGATTTCTTATGACAATAACAAACACAACAGTTGTTAATACTAGTAGTAAAGCAATAGTTAAATCTGTTGGTGTTGGTAATGAGGGTAATCAACTAGTGGTTGACGCTGAAATTGATTTAGGTGGTACAGATCAATCAACGGTAACTTTGATTGAGTGTTATTATCAAATAGAAGGCACAGGAATATTAACTTTTCATGCTGACGCTTTAGTTGATGGAAATTTAGTTAAGAGTGATTTACCACTAGCAGGTAAAGGTAAATATGGATTAAGACCAGATCAATTAAAGTTTGGTAATAATAAACAAATAAGACTAACAACTGACTCAAATGTTGAGAGTTATTTGTTAATAACAGAATTTAGAAGGAATAAATAATGGCAGATACAGTTACAAGTCAAACGATAGTAGATACATCTGGTACAAAAACTGTGATGAAGTTTACAAATATTAGTGATGGTTCTGGTGAAACACTGGTAACTAAAATGGATGCAAGTGCATTGACTCATATGACTGAGGATGCAACTAAGAAGATAAGTAAGATTTGGTGGAGTTGCAACACAAACTCTCGTAACGGAGGTGTTGAAATACTTTGGGCAGGTAGTGGGACTAGTGGCGCAAATGCAACTGCTTTATTTGTAAGTGGTGAAGGATATTGGGATTTGCATACTGCAGGTAATGGTATTCTCAATAACGCAACTTTAGTAGCAAGTACAAGTCCTGCAGGTGATATTCTGTTTAGTACAAAAAACTTTACATCAAATGATACATATACAATTATAATAGAAGTGAGATAATGAGTAAGAATAAAAAAGATCATTCGAAAGCGATACTAGAAAGAATTGTAGGAACAAAAAGAAAAACTGATCTTGCCGAAAAATTTAAAGAGGCGTTTGCTGAAAAGTATAATGTTAAAAGAGAAGAAATTAAACAAGGCATAGTAGATAAAGTTTACAACAAAGAAAAGGTGGAGAGATGAAACTAATTACAGAAACTATTGAAGATATCGAAGTATTGACAGAGGCAACCACTAATGGTGGTAAATCTTATAAGATACGAGGTGTCTTTATGCAGGCTGATATTAAGAACCGTAACGGTCGAGTTTATCCAGTCGAAACTCTTGCAAAAGAAGTAGGAAGATACACAAAAGAATTCATTAATAAGAAACGAGCATTTGGCGAACTAGGACATCCAGACGGACCAACAGTAAACCTTGAG
>Ga0181393_1000401_pt1 | contig 16321 bp, 16 predicted proteins | sample 16SPOviralmetaG_FD_130122 | JGI IMG/M metagenome (GOLD analysis project Ga0181393, IMG submission 130122) | Marine viral communities from the oligotrophic San Pedro Time Series (SPOT) site, San Pedro Channel, CA, USA - 16 SPOT_SRF_2010-10-21 | ecosystem: Environmental > Aquatic > Marine > Strait...
ATACCTGCAGAAGCTGCAGCATCTAAATAAAAAGCGGCCTGTTGATGATAACCATAAGACTTAATGGCTTGCTTAAAACCTTTTGGACTAGCATCACGGCAGGTCTTTAGGTCTACTATCACATTGTTTTGTATCATGTCGAACCGGGCTTTACAGCGGTTGCCGTAATAATCGAAGACAATACTAAGCTCAGTAGAGTCTTTGGCTTGTGGTCTAAACGCATCTAGGACCTCGACTCTTTGTTGACACGCATCGTATAAGTCTTGGGTTACGACACTTCTATCGTTCACCGAAGCAAGGAAGTCTTCGTATTCAGCCTTACCAGCTTTGGTTCTTCTATCTACCTTTGGTGCAACCACAAACTCATCGTGAAAGACGTGTGGTTCTAAAAATAAACAATGTTGCAATCTACCCTCAACAAAGAATGAAGCTTCGCTATCTGGCTTTTCTTCATACTTCCAAGTGTAAGGGTCTTTGGTAAAAGATGTCAGGTCGTGTGACCTGATAGCATCTAATTCGTTGTACTGAGAAAAAGGCATGTCTTGGTACACGCCTTCTTTTATTTCTGTTTTGGTTTTTAATTCAACTATATTATTCATAAGTAAAGAAGGCTGTCAGATTCACAATAAATAGGAGTCCATATCTAATATGAAAAAATGGCGAACCCAACAGCCAAACTATTAAAAGGGTAAGTCGTCTTCTTTTAGTTCTTCAGGAGAAGGAAACATTTTTTCTTTCTCTTCACTCAAAGACTCTAAGGATTCAAAGTCACCGCTTGGTTGTTCTGCTGCTCTCTTGCTGTCTCTAGCTTTTACTTCAAAAGACTCATCAATTTTTGTTTGGACCCACGCAGGTAAATCTACCCAAAGTCCAATCATGTCTTTGTTGCCTGCAACGTATTCATCGATATCAAAAGCAATCTGCTCATTGACTGTCGGTGATTTCTTCGCACCACCGTCAGGGCTATAAACTGCTACTACCTTAGATTTTCCGGTGCTAGTCTCACCGATATCTAAATCACAAGTCACACCAAGAATGTTTGTCAGGTCAAAGCCGCCTAACTCTTCTTGGGTAAATTGTTTTTTACGCCATGCACATAAGTCTTTGTAAAGTGCTGATTTTTCATTTAAAGAAAGCGTGTATTGCTTCATGATAGAAAAAGGTTGACCGTCTTCCATCTTGGCATCGTTCAGCTCCCAATAAATAAAAATGCTGTGTCGTTTTTTGGATTCTCCCTCAAAGGTTTCTTCATGTGTTCCCACATCAACAAGCCTGTAACAGGTCGCATTGTGCATACCTTTGGGTGCTTGCTCGAAGGTTCCTCCACCTGATTCACTAATTGTTAGTGCCATAATTATCTCCTGTAATAAAAAATATTTATAAAGTTCTTGTTATCTCCCTCACATTATTCTATATTGTAAGGTATTCAATAGAACATAATATAGAATAAAAGATGAGAGAGCAAGTATGGGAATAAAAAATGTACAGGGCAATAATAAAGATTTTACGAAACCACTCACAACCGATGCAATACATAGGTTTGAGAGGTTTTTAGAGAACCACGGATTAGAACGCAAAGACCCGGTAGAAATCAATCCGGTCAAACCACAAAGAGCCTACACGGTTATAAACAACAAACGAGCCTTATCTGGCTACTATGCTTTTTATGACAACTACGGCACACCTGTTGGATTTGCGTCTGATTATCGAACAGGACAGACGCACAACTTTAAAATGTCAGGGGTTAAGGCAGGAAAGATAGACACAGAAGCCTTAGCACGATTTAAAGAAGAAGCACGATTAGACCAAGAACAAAAGTGGCTGAAGGTATCCGAGAAAGCCAAGATGATTTGGGATGTGGCACTGCCCTGCGACTCTCATCCGTACTTACTTAGTAAGGGTGTTGCATCCCATTCTTTACGAGAACACAAGGGTAAGCTGATTATCCCAATCATGGATGAGACAGGTAAGCTGTGGAGCCTGCAGATGATTGATACCAATGGCGGTAAGCGATTTCTCAGCGGCGGTAAGACAGGCGGTTGTTTTTTTATAGTAGGAACGAAACATTTAAAAGAAGCTACAAAGGTTGGCATAGGCGAAGGCTACGCAACTTGTATGACAATTTACGAACAAAAACAGATACCGATGATAGTATGCTTTAACGCAGGCAACATGCTCAGCGTATCGAAGAAGTTGTCAGAAGCATTGCCGAATAAAGAATTTATTATCTATGCAGACAACGATGAGAACGATGTAGGTAAAGATAAAGCTATCGCTGCAGCACAAATAACAAACGCAGAGGTAGTCATGCCTGAAGAAGAAGGCATGGACTTCAACGACCAAGTGGCGATTAGCGGTGAGCTAATAGAAAAGAAGGTAGAGGTTCCAGAGTTGGTAGAGTTTGAGAAAACATCCAACGGTAGGATTATGGCTACCACCGACAATTACGAAGCATTGATGAAAGGTCATGGGATTGAATGTTATTACGATGTGATTAAGAAGCGTATCGACATAGAGATACCCAACTTCAAACCGATAAGCGATTTAAAAGATGAAGCACTCTTGGTAGAAGTAGAGAACTTATGTATCAAGAATTTCGTACCGCATCAACGAGTCAGAGATGCAATGAAGATAATAGCAAAAGAAGTCAACCCGGTAGCAGCATGGATAGACTCTAAGCCTTGGGACGGTGTTAGTAGAATCGATGACTTCTGCAACACGGTCAGTAGCAAGGACGTTACTCTCAAGAACATGTTGATGAAGAAGTGGTTGCTTTCATGTGTGGCCGCTGCTTTTGAGGAAGGTGGCGTGGCATTAGAAGGACTGTTAGTATTCCAAGGGTCACAGGGATTAGGGAAGACGCTGTGGTTTAAGCGATTGGCGGACTTCAACAAAGGTTGGCTGTGTGAAGGTGCAACGCTTGACCCTAAGGATAAAGACTCAGTAAAAAAAGCAGTCAGTCATTGGATAGTAGAGCTAGGAGAACTAGAGTCTACCTTTAAGAAAGCAGACATCAATCAGTTGAAGGCGTTTATCACATCACGGTCTGATGAAATGCGTTTGCCCTATGACAGAAGCTTTACTAATTATCAGAGACGCACAGCTTTCTTTGCATCGGTCAATGAGCCAGAGTTCTTAATGGACGGTAGTGGTAACAGAAGGTTTTGGTGTATCAAGGTTACAGATATCGACCCACACCACGGCATCGACATGCAACAGATGTGGGCTGAGGTAAAGGCAACAATTTATCAGCCGGGTGTAAAGAATTGGTATCTGACTACAGAGGAACGAGAGATGCTCCAAGAGTCTAACGAGGGATTCAGGACTCAGGGTGCTGTCGAAGACTTATTACTGCAACATGTAGACTTCGATGCATTAGATACAGAGAAGATAGCATGGCAGCTCACTGCTTTATTACGAGCATTGGGTATACGCAATCCTCGCAACATAGACTTCAAGGATGCAAGTAGAGTATTAACAGACCATGGCATAGAGCCTAGGAAGACAAACGGTAAGAAGGTGTATGATGTCAGCTTGGTGGACTTACCAGAAGATAAATCAATGTGGGAGGAATCACCATTTTAATAAGGACAATACATGAGGCCACAATCAGCAAAACAAAAGGGTAGGTTATTACAGCAGAAGTTCAGGCAGATGCTGGTGGACCTACTAGGATTAGATGAAGAGGATTTAGAGAGCAGACCTATGGGTTCTCAGGGTGAAGATATCATCATGGGCAAACAATCGAGGGAGAAGTTTCCCTACAGCATTGAATGTAAGAATCAGGAAAGCTTGAATGTGTGGAAGTCGTATGACCAAGCACAGACGAATTGCAAGGGCTATGAGCCTTTGTTGGTTATTAAACGCAACAGAAGTAAGGTGTTAGTTGTCTTGGATGCAGAGTATTTTGTAAAGCTGCATGCAGACTCGCACGTTGATACAAATTGCTAAGGGTAGGGTAGGGTATGGCAAATTGGTCAACATTTGGTGTTTATGTGTTGGGCTTAAGGGATAGGGTATGGCAAGGAGAGACTGATACCCTGTTCCTTACCCTGACCGTGAGACCACATTGTTACGCTGTTTAGGTATGTATTAGGGTATAGTGTATAGTATATATAATAATAATATTATTAAGTATATATAGGTGTAGGTATACATATATAGTATGGCTTATATATAACAATATAGTATTAGGGAACGCATACCCTCTACCCTACACCCTGTTGGATATAATATAAGGATTAGATATGGCAGAGAAGAAGAAAGGGAAGAACGCACCTGATAAACCATTGGTTAATAGACCAAGTGCGTTTGAAGACAACCCGGAGTTTGAGCTGACAGATATGCAGTCAGCCTTTGTGTGGCATTATGTCAATGACAATTGCACACAGACCGAGGCGGCTAGAAGAGCAGGCTTCGAGTTCCCAGCTCAAGCAGCTACTAGATTCTTGAATGGTAAGGATTATCCAAATGTCCTCAAAGCCATCAAGGTTGGTAAAGAAGAGCTTGCACATAAGTATGCGATTACTCCAGAGAAGACAGCGAAGATGCTATGGCAGATAAGTGAAGAAGCCTATAACAAAGGGCAGTTCAATGCATCGGTATCAGCATTGCGTGAGTTGAATGAACTAGCAGGTCTGAAGATAAAGAAGACAGAGAATCTCAATATAACAGCAAACTTGGATAACATGAGCCACAAGGATATAGAAGGACGACTCAAAGAGATATTCGGTGGCGATATCATAGATGCAAAGTATGACGATGTATGACAGTTTGTGAGTTAAGGCAGTTCATTAATATCCTGTAGAAAACCAAGAGAGGGCGTTTTTTTTCTGTGGAACCCCAAAAATCGGTCAAAAATTAAAAAACAACGGCAAATCAGTAACTTACGACACATTTTTGTATGACGCAAGTATGACATTGCTGCTGACCTGCATCTACTATGTGTCCACAGTGCTAACATTTGCACTTATTACACGTCCAGAAAGCCTATATAACTAGGGACTCTATTGGATTCCAAAACAAAAGTTCAAAAAAGTTAGATATTTTGACCGTACACCCATAAATGCCGGGCCGCCGTCAGCAAGACGATTGCAACTGAGTTTGACAAATTCTATATTCATTTTTTCAAGTAAGTGTTGTTCCCAACATAAATTAATGTATAATCAATCCAGATAGGAGATTTCATGAAAATAGATAAAGCCGCCTTAAAAGAGGCAACCGTTGACACCATGCTTGGTGCCATTGTCAATTTTCCCTTGTCTTGGCTGACCATTACGATAGTTCTCCTATTTACCCATAACTCGTTTATAATATCTTTAAGCCAATTAATTGTTTTATCAATCTTGGCTATTATCAGAAGATATTACACAAGGGTATATTTTGATAAACACAACAAAAGGAAAGGCTTATGAAAGACAAAGACTTGGATATGATTATTTCAGAACTTGAACACACCAACAGGTTCCTTTATGAGCTGAATAAGAATCTTGCCAACTTGGTTTTAATCCACCAAGTCCAGTTAGCTGCAGTCGAGAAAGCATTGCAGGTCCCGGAAGAAGTAGTAGAAATCCCAGAAAAAAAATTACATTGATTTGAACATAAGTGTTGACTCTAATACTTTTTACTCTTATACTAAACACTGTAACAAACAATATATAGGAGAAAAAATGGAGTTACGTAAAGAAAACAAAGCATACACCTACTACGGTCATGACTATGTATTTAGATTGGCTAATGAAAAGTATCACGACTACACAAGTCTTATTATCAAACCTTCACACATCAGATTGGTGAAGAATTTATCCGACCTTTCTACCAAAGACCTGAAGGCTAAAATCATCGAAGATTGGTTTGCTGAAGAGAATGAGATGGTCAGAGAAAGAAATAACCAAAAAGCGAAAGTTCGCAGAGCATTAAAAAAGGAGTCTAACAATGCAAAATAAAAAACTAACCAAACTACAACAACTCAAGCTTCAGCTCGCTGACAGCTTGCACGAGGAGGTGACGATTAACTGTCACCACCACGGACCTCAGACATTTACTATTGGCGAGTTCCTAGAGAACCAAGTCGCCTGTCCTAAATGCGAGTCCGACCTACCTGTATGGCACAAAGACCAATTGGTTTATCCTGTCATGAACGCACTGATTAAATTAGCTGCCGAAGAAGAACGAGCTAAGAAGGAGGTTGCGTAATGGATAATAAAAAGAATCTAACGAATCCAGAGTTTATTGTGCAGAAGCTCGGAACTGATGGAAGGACTCGTGTCAAGAAAGTTGACACAGTTACTTCTGATTTTGATGAAAACATGGAACCGCTAAACCGTAGAGGCAGACGGTTGCGTAAAAAACTATTGCGACAGTTAGCAAAAGGAGACGGCAAATGAGTGACAAATGGCACGGCGGTAAAGGTGACCGCAACAGAACCAAGGATATTGCTAAGTTCAATGAGAACTTTGAACGTATCTTTGGCACCAAAGAACGCTTGAAGAAGTTTGAGAAAAATTTTGCCGAGAACATCTCAAAACCTGAGACTACTGATAAGGGAGGTGAATCGTGAGTTGGCAGACAGATTGGAGAATAGATAAGGGTGTTAAGGTGCCTGACTTTAGAAACCGTACAGGCAAATCCCTTGAGATGGATAGGTTTTTACAAACCCTAGAAATAGGTGATTCGTTTGTGATTCATCCTAAAGTAAGTCCTGACGGCACTATTTCTGAGTATTCTATTGCTCAAAACGTAGTGACCAGAGCTAAAAAGTTTGGTATGAAGATGACTTCAAGGAAGATATATTCTGAAGAGAACTCTGACGAGTATCATTACAGAATTTGGTATGTAGAAAAAATAGAACCTGTAATCAAAAAATCTACCTATCAAAAAAAACCTACAGCTGAGGTTACTGAAAAAGCTTTTAATGATTTGGCTGAAGGCAGATTGCCTAACGACATTTTGTTTTTAGCTGAGCAGAATGAGGAGAATCGAGCAATTGTTGAAGATATCAGAAGATTGAATAAAATACTTCTCGAAGAATTAACAAAACAGAATATTCAACTACCTGAGGGGGAATAATGACTTCATCGAACTTAATGCTTGAGATTGTGCAGCTATTTAAACAAATGAAAAAAAAAGAAGCACAAAAAGAACTAATTGAAATACTTAGAAAGATATACAGGGAGAAGTAATGGAACGACTAGAATACGAATCAATCTATGGCTACTGCCGAGTATCATCCGATGAGCAGGCCAAACACGGCACTTCTTTAAACGAACAAAAAAAGACCATCACCAAGATGTCACTCTATTTGTTTGACAAAGAACCTGACGGCTTTTATGTCGATGACGGTGTTAGCGGCACTTTAGACTTTGACAATCGCCCGGAAGGTAAAGAACTCAAACGCAACCTTGAACCCAACGATGTTGTCTTGGTTGCAAAGCTGGACCGTTTAATCAGACGTTTGAGTGTCTTGTGCAATATTCGTGACGATTTTAACGAATTAAATATTCACTTGTTTGCACACGATATTTTAGGCGGTGCTGAATCCATAACTACATCCAAGTCACCAAATGTAAATATGTTTGTCAACATGATGGGTACTTTTGCCGAGTGGGACAAAGAAGAAACTGCGAGAAAGTTGTATCAAGGTAAGATGGCTTGTGTTGAGCAAGGCAGACATATTGGTGGCGGTGTGCCTTTTGGTTATGAATTAGTCAAAGAAGGTAAGCACAAATACCTCAAAGAAATTCCAGAAGAGCAAGAAATCATCGCTTATGTGGATAAATACATGCAAAGAAACCGCAAAAAAGGTGTTAAAGCACCTTGGCGTAGAATGTCTAAGCAAATCAAATCTTTGTATGACGCAGATATACCGCCGTGGAAAGTTTCAAGAATTGCATCAAGAAAGCTTAAAGACCGTGCAAGTCTGTGATATATTTGGACAATGAACAACGAGGAAGGCACATACCCTAACGATGTAGGCTCAATTGAGCCAATCCCTATTACAGAAAGAACCCCTATCTTAGACATGATGCCTTCCAATGTTCGTAACGCTTTGGAAGGTATTGGCGGTTTGTTGGACGACCCTATGATTGCTATGCCGGGAGGATTTGCAAGGATGCCGATAAAAAAACTAATGGCAGAACTTGCAGAACGTAAAGCTTTATACAAACAACAAGAGTTTAGATTTAACCGAGCAAAGGATGTATACAACAGTGCAATTCGTGACGGCTATGAACCTGATATTATCGGCAGCCAAAAAATCATGAAGAACGCCAAAGACTATGGCTCGCAAATCAAAAAAGAAATAGACGAGCTAGAGGATTTGGTTAAAAAGCATGGCAACACTTGATAACATCAATTTGTTTGCAGTCGGCGGTGCAACCGATGATACCCAAGACCCACTCTACCCTGAGTATTTAGCTTTAGTCGAACAATTTGAAGCAATGAAAGATATGCCGACCATACCGGGAGGCTATCCTGATGCACCTTCTTTTGCACAATTCAAGCGACAAAAAGAAGCAGATGTTGCCAGAGATATCATGACAGAAAATCTTGAATCTGGTGATATTAAAAAAGCTTACGAAGAAGGTTTTACTCAATTACCCATTGCTGAGCAGCTTGGCGTATACATTAACCCTATTACAGGCGTGCCGGTAGAAACTTACGAAACCGGGTATTTTGCTGACGAAGCTGGTTTTCAGATGAAAAAGCCGGGAGAAGCTTTGCTTGATTTAGTCAATCCGCTTAGCTCACCGCTAGAAAAATTACCTTTCACAGCCGAAGACCCTATGAGTGCTATGTTAGCACCCTTGTCGGCAGCAGGTGCTATTGGTGGTGTCGGTGAATTAGCCAACATTCCTAAAGCCGGATTAATGGCTCTCAGAAGATATCAGCAAAAATCTATGGACGGCGGTGGCGGTGGCGGTATCGGTGGATTGCCACCTGATGCTTTTGAAGCTGATGTCAAAAAATTTGCTTTTGACCCATTGAGCAATCTTAAGTCGCCAACAATTGAATCTTTGATTCGTAACGCACCAAAAAATCTCAAAGGCAACCAAATCCTTGATTGGCTTAATTCTAAAGGGGCCCCAAGTAAAGGCGTAAAACCCAAAGAGCTGCCGTTTTTAAGAATTGACCAATTTATCAAAGACAACCCTAACGCTACTTTGCCTGAAGTCATTGAGCATGCTAGTAAAAATCAAATAAATATTAGTAAAAACACTTATAGAGACATAGGCGAACCCGGGTCTGATTTTTATTTTGATGTTGAAACAGCTATGAACGACCCACTATCAGGCGAACCTGCTTATCAATATTTAATAGACGATATTACTTACGATGTTGAAAACATGGAAGGGGTATATTTAGATGATTTAGCAAGAGATTACAGTACAAGACTTACTTATGACGAATTAAGTGATTATGGTCGTTATGGCAAAGAATTTACCTTCGATGATATGGTAAATAGAATTAATAAATCTATTGAATCAGGTGCAAGCAACGAAACACTTGAAGATGTTATCGAAGAATATGCACTTAAAGTTTACGAAGACAATCCGTATATGCTCATTGAACCTAAAGGTTCAGGCGTAGTTGGAGAATACGGTAATACTTTTGCTTACGGTAATGATGATGTCGGTTATCAAACCTTTATTAACGGCGAGAGAATTGATATGAAAGATTATGGTTATGATGATGTGCCATACTCACAAAACGAAGCAGAAATACGTTTACAGCGTATTATGGAAGAAAGAGAAGACATCGATATTGGCATGTATAGCGGTCAACAACAATACAAAAGATATGTGGACGACACTTTACCGGGCGGTAAAAACTACCGTGAAGATGTTTATACTTATGAAAACCCTGCATTTGGCGATGAAACTAGTGGTCAAAGTCATTATGACGATGAAAACCAACTTGCACACATGCTTGGCAGAGACAGAGTTCTCGAAGACGGCACTGAGACGTTCCATGCCGATGAAATACAATCGGATTATCATAAAAAAGGCATGGAGTATGGTTACAAAGACCCCATAAAAGATGCTGAAAGCCTAAAAAAAGCTAATGAACGCAGCGTAGAATCTTTCGGATTACACCAAAAGGTTGTAAAACAAATGCGTGACGAGCTTCAAGAGATGAAAGCACTTGCTGAAAAACATCCTGAACTTAACGAGTATCAAGGTGAGTATAGTATGAGTGATAAAGACTTTGCCATTCGTCAATTAGGCGGTGAAGACCGCGGCACCATAGAGTTTGATAACCCAGATATGCAAAACACATTTATGGACCACCTTAGAACAAGGTATGGCGACAGCCCAACTATAGAAAAATTTGGTGTTCCCAGCAGAATACAGGTATTAGAAAAACTTGTTAAACGGCGTGAAGAAGAATTAGCAAAATATTCTGATGACGGTTTGGGTCTTATACAATCAAACGGCGTAATGCACAGACCTATTGCATCAATAAGAGTAAATGATGGTTCACCTGAAGAAGTCACTGCTGCATTAGATGCTTTTAAAAACATGGTAAATAGACCTGACTATGCAGAAAAAATGAGCAAAATCAAACAACTGCGTGGCGAAAATATAATTTCATTAAATGACCTCAAAGAAACTTTGTCACGAGACTTAGCTAGATTCAATGCTCAATATCCTGATGCTGACCTTGGAAAAGTAATGCGATACGGCGATATGATTAGAGAAGGACGCAGCGACTCAGCAGGTATATTTGAACTAGCTTATGAAGCGTTGAGAGATGCAGAGCTTGATGTTTTAACCGCAAGAGCAAACGCACAACCGCTTGATGTCGATAACATGGATTTGGCTAGACTGCTTGATGCTGAACTAGATTTTCGTGTCATACCTGAAAATGTAAGAACAGAGATAAGCAAAATGCAAGATAATGCAAAACAGCTGCAAAATTTACGAGAAGAAACAACCGTAGACAGAGACATGTTTTTTGAGTATGGAGATAACAGTTCTGACGATTTGAAAAAGTTACAAAAATTAGAAGAATTTAACGGCAAAGAAATTAAAAAGGTTTTAGACAAAGTCCCAGACTATCCATTCAAAGGCGATGATTATGCCGAAATGGTAATTAAAAACATGATTATTGAAGCAATAGACGATGGCAAGCCTGCAATTTCTGTTTCAGGTTCAGCCGCTATTGTACCTAGATATAGGCAAGATGAGGCTGAGTTCTTCCCACGCTTTTATGATAAAACCATACCAAACATGATGCAAAAACTAGCTAAAAAGTATGGCGGTAAGTTTGAAAGAGGGCAGTTAGACCTTGACGATACTTTTGGTGAATACAAAATGAACAAGTTGAGAGAAGCAGACACTGCAACACTACAAAACATTAGCACAGACATGGGTATGCGAGGTGCTGAATTATCTCGAGAGGCGATTTTAGACGAATATGTAAAAGCAACACAGGCAAACATTATTAGAATCACCCCTGAAATGCGAGAAAAGATACTTAGAGAAGGTTTGCCACAGATGTATATGGGTGGTAAAGTATCAAAAAGTAATTCAATGGATAGACCCATTGCTGGTAACGTAAGAGAAATGTAATGGCAGTAGATTATTTACAAGAATATTTAGGCATTGACCCCAACGACTACTCTGCCATGGAGCAGCGTATTGCTAACGTATCGCCTGTTGGTCAATCTATTCTTCCACAAGCACCGGTATTACCACGAGCATCTATTATGGATGAGGACGACTTTGCTGCTGCAACAGCACCGTTAATGGATAGAGTATACGGCAGAGAACAAGCAGCTAGAGAAAAATCAGAAAGCTTATCTAATGAATTACAAGCCTTACAAGAAGAAATGGCTAGAACTTCTGAAGCTGAGGTAGAAAAAAGAGCAGCTCTTGAAAGAAAAATGCAAGAGATTATGCAACAAAGAGACATGTCTATAACAAATGCTGAAAGCCTAGCTACCAGAATACAAGAATTACAAGAAGAAATGGCAGCAACTTCTGCAGGAGAAGTAGAAAAAAGAGCCGCTTTACAAAAAGAACTAGATTCTATTGAACAAAATTTACAGCAAAGAACTGAAGAAAGAGATGTTTCTGTTACAAGTGCTGAAAATCTTGCTTCAGAACTTCAAGGCGTGCAAGCAAATTTAGCAGAAATTACCAATTTAAGAGATATTGCAGTACAAGATTACCAAGAAGCATTGCAACAACAAGACGTTATTAGACAACAAGCCTCTGAAAACGAAGCTATGAGGCTTGAAGAACAAAGAAATGAGCTGTTAGCTGAAAGAGAAGGCATTATTACCACCCTAGAGCAAGATTTTGGCGTACAAAGGTCTGAATTAGAGTCTGTTATAGGCGGTTTAGAGGGTCAAGTTGGTGATTTAACAAGTAAAGTAGGCGAATTAGAGTCTGTAAAAGGTACTTTAGAGGGTCAAATTAATGATTTATCTAGCCAAATGCAGGCGTTAGAGGTTGAAAAGCAAGACGCACTAGCACAACAAGATGTTATAAGAGCTGAAGCTGCTCAATCCCAACAAGACGCATTAGCCCAACAAGGCGACCAGTTTGCCACCGAAAGAAGTGCTTTAGAACAACAAATTGCTGATTTAACCGCACAAGTTGGCCAACAACAAGCACCTGCAGAACCACCTGTAATCACAGACATAGAAGATAGACAGGAAGTACCACCAAGACCGCCACAATTACCACCAAAAATAGACGACCAGATATTTATTGACGATAGACCAGTAATTGATGAAAGAGTCGGCATGCCTCCTGCAACAGGCGAAGGTGGATTACCAGAGGGTTATAGTTATACTCCGGGACCCGGTAGTGAAGGCATGGCTTATACAACGGTTATGCCAAGACAAGGATTTAGATATGCATACGGCCCTGACGGCGACAGAATACAGGTGCCTGATAATAGACCACCAATTGACCAGCGAAGACCTATGCCACCTCCGCAAGTACCACCGAGAGAAAAGCTAGTACCGCCAAACATGCTGCCACCAAAAAGAAGCGACCAAATATTTATTGATGACAGACCAACTGACCCAAGATTTGACAGAGAAAGAGGTGTACCTATTGGTGGACCTATAGGCGGTATAGAATATGGTCCTGTAGCACCACCTCTGGGAGTACCTGACAGGATGCCTATACCATTAATCCCGGGAAGTGGCAGTGGAGTGCCTGCTATAAAAGAGCCAAGCCCCATAGCACCACCACAGCTAATACGACCACCGATACAAAGACCAAAACCACCACAAAAACCCATATCAATAGGCGGCGTAGGCGGAGGCACTTACAAAGAATTTGAAGGTCCAGATGGACGAGTTCTAAGCGTAGGAGTAAGACCACCATCTTTCAGCACAAACCCTGACCCTCGTAAGGATAAAGGTTCACTTATTGGGCAGATTAAAGGCGGAATTATTGGCAAAAACCCAGTTGTTAGCTCAGGTATCGGCGGCATTGGTGCTAGACCTAGTATGCCAAAACCACCACAAAGACCGTTTTTTGGTAAAATGATTGACAGACAACCAAGACAACCTATGAGTGTTGGCGGCATGGGTGGTATCTCAGGAAGAAGAAGTATGCGTCCTATGATGAGAGCAGGCGGAGGAGCAATCAGTCAAGCTATAGCAGACTTGCAAAACAGACTTAGATAATGACTGAATACCTAAACGGTTGGGGTCGAGGCACATGGGGTCAGTTAGAATACGGCGAAGGCTCAATACCAGTTTCTATTACAGCTCCTGCTGCAGGTTCAGTCGGAACACCGGTTGTAGCTGTAAATGCACAAGCTATAGCCTCAGTAGGCGGCGTAACCGCATCCTTAGGTGCTGTTAGTGTAACCATACAAGCTGAAGCCAATGTTACACCTTCAGGTCAATTAGCCGCAGCAAACCTAGGCACAGCAACCACACAAACCGTAAACAATATATCAGTAACAGGATTAGCAGCGACTTCTGCTCTTGGAACTATAACCTTGTCTACGGTCAACAATATATCCGTAACAGGATTTGAAAGCACCACAGCACTTGGCTCAATCTCGCTTGTTACCAACAATAACATTAGCGTTTCAGGATTGGCAGCAACCACAGCAGTAGGCACACCAACCTTTATATTGGTTAATAGCGTCCATGTTGACGGTCAATCTGCCACAGCTTCTGTTGGAGATGTAACCACCGATGCAGAAGCTAATATCGTCCTAGCACTTGACGGTGCAACAGGTGCGGTAGGTGTGGTAGCTATTTGGGGTATCATCGATGACTCGCAAACGCCAAATTACAGCACAATTGACAGTTCGCAGGTACCAAATTATAGTACAATAACAGATACACAAAGCCCTAATTGGGAAGAAGTCGCTTAATGGAGTAGATAAATGGCAACTTATGTAAACGATTTAAGATTAAAAGAAATAGCAACCGGTGATGAGGCAGGTACTTGGGGTACAAGTACGAACACCAACTTAGAGCTTATCGCAGAAGCTTTCAGTTATGGCACAGAAGCCATTACTACCAATGCTGACACTCACACAACCACTATAGCCGATGGTTCAACTGACCCCGGAAGGTCAATGTACCTTAAATATACAGGTACTTTAGATTCAGCCTGTACTATTACCATCGGTCCTAACACCGTTAGTAAAATGTGGTTTATTGAAAACGCAACCACAGGCTCACAAAATATTATTATTTCTCAAGGTAGTGGTGCTAATGTCACTATTCCTGCAGGAGACGTAAAAGTAGTTTACTCAGACGGAGCAGGAAGTGGAGCAGCTATTACTGACGCTTTTGCTAGTCTTAACGTAGTAGATTTAAAAGTACAAGACGATTTAACCGTAACAGATGATTTAATTGTAAACGGTGATATAGACCTTGAAGGCAATATGGATGTCAACGGCTCTTTAGAAACAGATGCCTTGTCTTTAAACGGAACTACCGTAACATCAACCGCAACTGAAATTAATTTACTTGATGGTTCTTCAGCTAACACCGTTGTTAATAGCAAGGCTGTTATTTACGGCTCTAGCGGAGAAGTAGCAGGAACTTTATCTACAGCAGCACAACCTAATATTACAAGTCTTGGTACTCTTACAGGCTTAACAACTACAGGCAATATCAACTTTGGCGATAACGACAAAGCAGTATTCGGTGCTGGTTCAGATTTACAGATTTATCATACTGGAACTGAAAGTTGGATTAAAGATGCAGGTACTGGAAATTTTTATATTGACTCAAATGGTGCAGCGATTCAACTAACTGCAAATGGTGCGGCAGAAAATATGCTAAATGCTGTTCCTAACGGTGGCATTACGCTATATCACGACAACGCAGTAAAACTAGCCACAAGCTCAACAGGTATAGACGTAACAGGTACAGTAACTGCTACAGGTACTTCAGTCTTTGCATCCCTAGACATCTCAGGTGATGTAGATGTAGACGGAACTACTAATTTAGATGTAGTAGATATAGACGGAGCTGTAGATATGGCTTCTACTCTAGTGATTGCTGATAATATAACACTAGCAGCAGGTAAATTATTACGATTCTCAGATACTTCTTACATAACACCTGAAAATAATAGCACAGGAGCCGAAATAAGCACCGCAGGAACTTTTGTAGTAAAAACAGGCTCAACACCTACTTTGCATTTTAAAGTAGGAGGAGACGGCTCTCTATCCACTCCAACACTAGGAATCTCTAATGTCCGCTTTGGTGTCAACGCAGGTAACAGCATTACAAGTGGTGGTAATTATAATACTGTTGTAGGTGATGAAGCAGGTACTGCTCTTACTACTGGTGACCAAAATACTGCTTTAGGTTTCAATGCATTACAATCAGAAGATACTGGTAGTAGAAGTACCGCAATAGGTGCTTACACATTAGTTAATCAAAACAATGATGCTTTAAACTATAATACTGCTGTAGGTTATTCTGCTCTTAATGCAAACACTACAGGTATACAAAATACAACAGTAGGTGCTTTGGCTCTAGATGCTAATACAACAGGTGATTCAAACACAGCAGTAGGCTATAATTCATTAGGTGCTAACACTACTGGTATTGCTAATGTAGGTTTAGGTCAAAATTCTTTAGCTAACAACACTACAGCATCTGATAATACTGCTCTTGGTTCTCATTCTTTAGATACTAATACTACTGGTGCTTCAAATACTGCTGTAGGTAGAAACGCTTTAAGAGCAAACACTACAGCTTCAAACAATACTGCTGTTGGTAAACATGCTTTAACAGCAAACACTACAGGTACTCAAAACGTAGCAGTTGGTTCAGTTTGTTTAGATGCCAACACTACAGGTAATTACAATACTGCTG
>Ga0181393_1000402_pt1 | contig 16318 bp, 18 predicted proteins | sample 16SPOviralmetaG_FD_130122 | JGI IMG/M metagenome (GOLD analysis project Ga0181393, IMG submission 130122) | Marine viral communities from the oligotrophic San Pedro Time Series (SPOT) site, San Pedro Channel, CA, USA - 16 SPOT_SRF_2010-10-21 | ecosystem: Environmental > Aquatic > Marine > Strait...
AAGAAGATATAGAATGGACATGACTACAATGAAACAGTTTAAAGAACGTGATTTTATGGACGCTCTTTCATATATTGGAGTATTACCTAGTTAAGATATGAAAATAAGTTATGCAATCCCTGTTTGTAATGAATTAGAAGAAATTCAACGTTTATTAGGTTTTTTATTAGAGAATAAACGTGATCAGGATGAAATCATAGTACTATATGACACTAATAATGGTACTGCTGATGTTGAAACTTTTTTAGATCATTATATTGAAGATAATTTTAATTGGTTTAAGCTATATAAATCTCCATTTAATAAACACTTTGCAGAATGGAAAAATTTATTATCTTCTTACTGTACTGGGGATTATATTTTTCAAATCGATGCAGATGAAATGTTATCCTTAGAAGGTCTTACTTTAATACCTCAAATTATAGAAAATAACCCAATAATAGAAGTATATAGAGTACCTAGAATAAATACTGTAGAGGGTTTAACCCAAGAACATATCCAAAAATGGAGATGGCAAGTAAATAAAAAAGGATGGATTAACTTCCCAGATTTACAGTGGAGAATATATAAAAACAATTCTAGTATAAGATGGAAGAATAAAGTACATGAAGTATTAGAAGGATATGATAAATATTCTGAATTACCATATGATAAAGAATTATGCTTAGTTCATCATAAAACCATAGAAAGACAAGAAAAACAAAATTCATATTACGATACTTTATGATAAAAATAAAATTATATGAATTAGAAAAACACCGTAATGAGTGTACTTTTAGACCTTTTCTTTGGGCTCAAAATACTTTAAAAGAAATAGGAATAGAATTTACTCAAGGAGATTCTTATGATTTTGCTTGGATAGCCCAAGCTAGTTTTTTAAATAAAAAAGTTCCCTTAGAAGAATCAATTAATAATGGTTTAGAATTTTTATCTAAAATTACAGGTGATTATATGTTACTTGATGGTCAAGATTCTACTTCACTAATAGGAGCATATGAAGTATTTAAAGAATCTAATGCTTCATTATTATTAAAAAATAGTTTATTAAAAAATAGATCTTTATACAAACAAGGATCTGTTTTAGGAAGATATTATTGGGGTCCTGGAGAATATAAATTAGATGACTTTGACCAATATTCTGATAGGATAGTATTAAGCGGGGTAAATTGGTTAAGTACTCATTGGGCAGGAATACAAACTCAATGGTATGATATTAATAGACCTAGACAATATGATATCTCAGCTATGTTTCAATATCCTAGCCCTCAAAAGGTGTATGAACATGGGTTTATCCAAAGCGACCATTATGATAAATTTAGAAAACCAAGTATTGATGAATTAAATAATCTTCCTACTACTTTAAAAATTGCTAAATTAGAAAATGGGGTTAGGGTATCTCAAGAAGAATATTATAATAGAACCTTTAATTCAAAAATACTATTTGCTCCCTTTGGTTATGGGGAAATGGCACCAAGAGATTTAGAAGCAGCAATGTTTGGTTCTATTTTAATTAAACCAGATATGTCCTACATTGATACTGTGCCCAATGTTTTTATTGATGGAGAAACATATATTGCATGTAAACATGATTTTAGTGATTTAAATAAAAAAATAGAAGAAACATTGGCAAATTATAAAAATTATCATTATATTATAGAAAATGCAAGAAAGAAATTTGAAAGTCAAATGAAGCCTGAAAATATTGCTCTTTATTTGTATAGTATATTTAAAAATCTTAAAGAAATAGAATAATGAAATTTGCAATGATAGTTGATGGGTGTGTTCAACGTTCATATTTTGTAAAAGATGGTAAATCTTATAAACTTAAAACAGATAATTTGGAGCCTTATAGTCACCATCACTCTATAAGTAATGAATGTCATTTAGGTATATGGGGATGGCCATTTGTATTTACAGATGGATACTTTATAAATTGGACAGAATGGGAACAGTTACCAAGTATAGATTTGGATATTGTAATGATAGCTATAGAAAAACACCCAGATAAATATAATGTATCTATGTTACGTAAGGCATATCCTAACGCAATAATAATAAGTTTTATAAAAGAAGCAACATGGATTAATTCAACCCCTCAACAACGTTTAGAATTTTTTCAACAGTGTGATCGTGTTACCTTTCCATGGGATGTTCCCTCCGATATTAAAGAGTTAAAAATATTATTAAAGAAAAAAGTACATTATATACCACAACCACATAACATAAATTATTTATATGAGCATTATTATAATGAAGAACGCAGTCCAATAATTCTAGACTATAAAGCCCCTGAACGAACATCAAATAATTCTATCATTTCAGATATATCAGATAAATATTCTTTATTTTCTAAAAAACATATTGTTAAATATAAAGGCCCTGATCATCGACAGTGGCAAGAATTTTTGAATGGTATTAAAGATTGTGCCTTTTGTTTTAATTTAGATAATTCTCCATATGGTGGATCTATGGGAGTACAATGTGCGGCATTAGGTATAATAAACTTTGGTGGTATACAGGATTCTCATAAAATATTATGGCCTGACCTTGCTACTAATGATGAACAAATACTAAAAGAAAAATTTAATCAAGTTATTAATGATACAACATTGCATAATACATACATAAAAAAAGCATTTTTAAATGCACAGTCTATATATAACCATGAAGCGGTAAAAACCCAACTTTTAAAAATAATATAAAAAATGAAAAACAAAAACATATTAATTACTGGTGGTCTGGGATTTCTAGGATCATATACTATTGAAAAATATAAAAAACAAGGAAATAAAATTACTATCATTGATAATTTATCAACGAATACAATTTCTCCAAACGATCCTATATGTGATGGTTGTAAAGTAATCGTCCAAGACATACTTAAATATAAATGGGATTTTAATGATTCTTTTGATATGATAATCCATCTAGCTAGTCCTGTAGGCCCTGCAGGAATATTACAACACTCGGGAAAAATGGCACGTTATATTTTAGATGATGTTTATTGGGCTATAGAGGGAGCCCAATTATATGATTGTCCTCTAATTTTTGTTAGTACATCTGAAATTTATGGGTACAGAGATAAAGCGGTTATGTTACAAGAACATGAAGATAAGTTACTTGTGGGGGATTTTAAAGTACGTAATGAATATTCTATGGCCAAATTATTATCAGAAATAGTAATTAGCAACACAGCTAAGGTATCAAATTTAAAGTACCAAATTATAAGACCTTTTAATATTAGTGGGGCAAGACAATTACCTGATGCTGGATTTGTATTACCTCGATTTGTTACTCAGGCATTAGCTGGAGAAGATATAACAGTATTTGGGGACGGAGAACAAGTTAGGGCATTTACATATGTAAAAGATATTATTGATGGTGTGTATTTAACATCATATCATGATAGTAATGATATATGGAATATAGGTAATCATTTAAATAAAGTTACTATTAATTACCTTGCTAAAAGAGTAAAAGAATTAACAAATTCTTCATCTAAAATTTCACACATTGATCCAAAAACAATTTATGGGCCTTTATATGCTGAAGCTTGGGATAAAATCCCAGACCCTAAAAAAATAACAACAGAATTAAATTGGAAAGTAACAAAAACAGTTGATGAAATTATAATAGACGTAATAAACTTTTGGAAAAATAAATAATATGGAAAACAGTTTTGATATAATAAACCATTTAATAAATACATATAATTTTAAATCATACTTAGAAATTGGTGTTAGAGATAATATGGGCAAATTATCAATTAACCATATTCAATGTAGTAAAAAGGATGGTGTAGATATAGTCCCAGGTAGAGCTAATTACACTATGACATCAGATGAATTTTTTAATACTATTCCTTTAGATCAAATGTATGATATAATTTATGTAGATGGAGACCATGAAAAATCTCAAGTATTAAAAGATGTAAATAATAGTTTGAATCATTTAAATGAAGGAGGAATTATAGTATGCCATGATATTAACCCTCCTGAAGAACTTTATCTAAAACCTAGATTTTGTAATAATGCTTGGGAAGCTTGGGCAGAATTAAGATCAACAAGACCAGAATTAGAAATGTATGCTTTAGGTATTGATTTAGGTCCTGGGATTATTCGTAAAGGGAACCAAGAAGTTTATAAAGATAAAATTGAAAGTACTTGGGATTATTTAAATGTTAACAGACAAAAATTATTAAATGAAATAAATTTAGATCAATTTAAGTTAATTTTTAATAAATAACAATGAAAAAAATACTTGCAATTTATCCTAATAAAGAATTAGATACAATGGCTAATCTAATCTCAGATGGGTTTAATTACACTCAAGATATTGAGGTTATAAAATATGATTATGCTAGCCAAAATTATACTATTGAAGAAATAATTAATATATCTAAAACTGTAGATTATATATTTATTTTTTGGTGCAAACGTCAACATTTATATGCTACTCATGATTTTACTTTTAATTTATTAGATAGAATAGATAGACCTAATATAGTTGTTTATATAGATGGAAGTGAATATAATTCCACAGGACATAGAACAAACATCCAAACAGAAGAAAATGTAAAAAATAACCCTATGTTAAATAGGGGTGAACCCTGGATTGATGAAGAAATGTATAAAAGATGTAATTGGTATTTTAAAAGAGAAACATATCAAGAAGATTTAGTAAGGGATAAAATTAACCCTCTATTAGTCAGTTCTAAAAGTAGTTATTTTCAATCTGAGGGCATTAATTTAGAGAAAAAAAAATATGATATATTTTGTAGTTTTGGTCACTTATATACTGGATTAAGGGCAGAAGCAGAATTTATATGTAAAAAATTAAAATCTGAAGGATTTAATAATATTATAGGTAGTAATTTTCCTTATGAGGATTATATGAACTATATTACTAATTCTTATATAGGAGTAAGTGCATGGGGTGCTGGGAATAGTTGCCGCAGGATGTGGGAAATTATGTCTAATAAAACTTGTTGTTTTGTACAGAAAAAACAAATACTTTTCCCAAACATTTTTAAAGATGGTGTAAGTTATGTTGAATATTCAACCCAAGATGAATTTGAAGAAAAAGCTCGTTATTACTTAAATAACAAACAAAAATGTATAGATATAGGACTTAAAGGGTATGATCATATAAAAAAATACCATACAGGAGAAAAAAGAGTTGAATATATTTTGAATATTTTAAAAGGAAAAAAATGGGAAACATCACTAAAATAAATAAAAATAAAGTTATGGAAAAAATAGTAATAACGGGAGGTCTAGGATATATAGGAACTGAATTATGTAAACTTTACTCAGGTGAAACTAGATATAAAAATATAGTAGTAACTGATAAAAAATTCATTTCAGAAAGGGTTAAACAATTAAGAGATTGGGGGTTTGAATTTATACAAGGAGATATTTTAAATAAAGAATTTATAAAAAATGTATTAAAAGATGCTGATGTAATATATCACCTTGCAGGTATAACAGATGTTGCCTATACTAAATTAGAAGAAAAATTTGGCCAAAATGAATTAATTGAAAAAGTTGGCGTTGAAGGATCTAAAAACATCGTGGATAGTGCCCCAAAACATTGTAAAGTAATGTTCCCATCTACTCATGTAGTTTATGAAGGGTTTGATAAAACTAAATATGATGTTGATGAAAAAGAACCTACTACTCCTGTACTTACATATTCAAAAGGAAAAGACCATACCGAACAATACCTTCAAAGTTCTACTTTAAATTATGTGGTATTACGATTAGCCTCTGTATATGGATATTCTACAGATACAATGAGAGTGGGGATAATGCCTAATTTATTTTCTAAAATAGCTTCCCAAGAAGGTACAATAAAATTATTCTCAGGAGGGGTACAATTAAAAAGCTTAGTACCTTTAATAGATGTAGCTAGGTGTTTTAAATTTATGGCTGAAAAAGATGATATTAGAAGAGAAACATTTCATCTTTCAAAAGAAAATATGACGGTTAAAGAAGTTGCTGAATTGTGTAAAAAAATCAAACCTTCTTTACAAATAGTTGAGACTGATGATGAAATACCTAATTTAGGATATACTATCTCAAATAAAAAATTGTTATCAACTGGATTTGAATTTAGGTATGATTTAGAACAATGTTTAGAAGAAATGATTACTAATTGGTCCAAACGTAAAATTAGATCTGAATTAGAATATACAGTCCAGGGAGGAAAAGAATATATTGATGCAAGAGGTAAAATTAGTAATTATGAATTAACTGAACCTATTAATTTAATAGGATATATTGAATCTAAAAAAGGTTCAGTTAGGGCTAACCATTACCACCCAATACAAGAACAAAAATGTTTATTAGTAAAAGGAAAATATATAAGTGTAATTAAAGATTTAGCTAATCCAAATTCCCAAATACAAACTAAACTTATCCAAAAAGGAGACATTGCTATAATTAAACCTAATGTTGCCCATACTATGGTATTTTTAGAGGATTCTATATTTTTAAATTTAGTAAGGGGTGAAAGAGAACATGAAAATTATGGAGTTACTCATACTATCCCATATGAATTAGTAGATGAAGAATTTAAAAATAAACTACTAAATGACTACTTTATTTATACTAATTACATTTAATTATGGAAGAAAAAAAATTAAAAATAGGATATACCTTTACCTTCCACCATTCGGAGAATATAAGACCATTAGGTAAAAATGTTACTCAACCAAGTATAGAAAGTTTTTATAAAAATTGTGACTACAAATTTAATACATATGTGATTGATAATCAATCAAACCCTAAACAATCATTTTCAGAAATATTTAATATAACAACAAACAATTTATCTTATACATATATTGATAATCAACATGAAAAAGGATTAACAGGTGGTTGGGATTTAGGTGTTCGACAAGCTATTGAAGATGGGTGTGACATAATTATATTAAGTGGAGATGATATTATATTTAATAACACTATTAATAAATTAATAGAACATATTAAAAATGATAAAGAAAGTAATAATTCTATATATGGTCCAGTAGCTTCTGGGATTACTAATAAAATCCAACTATCTAAGGGACCTACAAATAAAATAACTCAAATTTTAGGATCTAAGTTCCTCCAACATTTAGGTGGTCATTTATATGCTTTTACTAAAGAATTTTATCATAACTATAAACAATCTAATGGTGAATTATTTATAGTTGAACAACTACATAATGGGGGTGATGGAAAGTGGGGTGGACAAGAAGGCAATGTTATGTGTTGGGCAGAACAAGGAGCTAAATGTATCATAGTAGGAACATGCCATGTTCACCATCAAATAGAAACTAGACAATCCTGGAAAAAAAACAGAAAATAAAAGTAAAATATATACAAATGTTTAGTTACAACGAATATAAAAACATCATTAAATTAGTTAAATCTCATTTACCTATAATAGATTTTGCTGATGTTACTGAAAAGACTAAAAAATATTGTGTTATAAGACACGATATTGAGTTTTCATTAGATAGAGCGTATGAATTAGCTAAAATAGAAAAAAAATTAGGAATTAATTCAACTTATACAGTTCAACTAAGAAATAATACATACAATGCTCTATCAGATAAAAACATTATACTAATTCATGAAATTAAACAATTAGGTCATAAAATTGGATTACATATATGCCCTCTTTTATTCAGAAATAAAGATGAGGTAATTCAAAAAATTCTTTTAGAAGCTAATACTTTTGAAAAATATTATGGGTTTAAAATTGATAGATTTGCTTTTCATAGACCAAATTTACAACCTGAATTATTAGCTTGGTATTTAGATGTCCCCGGACTTATTAATTGTAATGGAGAAAAATATTTTCATTATTTTCAAAACATCAAACCAGATAAATTAAACATAACTTATTTATCAGATTCAAACCATAAATGGTCATTTGGACATCCTGTAGATTTAAACTTTGACGAAGTTAAAAAGTTGCAAATAAACTCCCATCCTTTTTCATGGACCGAATCGGGATTAGAAAATTATGGTAATTTTTTATCTTTAATTAAAGAAAGAAATAATGAAATGTTACATGATATGAGATCTGAAAATAAAGCATTTCCTAAAGAATTATTACTATAATTAGGAACATTAAAAAACTTTTATTATATTCAACCAATGAAAAAAAATGTAATATTTTGGGTAGGAGTAATTAACCCAGACCATAAAGATAAATACGGAGATTATGATTACTTTAAATATTCAAAAAATACATGGAAACACTTTTGTAAAAAATTCGATTGTCATTTTGTAGAATTTAATACTCCTGTAGAAAAAGATTTATTTAAATTTAGAGTAAATTGGCAAAAAGCTATATTTGTTTTTGATGAATTAGAAAAAAAGGGTATTGAATATGATCAAATAGCTTTAGTTGATAGTTCCTGCATGTATAAATGGAATGCTCCTAATTTTTTTGAATTAACAGAAAGAAAATTTGTAGGTTGGAGAGATGTAGATAATATGAGATGGACTAATGATTCAATTGTAGGTTATAAAGATTTTTTTAAAGATTTTAAATTAGATAGAACTAAATACATTAATTCTGGATTTATTATATTTAATGAATTACATAAAGAATTTTTTAATTCTTTTAAACAGTTATATTATAATAACATAGATACTTTTTGTGAACTTCAAGATAAAGTTGTTAAAAAAGGAACAGAGCAAACCCCATTGAATTATTGGTTACAAATAAATGAAATTGAAACAAAAACAGATTTACCAATTGCTTTTAAACTAACTCATTTACATAGAAAAGAAATGTTTGGTTATAACTGGCAGTTAAATGAAGATAAAACTCCTTATTTTATAAAATATGGTTATAATTGGATATTTAATGGTTTACCAAAACACGATCGTTCTAATTTAATGAAACAAGTTTGGGATATGGTAAAACATAATTATAATAATGTTTTAGATAAAGTAAACCATAAAAACACTTATAAAAATTCCACCTCAAGAAAATTTAAAGAAGATTTAATCCAATATTTTAACAAAAATAAATCTCAAACTTTAGTTGAATTTGGGTGTTGTCATGGGGATACTACTAGGGTATTATCAAATCTATTTAAAACAGTATATGCTTCTGATATTAGCCCAGATAATATAGAAATTACTAAAAATAAATGTGGGGATGTAGATAATGTAAGGATTCAAGTAAAAGATGTAAACACCAAATGGGATTATAATCAAGCAGATGTGTTATATTTAGATGCTCTCCATGATTATTCAGGGGTAAAACAATGTCTGGAAAGAGCAAAAAGTCAATACCCTAACTCAATAATAATTATGGATGATTATGGGCATATAATGAATACTGTAAAACCTAATATTAACAATTTAATAGATAAGGATGAAATTGAAGTTTTAAAATGGATTGGAGAAGATAAAGGATATACCCCGGCTAACGGAAAAACCTTTATAGATAAAGAAGGATTAATTTTTAAGTTTAAATAGAATATGAAACAAATAAATTACATAGATTTAGGGGTTCATAGTGGAGAAGAAATTGACATAGTCTTAAACGATTATAACCAATACAAAGAAAAGTTTAAATTATCCATATATGGAGTTGAAGCTGATGTTGATTGGTGTTCTCAATTAAAATATCGTTATGAGGATTGGGAGGAAGTTAAAATTTACAATAAAGCTATTTCTAATGATAATAAAGAAATAAAATTATTTTTAGATAATAAAAGACTTGGATCTTCAATATTTTCCACTAAACGTAATGTAACTGATAGGTATATATTGGTTCAAGGTATAAAAATAACAGATTTTATAAAAAATTATATTAATGATTTTGAAAACTCAATTAATGTTATTAAATTAAACATTGAAGGAGCAGAATTACTAGTATATCAAGACTTAATAGATAATAATATGTTACAATATATTGATTTATTTTGTGGACATCCTTCCCATGATATATTAAAAGTAAATGAACTTTCTGATAAAGTAGAGGAATATTTTAATATTATTAAAAATAATAACATCCAAATTAAATATCTTTGTGGGGAAGTAAATAGTGAACAATCTATTAATATTTTTGAAAACATATTAAAATAAGATTATGAAGAATAATATAGTTTTTATAATGGATATTGATTTAAAGGGTGAAGGTAGATTTGCATCTTCTAGAAGAGCTCCTTACAAATTCTCCATTGATAGTTGGAAACATTGGGCTAATAAAAATAATGCTGAGGTGTTTATTTTAAATGATCTTTTAATGTCCCATGAAAATATGGGAATTTGTTGGCAAAGGTATTATTTGTTTGATATTTTAGATGCTAATGAAATAGAATATGATCAAATTGCAATGGTAGATGCAGATACTATTATCCACCCGGATTGTCCTAATTTTTTTGAACAAACTGAGGGGAAATTTACAGGAGTTCATTGTGACGCAAGCTATGATTGGGTTTGTAGAAGTATAGAAAACTATTCTAAATATATTTTTGAGGGACATAAAATGCCCTTTTGGGAATATATAGATTGCGGGTTTATGGTAGTAAATAAAAAGCATAAACAATTTTTTAGTGATATAGTAAATTTATACCATTCAAATAAATTAAATTTTAAAGAATTAGAAAAACTCCATGTAGGTACAGACCAAACCCCAGTAAACATTTTAGCAAATAAAAATAGTATAGATCTTAAATTATTACCTTATGAATATAATATGGTGGATTTACCAAGAAAAGAATTATTAGGTAATGATTTATTGTTTACTAACTGTGGGTGGATATACCAATTTAATTGTATTCCAAACAATGAGGAAAATAAAGCAACTTATTATTGGATGGAAAAAACTTATAAACATTTATATGAAAACTAAATTCGCAATAGGATGTTTAGTACAGTGGTATGAAGTAGATATCATTGGAGAATATATAGAAACATTAAAAGAATCTATAGACGCTTATAATGGTGAAGTATTAGTTGATTTTACAATTTGTATGAATCAAGATTTAGAAAAATGTATTAATGAAGAACAATTCAAACTCTGTAGAGCTAATATAGGCCTTAAAATAATGGATGTTAGATTTAAAACTACCTTTACTAAAAAATTAGTTACAATAGCAGATTATCGTAGACAATTTAATGAAAAATATTGTGAGTTAGCTGATGTATTAATGTGGGGGGAGTCAGATGCTTTAATACCTAAACAAACATTTAATATATTAGACAATTTACATCAAATGTCATTACAAAACAATAACCCCAAATATTTATCCTTTTTTGGTACTTGTAAAATGTGGGATAAAAGTTGGGAAATGTTAGAACATCCTAATTTTACAGTTAAGCCTTTTATTGAAAATGATTATGATAATTGGTGGTCATTAAAGTACACAATGACTAAAGAGGAAATGAATAAAATTAATGAAAAAACTGAAGATTTAGAGGTATTAATAGCACCTCAACATAAATTTAATGGGTGTGGATTAGTTATTTCTTCTGAAGTGATCAAATCAGGGGTTAATATACCTCGTTCAGTATTTTTTGTACATGAAGATACTTCATTTATGTTAATGACTCAAAAGATATTAGGCAATATACCTCAATATATTATAAAAAATATTTTATTAGTGCATAATCGAAACCACCCTAAAAAAAGGATGTATGTTAAAAATGAAAAAAAAGATGGTACTATGAATGAAAAAAGAAGAAGTAATGATTGGTATATTAAGGCAAATAAAATGAGTGAACAAAATTGTTATAATGTATTTAATCCTAATTATAAATCATTTACATGGAAGGACATATGGAAATAGCATTCTTCACAGAAATGGGATTTACAGGTAAAATTTCAAGAACTCATGAAAATATGAGAACTGAGTTTGCTTGGATGTGTGCTTTAAATGCAGATCATTATAATATTAACTCCCTACCTTCAAAACAATATGATTTAGGTATTATTATTATTCCTAAAAAAGATCCAAATTTTGATTTACAACAATTAAAAAAAGTATGTAATAAAGTTGCGGTAATGCAAGAAGGCCCCTACTGGTATTTTCAAGATTATCCTTTAGAAAAACAAATATGGTACTTTAACACATTAATAGAATCAGATATAATTTTTACACATAATAATTCTGATAAAACATATTATCAAGGATTAACAGGTCATAAAGATGTTAGAGTGATGAAATCACTGATGATAGAAGAAGCAATAGGGGATCTTAAATCAGTAGAAAGAAGTGGGGTTATAATAGGTGGTAACTTTGTTAATTGGTATGGGGGTTTTGATTCTTTTATAATAGCACAGGAAATCACAGATACTATATATGCTCCTAGTATGGGAAGAAAACAACTAGGAGAAGAAGAATTAGTTACACATCTACCTTATATGAACTGGAAACAGTGGATTCATAAACTAAATGAATTTAAAATAGGGATACATTTAATGAGAACCCATGCTGCTGGTACTTTTGCTTTAAATTGTGCTTATTTAGGTATACCTTGTATAGGATATAAAGGATTAGATACTCAAGAATTATGTCATCCTGATTTAACCGTTGAAATAGGAAATTTAAAAGGAGCTAAAAACTTAGCTAAAGAACTTAGGAATAACCAAAAATTTTATTTATATTGTAGTCAAATTTCAAAACAAAAGTATAAAGAACATTATTCTGAAGATAATTTTAAAATATGAAAAAAATATTACTAATAGGAAGTAACGGGTATATAGGTACTTATTTATATAAAAAATTTAATAAATTATATGATATAACCTGTGTTGATACTTGTTGGTTTGATCCCCCCCCAAAAGAGATAAACACAATTAATAAAGATTTTAATAATTTAGAAGAAAAATTTATCCAAAAATATGATGTTATTATTTTATTAGCGGGACATTCTAGTGTTAAAATGTGTGAAGGAAAATTTTCTAACGCTTTTAACAATAATGTAACAAATTTTATTAATTTACTTCATAAGATAAATAAAAACCAAAAATTTATATATGCTAGTAGTTCTAGTGTTTATGGTTCTGTTGGGGGTAAAATTGTTAATGAGAAATATTATGGTTTTAAACCCTATAATCAATATGATATTTCTAAACACACAATTGATTTATATGCTGAAAAATCTAACATTGAATATTATGGGCTTAGATTTGGAACTGTATGTGGTTATTCTCCAATAATGAGAAGTGATGTAATGATAAATGCTATGACTACAAGTGCATTAGAAAATGGTGAAATAAAATTATATATTAAGGACATAATGAGACCTATATTAGGTATTGATGATCTTGGCCATGCTATATATGCTATAATTGAATCTAAAAAAGATAAAAGAGGGTTATATAATTTAGCTTCATTTAACAAAACCGCAGAACAAATAGCTTATGAAGTCAGTGAAGTAACAAACACCCCAGTAGTTGAGTATAAAACTGATCCAACCCAATTAGAAAATCAAAAACAACAAACTAAATGTTATAATTTTTCAATATCTACTAAAAAATTTAAAAAAGAATTCAATTTTAAATTTAATGAAACTACTGAAAGTATAACAGAAAGTATAGTTAATAATTTTAACAATATTAAATTAACAAAAAGAAATAAAATTCATAATTATGTATCATAAACAAGAAAAATGCTTATGTTGCGATTCTTCTAATTTAGAATTATTATTAGATTTAAATAAACAACCTTTAGCTAATTCATACCATAATAATAAAACACCTTTACCTGAGTATCCTTTAGGAGTAAATTTATGTAAAAATTGCTACCATATACAATTAACACATATTGTAAATCCTGATTTATTATTTAAAGATTATTTATATGTTAGTGGAACATCTCAAACTATGAGAGATCATTTTGAGTGGTTTTCTAAATTTGTAATGGAATATTCAGACCCAAAATCAGTTTTAGATATAGCATGCAACGATGGTTCTCAGTTAGATTGTTTTAAAAGTAAGGGAGTAGAAACTTTTGGTATAGATCCAGCTGAAAACTTACACAGCCTTAGTTCTAAAAACCATAATGTAATTTGTGGTTATTTTAATGAAAATTCTTATAATAGAAAATTTGATGTTATAATAGCTCAAAATGTATTTGCTCATAATGAAAAACATAAAAAGTTTTTAGATGATTGTTCTAATATAATGCATGATGATTCTTATTTATTTATACAAACTTCCCAAGCAGAATTAATTCAAAATAACCAATTTGATACTGTTTATCATGAACATATATCATTTTTTAACTCTAATTCTATGAATGAATTAGCAAAAAGAACAGATTTAAATTTAATTGATATAATAAAAACGTCAATTCATGGGATTAGTTATTTATTTGTTTTTAGTAAGAAAAATATAAATAAACACCTAGTTGAAAATTTAATAGATGTTGAAAGACTAAGAGGACTTCTTTCGGACAAGCTATACACTGAATACAAACAAAATGTTCAATCTGTAGTAATAGATTTTAAAAATTCTATACAAGAGTATAAAGATAAGGGTTTTAAAATAGTAGGATATGGAGCAGCTGCAAAGGGGATGACTTTTTTAAACTTTTCAGATGTAGTTTTAGATGTTATTATAGATGATAATCCACTAAAACAAAATTTATACACCCCAGGTACTAACGTTTTAATTAAATCTGCGGATCATATTAAAACTTATAAGCCTAAAGATAAAATTTTATATGTTCCCTTAGCTTGGAATTTTTATAGTGAGATTAGAGAACGTATATTAAAAGTTAGAAATAATAAAAATGACTTATTTTTAAAGTATTTCCCAACCCTAAAAATAGAAAAATGAAATATATAACTAATATAGATACCCTTTCAGCAATGTTAGATAGATTAATTTCAGAAAATATTAAATTATATTTTTTTAAAAAGGAAAACTTAATTGAAAATGTTTCACATCAAAAAACTGTAATAAGTGAAATTAAAAATAGAATTAAGAATTTATTATTGGATGTTTATAAAACAAAAGAATATAATTATGTTTCTGAGAAACGTACATATAAAGCAGATATGACTTTAGAATCATTAGAACAATTAATTAAAAGTGATATATATACTGGGGAAGGGGATAGAGATAATTTAGCTGAATTAAATAAAGAAAAACCAAATATTAATTTAATGAAAAAAAACCATAAAGTTTTAAGATCTGCTAATGAATTGCGTGCAGTTAGTAAAAATGAATTAGATTCTTATTTTAAAGATTTTATAGAAAATGAAAACCCTAAAAATTAATTCAGAGTTTGCACATGAACTAATTTTAGCAATTCCTTATGCTTATTGGTTACATACAAATAACCAATTAGAAAAAGTTATTACTAGTAAGGGAATGAGACCCTTCTATTATTTTTGTAAAAATGTAGAGGAAAAGTTTACATTTAGAACTTTAAATAATACCTCAGCAGGATTAAATGATTTGCCTAATAATTGGCCCCATCATAATTCTTTAGCAGTTAATGGAAAATCTTATGATGATTTAACTTTAGAAGAACAAAACAATACTAATGGGGTTTTAGATTATTCTCAATGGTTACCTCCTAAATATAAAGACTATTATTCTAAATTTAATATTTTCAATAAACCTTATATTGTAGTTAGTAACAATTATAATATAGAATATAATAAACCTATATCAGATTCATTAAGATATTTTAACATTGAATGTTTATATAGAATTTTTAATTATTTAATAGAAAAAGGATATAATGTAATTTATAAAAGACCTAATAACACGGAATTTATTTTAGATGAAAATGAAATAAATACTAAAAATCAAAATTTAACATTAAAAGCTAATGTAGAGGGTATTGGTGTAATAACTGATTATGAATTATGTGAGTATTATGGTGGTAAAGTAATTAACATAAATACCCTTAATAAAAGTAATCCTCAATTAACATATAATGAACTCCAATTAGGTTTATTCTCTAATTCTTTAGGTTTTATAACTCCTAATGGTGGTGGTGGAGTTTTATGTGGATATTTTGACTCCCCTGTAGTAATGCATGTTCCTCATGGAAAAGAATTAAGACCACAATATTTAACTAATAAAAATAGTTATTATAATAAATTATCTAATAATAAATTACATGCCGTTATAGATCCTAATAATATGAGTAATTATCAAAAATTAATAAAAAAAATAAAAGAAGTTTTTTAATATGAAAATAAGTTTAATTCAACCAAGTAGAAATAATTTAAAATATCTTAAATGGTCTTATAATTCAATAAGAAAAAACCAAGGCAAACATGAAGTAGAAATCTGTGTTGCTGATGATTTTAGTGACAAAGATAATACTTGGGAATGG
>Ga0181393_1000405_pt1 | contig 16241 bp, 7 predicted proteins | sample 16SPOviralmetaG_FD_130122 | JGI IMG/M metagenome (GOLD analysis project Ga0181393, IMG submission 130122) | Marine viral communities from the oligotrophic San Pedro Time Series (SPOT) site, San Pedro Channel, CA, USA - 16 SPOT_SRF_2010-10-21 | ecosystem: Environmental > Aquatic > Marine > Strait...
CCACGCGCGAAGTCCTCGAATCGCTGCTTCAAGAGCGTGCATGTCTTTGGCTTTGTTTGCTGGTCCTTCAAATCGCACTTGTAGCGTGCCGCCTTCTTCGTGATAAACCGTCATGGTCCACTTCGACGACGGCTTTGGCATCAAGCACCCTCCAGACGGTACTTTGCACCGCAAGTGCGGCACTGGTGCATCGGAGGATTGGCCTTCATGGTGTAGAGAAGTCCGCCACAAGGAGATTTGCCGACCATGTATACGCAGGTGTGCCCGTCGAGAACTGGTGATCTACGCTTGTCTGTCATGGCGTCGATGTATTCTTTTGCTTGCTTCAACAGTTTGAATTCCTTGTCTTCTGAACCCAATTCAATTTTGTAACTGTTCTTGAGTTTGCGGATCGACACGCCCTTGTACTTTCGTTGACTTCGCTTGGCTGATTTCCTTTCAACTGCGATTGCAACCTCTGTTTTTGGGCGATAGGTGTCGTCGTCTGCTTCAATCGTGCCTTCTTCCTTACTCTTGAGTTTTTCCAAGAGTGACACCTCTTCCTCTGACTTCTCTTCTTCCACTGTTGGAGCCTCTGGTGCATCTTCGGCTGGTTTCCCTGGCGGGTCGCTCGTCACCAAAGGAGCTTCCCCAGTCACACCTGCCTTTTCTGCGGCTTTTGGTAAGTTCTTGACTGCTGACATGACTGCGGTGATGCCTGCGCCTTTGATTTTCCCTGCCTTGCTATAGTAATCTGTGCGTTTGTTTGGGTCCATGAGTGCTGATAGCCCAGAAGAGAAAGCGGTTTGTACCGCAATTTCTTCGTAAGTGTTTGATTCAATTCCCTCAACGATCTTCTTGATGGCAGGTAACTCCTTCGACAAGGTTTTATTTGGGGTTGAGTTCTTCTTGATCCATTTCTCTAGGGCTGCGAGTGTCAAAGACGGGGATTTATCGAGTGCTGCTTCTTGGATTTCTTTGAGTGTTTCAAACCCTTCAAGGTCACCCTTTGGCACTGGAGTCACAATTTCACCCTTTTCGACTGATTCTTTCGCCTTGGCAAGCATGTGTTCGTATAATCCCACATGCATTGCAGTATCCATACCAAGGGATGCGTACATGTTCATGCCATCAATCAAAACCCGGATTAGTGGTTCAATGATTGATGCAACCCCTGGTTTTGTGGCAATGAGGGCCGTTTGCGCCCTCAATCTTTCAGCGAACGCTTCGACTTGTTTTTTTATGGCCTTGTCATTACCTTGGAGTTTCTTGAAAAGTTCTTTTTGTTCTGCGAACTGCTTCTTCAATTCGGCTAGGGACAGGGCGTACGCTCCGATAACTCGGGATGACGCTTTGTCTCCCATCTTTTCTGCTTCCTTCAAGTACGCTTTCTGTCGAGCCATGTCTTTCAAGGAATCTTTCAATACCTTTCCGATGTCTTTGACTGCGACATCGCCATCTTCCATCTTCTTTGTAATTCGTGAATCAATCATATCCTGAGAGGCTTTCGTAAGGCTCTTGATTTTCGCTTTGTCCCAGTACTTGGTGCCAACCGAACCTTGCGTGCTTGGCTTTACGAACGGTAGGATACTTGGGACACGCTTTGCGCTACGACGGCGAGCTTTCGGAGCCGTTTCCAATGCATCTCTTAATACATCTGCTTCAGTTGCTTTAGCGGCTTCAGCCTTTGCGATTGCGGCCTCATCTTCAGCAGTCAGTTTTGCAAAATCGGTGACCTCTGCGACCTTTACTGCCTCGCCCTTAAGTTTCCCTAGAGCTTCGATGTGTTTGGAGATTGCAGAATCGTCTGCTTCTAGTTGAGCCAGAGTCAATTCGACTGTTTGAGTTTCACGAGATTTACCACTGCTGTCAAAGACACCCAGCAAGAGTAGTATGATGAGGTATTCCTGTGCGCTGATTTCGTAGCCCATAGACTCCATCGCTTGGTTTCCAATCAGATACAACAGATCGTGAACTTCAAGTTTCACAGAATCGCTAGAACCTAGCATGTACCAGTATTCATCCATCACCTGCATGACTGGAATCATCCAGCCACGGTTCCATCCAATCGGAGGGAGAGTGAATCCTTGGTTGTGCAAGGGGATAAGTCCGATGGCGCCTGCCTGTGGGCCTTGACCGCCTGCTGGTGTTGAACCTCCGGTTGTTGGTCCCTTAGGCCCTAAAATGCGAGGTTCCGGTGTCTTTCCTGACTTCTTCAACAAACTCTTGGGTCTGCTTGTCACACCCATTTGGACAATCTTGTCTTTGAACGGGCCTGCCGTGACTTCTCCTTTTCGGCTTCTGTACCCGAGGTAGGGGAAGGTGAAACGAGAAAGTGCTACTCTGTGTCCCTTGCGATCTCTTTCGAAGAATGCTCCAACGATGCTATAGTCGCTCTCTAGTGGTCCTGTTTTCACGCCACCTGGTAGGATTGATTTAGACATTGCTGCAGGTTGTGGCCTTGGAAGTACCCCTAATTCTTCACTGAATCGTAGTGTTGCTGGACTGTCAACAAGAACACTAGTAGCAAGTCGTACGCTTTCGAACATTTTCTTTGAATCTGAATTGAAGGAACGAAGGAAGCGAGTTGCTGCCTGAGCATTCCTTTGTCCGACGATAGCCGGAGCGGCAATCAGTTCTAATCCAAGCATGTGTTTCTTGAACTGGTCTGCGAACCATTTCGCACCAGGCGGGTCTGCTTGGGCTGGAGTTGGTCCGGTGGTAAAGAACATCACACGCTCTCCACGGAACATGTGATCCGGAGATGGCATAAGGTAATCGATCATCTTGTCTAGTGGAATCAGTTCTTTGATGTCTTTAGAGAACCCTGGCACTAACAGTTCCATGAAGGGAGCATTTCGCTCTCGAATCAAATGGTACATCGCCAGCATTTGCCTGAAATCGTTGATGTGTTGTGGGGTGATGAAAATGTGGTTGTCAATGAACGGCAGTTGCCCAAGTGTTTGCGCCCTGCCCGATTTCGATTTGACGGTTCCAGCAACGCCGAGGATGTCAGTGATTTGTCTGCGTAGGCTTGTCTTGAAGCGCGAATCAATTTGGCTTGCTCTTGGAGGTTTGATTCCCAGTGCTTGATATGCAATCTTCTCTCGAGACACTGGGCGTTGGCCTGTTTCGTCAGTCAGCATTTTTGCTACTGGCGAGGGAATGCTTCGTAGTGGTTCTGTACTAGATGCCATCTTTGCCATTGTGATGTCAATCGCTGCCTTCTTTCCACGAGTTGACATCATGTTTGCTAGTTCAAGTTGTGTTGTCTCAGGGATGATATTTCCGAGGGTTGTCATCATATCTTCCTTCTGATCCTTACCTGCATCGACGATTGCGGCTGCTACGGCTTCTGATGGATTGGACTTTACTGGTGACATAGCCCACTTTGAAGTGGCGATACCCAGTTTGACTGCTCCCTTCTGCTCATCTTGAAGTAAAACGACCGCCTTGGGCGTGGTCAGTACAGGCATCTTGCCTGCTTGCACCATCACAAGACTTGTACGGCCACCAAAGCTCACTTCAGGGCTGTCTTTTAGGACCGCTTTTTTCTTGTTCATTGCGTCCTCCATCACGGATACTGTTCTTTGGATTGCCGATGAGCCAGGTCTGTATTTTGGTGTAAATTCAACGGCAACGACTTCCCCTTGGTGTTTGATCATCATCAGTTTCCACCTCCTGACTGTTGGAAGTGAATGATTTTCTTCGTAGATGGCATACGGGCGCGGTACATGATATCACCATCGAATTTGTACCGGTCGGGTCTTGCCATCACTGACTTTCCTTCAAGTTCCACTTCTAAGCCTGGAGTCGTGAACACTTTCTTTACACCTTCGTGAACAGCCAAGTCGACGACTCGCTTGCCTGCTGAACCTGATTGCTTCATCTTGCGTGCTGTTCGTTCGGAGATGAGGCGGAAACCACCCATGCCGAGATTCGTCTTGAACTTCGGTGCCCCGTAGTACTTCTCGACTTCTTCAAGCAAATTCTTGATACCTTTCTCAGCACCGCTCCCCTTCTTGCCAATTAGCGAACCATTGTCGCCTTGAGCAACTAGAATGTGTGGAATCATCAGCAACCAAGGCACGAATTCGTTGTTGTCTTTTCGAGGAGCCTTTACCATCTTTAGTGCCGTTTGGTTTCCTTTGTACAGTACATACGAACCACCAGTGATTCCTTCGCCTTTCTTTTTGCCCTTCTTAACGCGTCCCTCTTGCGCCTTGGAGCGGGTGCTTGTCTTTGCGAACTTGTCGTAAAGGGCTTTGATTTCAGGATCGGTCTTGGCTACCATTTTGAGCCACTTTGCATCTTCTCTTGACTTGTGGATTGTCAATTCTGCCTTTGGAGTCAGTTCCACGACGATTGTTTGGCCCATCGAACGACCACCGCCCTTGGCTGGGTTGCCTTTGTTCTTCAGCCGGTATGTTGCGACCTGCCCATCAATTGATACATCGGTAAGTCGTTCAAGGTCCGCATCGTCTTGGATGTTTTCCTCCGCCCAGGCAAACTGTTGTTCAGTACCGTACATTTCTGTTGTTTCGTTGTTGTATTCGAAAAAGCCAACCGGTGTTTCGATTCTTTGAATCACTACCTTTGGTTCCTCTGCCTGTTCTATGATTTCTTCTACGAATTCTTGGACATCTGGAGTGTAGAACTCTGCAACATCGGACAGTTCCGTTATTTCATCTTGGGAAGGGGCAGAGTGGGCGATTGCGTTAGCAGTGAGTTCCTCTGAACTGCTGTTGTTTTTGGCCTCAAGCATAGCCTTTTGAAATTCTTGATCCCTTTTGTCCTTTTTTGCGAATTTCCATGCGCCCCAAATCGTTCCGCCAAGACCGATTAGCGTGGCGGCAGAAGAGAATGTAATCGCAGGGTTCGCTAGTGTGTCAACCAGAATGTAATCGCCGTCTGCGTGGAGGACGACTCCTGGCATCTGTGCAAGCATCCTTTGTGCTTGCGCTTTGTTGGTTCCTTTTGGGAATGCTGCCTTCAAAGGCTTCAAACCTGCTGCACCGCCTTCTTTCTTGAGAATGGCTTTGACTGAGTTGATGTAATCGTGGTAATCCAACCCTAGTGTCATTGTACGCTTTGCAGATCTACGACCCAAGAGACCTGCCATGTCAGATGTTTCTTCAGGTTGCATTGCTTGAATCCCTGCTGTAAGTTGTGCTTCAGACGCTTCACCCGTTTGTTCAATTGTGGCTTCGGGTTTCTTCTCCTTGCTTTGGAATGTACCACCCTTTGTTTCATTCTTGTCAAAGAGTCCCCCGTAGTCCTCGAAGATTAAATCAACAAGTCCGATCGGTTGGTTCGGACTGTCTTGGAGTGTTATCAATCCGTTTTGATTGCCACCGCCGCCGCCACCGCCGCCGCCGCCACCGCCGCCGCCACCGCCGCCGCCAGTTCGCTTGCGAGATCTTGACGCGTTTGCAGCCCTTCGGCTCGATTTTCTCTGAGCTTGTTGAGTGGCACCAGGGCGAATCGTCACTAGGACTGTACCTTTTGGTACAAGGTCTTCGAATCCCTTGTCCATCCTTGCGTGGACCAACAATCTGACTGTGCGATTTGCTTCTGCAATGCCGCCTGCATCCTTCGTTGCGTTGATAGCGGCAGATGTTGGTTCGTTCTTGCTGTTAATTGCTGCGAAGAAGTAAGCCCAATCTGTTGAAATAAGTTGGCTGTTGCGGTTGTTGAAAAGTCGAGAACCTGGAGTCCCTTCTAAGGGAGATGCGGCTCCGATTTTACCGGATGGATCAATTTTTCGTGCTGGACCAGACATACGATCCCTAATTTTTGCTGCACCAGGCCAACCGCCATCAGGGCCCACCGACTTGTCGATGGACACGAGGAGTTGCGTATTCGGGCCTTTCAATGAGTAGTTCTTGCCCTTCTGGATTGGGGCGGCAGCGTGGATGACGAACATTTCCGACAATCCAAGTTGGAATAGGTCTGGAGCAAGTCCGTATTCAAGTTGCAGTTTTTCAAGACCCATGCGAGCTTGAGCGTAGTCTCCACGCTTGTACGCCGAAACGGCTTCCTTTGCTTCACCAAACGCATCAAGTAGATTCGCTCCAAAGGAACCGTCAGATAGCATCTTGCGAACCTTTCCTTGAGTACCGTGCATCATGGCAAGACGGAATCGCTCAATGTTTCCTTGCTCGACGATCCGTTGCATCACTTGAAGCGTATCGTGTTCCAATGGATTCAATGCGACGAAGTCTTGGAACAAGGCGTCGTACATCTCCCTGTTTTCAATGAACAGTTGGTTCAAAGTGTAATGCGTGTATGTTCTTTGAGGCAGCATGTTGAGGAGTTCAATGTGAAGTCCTGTAAGTTTGTGAATTGTAATACCTTTTGGCAGACTTAAGCCTTTCATCTGGTCCTTTTTGTAGGGTTTTCCAGTACCATCGGTCTTTGCGATGATTTTTTCCCATTCGGATGAAATAGATCGGCTCTTGGTGAGTTTTTGTTCTGGTGCTGACTTGCTACCAGAAATGCACCAGTACAGAAGCTCCCCCATCTTTAGTGCTTCATCTTTCGGATAGCCATCGGGCAAGTTCTTGAGGTACTGTTCGTGGTTGATGTCGTTACCCCCCCAATCAACGAAAAAGAGTGCTAGACTTGTCCTTGCTTGTTCAGGAATCGTCTTTACAGAGGCGTATTTCTTCGCTTTGTCCATAGTCGCATTGTTTCGTATGTGAGCGAGCATGTGGCTCAAATTAAATGCGTAAATCTCTCCTGTTGGATTTGATTTAACACCAGACATTTTTGTCATCATCTGGTATGGAAGAGTGGAAGGAGACCCGTTAGGAGGCAAGTGAAGCAGATTTTGGACTTCTTGATTGTGTAACTGACCGGTATGCCGCTTCGTTGTCCTTTTTTTCGTGCTTTGTCGAGCCATTAAAAACACCTCACACTGATGTGGTTGAACCTACTGGTTGGCGGCGTTTCGATTTGTTCTTCTTGGCCTTTTCTTGCTTAGGGTGAACACCGTACTTAAGGAGAGATTCTCCACGGATTGTTTTCTCTGCTGAAAGCGCTTTGAAAATCGCTACTGCTGCGTAGCCACCAATGCCAAGTACTGCAAGGTCAGTATACCACTTCGTTTTCACTTGGACATCTTCTCCGAGGTTGATTGTCGCCCCCATTCCTCCAAGACCTGCCATTTTCTGGTCAGCCATATTCTTGGAAACAGCATTGTGGCGGGAACCAGACATAGCCCAATATCCTTCTTTGGAGGCAAGCCGGGGGTCTTTTTGACGGTGCGAAGGTAGGAACGAAGTGTCCACTTCCAAAGCAAGTGTTTTCTGCACTGGAGGGCGTAGTTGACTTTCAAGTGATCCAACCCAAGGCCAACCGGACGGCCCTTCTGTTAAGGAATAAGCTCCAGGGTCAGAACTGATTAAATTTGGAACGCCCTTGCCTACGATTTGAGCCATATGTGATTTTCCAGTAAAACGCCAATCGTTGGTACGGAAACCGTCGCCTGTTTGTCCGGAGTTGGTGACGCCAAGGGCGCGAGAAATCGATGTTCCTTGCAAGGAGTCTGCAGAAATTTGTTGGAGGACACTCGATGCTGCTGAAATTGTACGGTCCATCTGTTGAAAGATGTCTTCAAGATTGCCACCGAAGTTTGGCACTGCGTCAAGTTGTTCTTCAAACAATGATCCACGGCGACCAATCAGTTGTAGCACTTCGTCGTACTCTGCTTGGGTAAGTTTTCCAGCCGTCAAAGCGGATTCGGCCTGAGCAAGCATAATTGTTCGACCTGTTTCTCTCTCTCCGATTTGCTTCTTTGCGTACTTCTTTTCAGCAGAAGCCCTAAAGTTGACAATCTTGCTTTCGATTTCGCTTAGGGCATTGCTGGACATCATCGCTGCGTCTTGCTTACCTGAAATCGTCCCATAGGGCGGAATGGCTTTCATGGCTTTGTCCTTGAGTCTGTTGATGGTTCCGATTTGGAACTGGCTTAGATTCGAGATGATAAAACCATACTGAGTCATCAAGGTGTTGAAGCCGGATGCAAATGCCTCTTTGACTTCGTTAAAATTTACTTCGTCTGTCGGGCCGCTTGTTTGGCCGAGTAGGAACAATTCTTGCTGACTGTTGGATTCAAGGCTCATTGAAACCATCATGTCTTCGATTTGTTGGCGAACATCAATCCAAGTGGTCTCCCGAGTCAACGAATCTGAGTTCACAGCATTTTTCGCCCATGCATCCATCAGTGCCTTGATTGGCGTAAAACGATCAGTCTGTACGAAGCGGTCTACGCCCATCCTTCGTGCGAGGTTTGAAACCTCCATTTCTTTGGGCTCTAGCAACTCCGCTTCCGCCATGGCTGAGGCATCATACTTCCACACTTCAAATAAACCCGTCACACCGTAACGGTTTTCTTTACTATCAACCGAGCGCCTTTGCTACTCCGCGCCCCAATGAAACGGCTGAACCTAACATCGATGTTCCGATAGCAGATACAACTGGAAGCCATAGTGGAGCAGCCAAAACAATAAGGATTCCGCCCCCTATGATTGGTGCCCCTAAGATCGCATCACCGTAATATCTGTAACCTGGTATTCCACCGACTTTGTCAATTCGTTGTCCAACCACTGCTTCTGCAATCGGTTTTGTACCAAGCCAATCTCCATCAAGAGGTACTTCTGCCAATTCAGCAGCAGTCATTCGAGCGCCTTCTTTTGTTTGCCACGGCCAAAGAGCAGTAGGTGTAAATTTTGAGAATGGACCGTATATCGGCCCATCTGAGTGTGACATCTCTGAATCAATTCTCCCTACTCTCATCCAATCGAGGGGATTTGCACCCTTGATGTACGGGTTTGTTCCTGTTGCGATGGATACTGGGTCCATGAAAGTGAATAGGTTTTGACGGTCCAGAGCTTCTTCTGTTCTTCTAGTCAATGCGATTTCTTGTGGGTATCTGTATCTTGGATCATAACCTGATAACCTTGACCTTCGACCGTGTCTTACACCTACAGAATCCACATTTGGCATTACATCTTCAATCATGTCTTTGACAGAGTATGCGGTAACTTCTCTGTACGCTGTGTCCCAGTCACCAGTCAGTGCCGTCTTGATTGCCGAATCAAGACCGCTTGGAATGAAATCGTCGATGTCAGCGCCTATTGCATCGTCTATGCCATCAGCGATTGGATCTATGACATCGTCTTTCGCTGACCGAATCATGGAATAGGCCGAATCTCCAACATCGTAGATGGTTTCGCCTGCACTTTTCACCAATCTTCCGCTTGTACGCAGGGTGTTGAAAACTCCTTGGTTCATTGAAGCCACCTCAATCCTTTAGTGGTTCAACAATACCTTCGTCAACTGATTCTGTAGCGGCCTTGACGAGAGATGGGAACACCTTTGCGAACACTTTGGCGCCTAGAACACATACTGCTCCAGCCAGAATAAAACCAGTAGGTCCTTGTACGATGTTCACGCCTGCTCTTTTCCACCATTTGTCGTAGGTGTGGGCTTGTACACGACCACCGTCTTCTGTTTGGAAAATGTTTAGCGATGAAGGGATAGTATCGCCAGCCCCTGTTGCGATGAAGATTGAGGGCCTTGTCAATTCAGCCGCTTTCGAACCGATTCCAATATCTGCATCACGGATGTAGCCTTTGTAAAGTGAGATGGCTTCTTCATCTCGACCTGATTGCATCCTTGACGACCACCAAGGTTGGGTCACAAGGGCATCTTTGTTCATGTCGGAGTTCGGGTCAATCCCAAAGAATCGTTCGTTTTGGTCTTCGGTAGGATTGTTCAGTAGCACTACCCCATCATCAAGAGGATCCAGCATGTAATCAGACCAACTTCGTGGTCGAGGCATCGCATTTACCCTCGCTTCAAATGCTTCTGGGGATTCGTCATCTTTTTTTGTGGCGCTCTTCTTTGCTTTTTGGCGACGATGTCGCTCCTCAAGCCACTCGATCATTGTCATCGAGTATTGTGGGCTGTAGGTGAAACCACCCAATCCTGGACGACTCATCCGTAGTACACCTCTTCATCTTCATCTTGTTGAATTGGTAGGAATAGAAGGTCCTCATCGCCAGATTCGTTTTCTAGGTTGACTCTTGTTGTGCCCAAACTCATCATCTTCAATGCATTCGAGGCGTTTCGTCTTGAATCGTCACGGTCTGCAAGTACTTCGCTAAGAGACTTCAACCCCTGCATTTCGCTTTGGAACTCTTTAGACCCTTGATTTACAAGATCCTCGGGCTTGAGTTTTGCAGGGTCTTCGCCGCCGCGACCGATTGATTCACCACTCTTGAAGAACCAATCTTCAGTCGCGCCCCAGTATTTTTGATGATTCATACCTGGTATTGGCGCACCGCCCGTGTCAATCGCCCTAGTGATTTTTTCGTAAGCGTCTTCGGGTGTCATGATAGACATTCCTTGACCTATGTCCTGAAGGACGGTGAAACGACCAGAAAGAATCCCTGCTTCCATGTTTGGTGCCATAGGTAGTGTCATTCGGCGGTAGCCTTGTAGTTTAGATGCTACAATTTTGTCGATGTTTTGTGTTGAAGGCATAAATTCTGATGGCAGTGAGAATACAGGATTGCTTTCAATGCCCTTCGCATTCATAATGGTTTGAGGCATGATGATCACTCGCTCGAGTTGTCCGTTCATTGGATAGTATGACATAACCTCAATCACTCCAGGGGCCGTGTAGCCTGAAGCAAGCTTGCCCATCTCGTATGTTTGACCCTTCTTGCGTGGAACAATAAGCACTGAACTTTCTTCAGATGGTTTCACGCCGTAGCCAGTATCGAAGAAAGCCCTCTCAATGTAGTACCCTTTGTACGATACGGCTTGCCCGACCCTAGGTATACTGGGAGCGGGAGTCAATACAGATGTTCCGTCTCGCTCTGCCTCGTAACGGCGTTCGTATTCACCCACACGACTGATGTCAACTGTTGATTCATCCATGAGTATGATGTTGGCTGTATCGAACAATTTTTGAGTTGTTTTGGTTGATTGACCCGGTATCGGCCACCCTTGTGTTTCACATTCTGGATAGGCAAGTGCGAGGGTTGCGTAAATTGTATCTGTGACTGGATCTTTGTCGGCTGGCAATGGTGGGAACATTCCATTCAGTTGGAATCCCGACATACGAAGGAATTGTCCAGTCCCTACATCGGCTCTCGGAAGCATTTCTGCTCCAACAACACCAATTGGAGTTGTGTCTCTTTCGTCTGTTTTACGGTAATAGAAGCCACCGGGAGTTCGGAATCTGGCAACGGGGTATTGCTTAGGTTGGAAGGATTTCCCACTAGGAGGTTCCCCATTGTTTGCGTCAGTAAGGTACTTTCGAGTTGTTGCAGGGAGTTTGTGGAAAGGTAGAGCCAATATGCCGTTTCCTTCCTCTAGTGCAGGTGTGCCGTCACCATTGATATCTTGTAGGCGAATCAATTCGTACTCGCCTGGGCATACTTCAATATTGAAAGAGCCACTGATTGAATCGGATTCTACTATGAAGTGTTCTTTTGCTGCTGCCCATGTGTTTTCTGCTTTAGGCATTATCAAAAATCGCATTCCTCGGACTGGTCGGGCTCCAACAACCCCTGCTTTGCTTGCTGCCCTGCCTGCATCACTTACGAACTCACTGTATTGGAGAATCTTGTCATCATATCCGTCGCGCCCTTGCGAGGGCATTTTGTCGGCATCTTCCCACAAGTCGTTAGCTTGAGGCCGCATGACTCTGAATTGCATATTCACCTTTTGATGAGAGGGGATCATACTGCGGTCAGGTTCAAGTTCCCATCGCAAGCGTAAGTTGCCAGATTCGGGTGGGTCTTCGACGAGATGCATTGGTAATGGTTCCATGTGAACTGGGACGACTATTTTCAGTCTTGTGAATGCGCCATCTTCCACTCTAAGATTTTCTGACCACAGGATTTGTAGTGGTGCAGCGCGAGTCAGTTTTCCGTCTCTGCGAACTGATTGTGATGCGGGTTTGTTGTAGGCAGAAAGGCGAGAGTTGTCCCAATCACCGTCAGTTCTTTCAGGAGGACTAATCGAAATTTTCACATTACCACGGGGCCAAGGATATCGCCCGTTCTTTTCTTCGCCGGTTGCTTTGTAGGCGTATAAAAAGTGGTACAACTCACTCCCGAGTGATTGCCCTGTCCAGTTCTCTCGCCCTGGTTCCTCCACCGTGATGTCGCCAGTCACACCTTCTTGGAATAGAGTTTGTCCAGAACCGAATTGTCCAGGGTTTGCGCCCATCGCAGTCTGTTGTCGTGCATCGTCAAAGTTTACAATTCCACGAACGCTGATGCGGTAAGGCAAGTTCTTCACTTCTTTTCCATTCTGATCTTCAAACTTGACGCTGATTGCAAATAGAGGTTCGGACGGCATCAATTCGAGAGGCGGTGAGTCGTCGCCGCCAGCCTTAGTCATAAAGGACTCTAGTGAGATACCTCTTGCATTTCCAGCAGCCCTCATCTTTCTGTAGGTTTGCACAAGTAAGCGGTTTCTGCTGATGATTTGTGAGACTACAACCGGGTCAAGGTATCGGGAAATTATGCCGATGTCGCAATCTTCCAAAGCCCTGATTCTGATGCTTTGCTCGTAGGATGCGTAGTACATCTTAGACAAAGAAAAATTATCGCTGTTCCCTATGAAAGGGAGTCCAGATGTTCTCGGTGTATTCAGTTTGAGTGCGAGTTTTATTCCGCCGTCTGGAGATTTACCCTTTTTTTGAAGTTCAAAGGTCAGGTCTTCTGGCAAGTGAGTGTCTGCCATCAACATTGCATCTAATTCGGCATATGTTTGTGGCATGTTCTTTGATGATCCACTTACCAATCGATTCCGTTCTACTGTCAATTCTTGAAATACGCCGAACGCCTCATCAGGAGAAAGTGTGTAGCCTGCTGTACCCGTAGAGCTTGGTCGAGTTCTCGTAGGGAATAGTCTGACTTCAGCCGGCGTACCCTGCCCTTCAACGATTGCGAAACCGATTCCTTCAGGAACTGGTGATTGCAATAAAACGACTGTTGAGTTGGGGATTGTTCCAATGACTGTCCAATCGGGAGTCCAAGAATCGCTGTTAACTGCGCCCAGACCGTTCTTGTAGCCTTGGAATGTTCCCCATACCACTAGAACCACCTTCCGTTCACTCTTGGGTCGTTCATGAAGTTCCTAAACCCTCCTGAGGAACGAGAGGATGAAGTCGTTGAAGTCGATGCTCCAAATCCTTGCTTGAACATGAGCGAACGGCTGCCTTTCAACGAATTTAATTGAATGCTAAGTGCAGTACCTCCATCCCCCGATGCGTTGTTTACAACTGTCAAAGCGTTGGCTGGTTGCAGTTGTTTTGCAAGGTTTGTGATTTCGCTAAGTCCTTCAGCGTATTGAATAAATTGTCCTGTTCGCAACGCTTCTGCTGATCGGGCAACGAATAGTGGGCTGCCATCCCTAGTAGGGAATTGACCCTGTTTAATCACTGATTGGTGAGAGTCACCAGGGAACAAGATGAATCCGGGAGCTTGTCCTTGCTCGATTCTTGTTCGTTCTGGTTTACCGGGTTCCATACCCATGGCTGGGTCAAAAGCGTATGGTACATATGGTTGACCTTTGATATTGATAGGCTTGCCGGAACTCGGCATAAAAGCAACTTGGTGTCGAACAACCTCAATCATAGGTGGCGGTTCTTCAGAGCCCGGCTTGGGTTTGAAATTGGGATCTGGGATTTGAACAATTGCTGATCGGGTTGCAAGGTCTCGAACTACAGAAGTTGCAGGGTTCCCTGGTTCAAGGGCTTGATAAACCTGAGAACCTGGCACTGGAGTTCCTGGCACAATTACACCTGATTCCTTTACAAGCGGTAAGAATTCCATGCTGTAAACAGACTCCGGTGATACGCCGTTTTGCAAGATTAAGGCATCTCCTGGCCTTACGGTGGTGATTGTAGCTCCGCCGCCACCACTTTCGTACACTTGCCGTTCTCCTTTACCACCAGCGCCCGGAACAAGTAGTCCACGAGTTTTCTCCACTGGTTGAAGTGAAGCGTTGTACACACTTGCTGCTGGCCCAAGTCCGTCTGCATCAAGGGCTTGAGATCTGTCATAGCCTACAGAACCCGGTACTTCTTTACCGGGTGCGACTTGATATGCGCTGTAATCGCTGTTGAAAACCGTGTTTGCTTGACCTGGGTATGCGTTTGCTATGTTGAAGGATTTGGCTGTTCCGTCACTGTCGAATCTAGATTTTACATTCGACACCCATGGAACATCTGCGCCTGCTTGCCACGCTAATTGTTCTGCCGGGGTGCTTGAAGTGTACACTTTCGTTCGTACTGAACCGCCCGCATCATGAACACCTGAACCCGGCACAAACACACCAGCACTGACTGTTAATGGATTCAATGCTTCAGAGTAAACTTGTGAAGACTGTCCTGGGACGACCACACCTGCGGCTTTTTGAAGAGGTGTGCCGTTACTTGTGAATACATGTGAGGTCCCTACTCCGATCCAAGGAATGTTTGCTGCAACTTCGAATGCTAAAGGAGAACCTGATTTGTCAGCACCATGGACATGAGTTTTGGCAAGGTTACCTACAACTGCGTCACCCGGAGAGGGAATGTACAGGCTGCCGCTTGTTGATTGTGATACTGTGATTGATACAGGACTCGGGGGTTGCTCTAAGACACCTTGGTAAGTACCATCGGGGTAGGTCATGCTGGCGCCACCTCCCAATTCAAGTGGAGCACCGCCATAGTATGTCTTTACTGTTCCTGGTACTTTCGTTCCAGGTTTAACGGGGATTGGGGATAGAGACTCATTGTAAATGTAGTGAGACGCATCAGTGTGAGGCCACATGTTTGGCACTGGTCTTGCGGGAACCTTTTGGACAGGTGTCGTTCCGTCCTTCCCGAAAATGTAGCCGTTGAGACCAGGGTAAGCACTTCCAACAGGGCCTTTTGGATCAGCAAAACCGCCTCCGTTGTTGCCTCCGTTGTTGCCTCTGTTGTTGCCTCCATTGTTGTTTCTGTTGCCTTTGTTTCCTTTGTTGACAAGGTATGCTGGTGGGCCTTTATTCGGCATCATTTTTGCGGGTTTTCTCGCCCCGTTGTTATTGAATGCGAATTCTCCTTTGTAAGGACCATATCCGCCCTTGTTGATTGAGAATTGGTTAGAAAATAGTCCAAACGATGCCTCTGCTCGCTTTAGAACTGATTCGATGAAGGAGCCGGGTTTAGCGGTGGGCATTCCTTTGTTGTTGAACAACGCTTCGTTCATTTTCAAGGCACCAGTCTGGACTGCAGTTTCCAAAGATACCTTGAGGGCTTTTGCTTCTCTTAGTTGTCCAATCAATTGTGCTCTTGTTCCGAAGGGGTTAGGCTTTGCTAGTTCCCCTTCCAAAATACGAATCGTACGGTCTAAACGGTTCAGAACATCTCGCGTGGTTTCGCTATCGACTCCAGAGTTCTGGGCGTTGTTGGTAGGACGATTCATTACCATTATTCATCACCAGCCAGGAAAGCCTCCGCCAGGAAAGCCTCCGCCTCTGTTAGGCAAGTCGGGGATTTTTTGTCCTTCCTTTCCAGCATTGGTGTTTTGTTTCATCTTTTGCTGAATGTCGTTGTCGTTATCGTTTTGAGTTTTGGCGTTGTTGTTGTTGTTGGCTGCGGTTGCTGTTTGCTGTGCGTTGTTGTTGCCGGGATTCATGATGTTCTGTTCGATGTTCACCTGTTGGTTTAGTCCTGATTGCACGATCGAAGAATTTTGGTTGATGCTCAACGCGTTTTGCAGAATTTCGATTTGTTGGTTGATTCTACCTAGTAGGTACTCAAGATATGCTTTGTCTGCATCATCCCACGCTGGGCTTGCCATCGTGTAAAGAAGAGATTGTTTGATGCTCATTAGGTTTTCAATTCCAGCAGGTGAACGACCGAATACAGTAAAATCACCTGATGGCTTAAGATATGCTGGATCGTTAGCGGTTGAATTGTTGCCAACGAAGATTTGACTTCCGGCTTGTGTATTGAAGTACGAGTTGCCGTCTACAGAAAATACATCACGCAAAACCGATGCCATGTCGGGTTTTTGCATTTGGATTGCGTTTCTGGTTGATTGAGAGAAGTTCAAAGCTCGACTTTGGAACTCTGGGGAAAGGCCAGATGATGGTTGTCCTTGTTGTGTCGTCTTTCCACCCCTGCGGACTGACTGTAATGCGTCTTGCCTTAGAGAGATAGCCTGTTGGATTGCTAGGACTTTGGGTTCATCGCTCCTTCTCTC
>Ga0181393_1000406_pt1 | contig 16193 bp, 21 predicted proteins | sample 16SPOviralmetaG_FD_130122 | JGI IMG/M metagenome (GOLD analysis project Ga0181393, IMG submission 130122) | Marine viral communities from the oligotrophic San Pedro Time Series (SPOT) site, San Pedro Channel, CA, USA - 16 SPOT_SRF_2010-10-21 | ecosystem: Environmental > Aquatic > Marine > Strait...
ATTTGCTTTAGAACAAACTCTTCATTTTCTACATTAAATATTTTTTCTCTTTTTGCCATAACTTATTATACGTGAATATACGAATAATTTTTTGATTTTCCTAGTATTTTATTAAACTTTACTAGGTCTTCCTCGTTTTCTTCCTGTAGGAACGTATTCTTGAGGTGTTTGTAATTTACTTGGATCTTTTCTAGGTCTACCCCTTTTACCTCCTGTTGGAACATAAATCTTAGGATTTTTTAGATCTTTTGGATCTTTTCTAGGTCTACCTCTTTTACCGCCTGTAGGGACATAGGTATTAGTTTTAATACTAATTTTTCTTTTCTTTCTAAAATATTTTGGGTGTAAAATTATAGCATCAAAGTGAAAGCAATAAACACCTCCCAATGAATTACTACACTCATACCCACCATCTTTCCAATTTGGGGAACCGACTTCATGTTTTCTTAAAAAGAAAAATTTACCATGACTTACTCCAGTTCCATGATATCTAGCAGGTAATACTTCAACACCTTTCTCGAAATTCAAAAAATGTTGTTCATCTTCGGTTAGCTTGTATGCTTTGTAGGGTGTATACTTACAGGGTTTGTCTATAATTTCCATAACTTATTATTTTATAATGTGACGTGAATATACGAAAAGATATTAGGGAAACCAAATTATCTTAATCTTACCTTGATTTAATTCTGTCCAATTCTCGTTCTAAAAATTCAACTTTTACTTTAAGAGCAGCAGCTTCAGCTTTCACTATCATTAGCTCATTTGTTCTATCATTTTTATCCTTTTCTAACCTTTCAACTCTAGCTATTAAATCATCTCTATAAATGGTTTGTTCAGATTGTTGTTCTTTAGCTTTTTCTCTTTTAGTACGAATAAGAAACTCATAGAATTTCCAACCTCCAGCTCCAAATAGAACTGAAATTGTAGTAATAATTATTGTTACTGTATTCTCACTCATTATAATGAATTGTGTAATAATTCTTTTTTAACTTTAAATAAAATCCATATCCACATTGATGCATACCAACAAGTGATAAGAATATTTTTTATGTCTATAAGAGAAAATGGTTCACCATTGCCTCCAAAAATATCTACTAAGTATCTTATTGTCGAAAATAAATATAAGATTAAGTAGTAAGTAATGAATATAGATAATAGTTTTTTATTGTGTAAAAAAATTAACATACTTACACTTCCTATTAAATACGCAAAATATAACCAATATGTGTAAGGTTGTCCTAATTCTTTCCAATATGATAATGTAGTCCAAAGAACCTGATTATTTAATATATCACTTGCAACCCACATAAATAAAAGTGGTTCAAAGTCAAAATACAACAGTGTGTCTTTTATTTTTTTAAAGTAAGATTTCATTGGAGAGGATTACCCATTAACGTCTTAGTATATTGTTTTCCACCAATATAACGTTGATAGGTCCCATCATCATTCATTTCGATGGTTTTTCCTTTCATTACTTTTTCAATAGTTTCTTTATCAGTAACTATAGGTACCCCTTTAGAGGATAATATATCTTTCAATTTACCTGAAGCTTCAATATAATTTCCAGGTTGTTTAAGCATAATAGCTGTAATTCTTACTACTGCTGATTTAGCAGGTTTAGAACCATCATGTCCTGTTGCTACTAATTTAGAATTTTTTCCCTTTTTCTTTGAAATTTTTACAGCATCAAATTCAGGATCATCATCTAAATCTATAACCATATATTCAGCATCACCTTCACTACCAGCTACATTAGAAGGAGTAGTATAATTAGGATTTCCACCTATTGGGGAATATGCTGTAGATATAAGATTAAATATTTCTTCAGAAAATTCTTCTTTTTCACTATCTGTAAGGTAAGCCCATTTATCTTTAGGAAATCCTTCGGCTTCTTGGAGATATTGTTTTTTAAAATACTTTGTTAAATTAAAACTCATGTTGGGTTTTGGTTATAAATATATCCAAAGGAATTCTATGTCCCATTCCCTCAACAGTTTCTGTTTTAATACTTTGAGGAGAATTAAGTGTCATGTCTTTTATCATTTTTTTAGTAGTGTTAGGATCAATAAATTCATCTTTACTACCTAAAACAATATGGTGAACTGTATTACCTAACTGAGGTTTGAAGTGATTATTTGGTTCAAATGATCTACTATGTAGAGCTGGATTGAATAGTATTGTTGGGATTTCGAAAATTTCTCCCATAATAAATCCTAAATATCCTCCCATGCTTGAACCAATGATAAGATCAAAATTATTTTCAGATAATGATTTATGAATGTTTTGGAAGCAATTAGGATCTTTATAGTCTAATTTAGGAGCACAAACTAAATATTTTGATGAAAGATAATCTACTTTCGGACCACCTTGGTCACTTTCTAAACCGTGTAAATATAAAACCTTTTTCATTATCCTATTTCTTGTTTTGTAATTGCTTCATGGTGTTCATACTCACAATAAACATTAAAATTTAAATAATCACCATGTTTGGAATAATTACCTATATAAGAGAAATTAGATTTTTCAGTTTTATCATAATTAATGATAAACTCATATTCAGCTTTAGTAACATACTCTTTGGTATTTACTAATGTTTGGAATTTATCATACTCCAATTTATCTTCATATCTTTCTAATTCTGTCATAACCTTTATTTTTGTGTTTTTATTAATCATTATTACCCCGTGAATATACGAACAATATTTTGGGAAGCCAAATAATCAATAATCTATTCTTAAATCGTTGTTATCATTTTTCTTTTTCTTTTCAACTTCTGCTAACATTTTACTTTTTCTCCACCCTGATATTCCTGACATATTTTTGATTTTGTCTTTTTCTATATCATAATTTGGTTTTGGGAGTGGGGGAGTTTCTTCTATTTTAACTTCTTCTTCAACTTCTTCTTCAACTTCTTCTTTGTCTTCTAAAATTACATCTACCTCTTTTTTATCCATGTATTCATATCTTTTAAATGGAGTATCAAGGGGAACGGTTTCACCATAAAGATTTTTTTTGTATTTATTTCCTAATTGCTCAAAAGCAAAATTAGCAGCAATTACAAGAGCAATAGCTAAAGGATCAAATACAAATATGATAGTTAGTAAAAGATAATTGATAATTTTATCCATAGGAACACCAGTTAATCCTGATAGATATTTGAGTGGTCCTAATTCACCTGCTAAATCATTATTAGTAGATATTTCAACAATTTCAGTTTCGTAGTTAAATAATTGTTCATTTAAACCATCTACTTTACCATTTATTTCAGTTTGACGTTCAATAGCTTGATCTAGTTGTTTTTCTAAAGCTCTTCGTGTTGAGGATGATGTAGTTGTTATAATTTCACCTGTTTCTCTATCTTTATACTGAATTGTATTATTTGATAAACCATTTCTTAAATCACCTACTGCTGTATTTATACTGGTTTTTTCTTCATTATAAATTGTAAGTTGTTCTCTGATATTATCCCTCTTAGTTTCAACTAAAGCAACTTGAGCATCAATTGTTCCGGCTTTATTAGCAGTTTCTTGGTAAGCAGATGATAAGAAACCATAGATACCCATAGATGTAATTAGAATTAATATTATACAGGCAACTGATAAGTATAATTTTAAAAATATTGGTAAAGATTTACGATATTGGTAAAGTAAAGATGCTATTACTAATTTAGCTATTTCTAATGATGAAGTCATTACAATAACTGCAAATGCAGCTCCTGCAAATAATTTACTTAACCCACTAATTGAATAAAATGCAGCACTTGCGCTTACGGATAATGCAGATAGTGCTATTAAGAATGGAAATATTCTTTCTTGTATTTTTTTAAGCATAATTTTAAGTTTTAGTTCCTAAAACCCTTATGCTTATCTATGCGATCTAATATTTTATTTAATTCTTCTGTTTTAATTAGACCAGCCATAGAAGCATTTTTAAGGGCACTTATTAACTGTAGTACCATGAAAGGTATAACAATTACTTCAGATAGCCAACCTGCTCCTACAAATCCCTTTTCTATCATTAAAATAACTGTAAGTATTGCTAGCCAAGCAAAAGTATTTTTAGTTATTTTTAAAGCTTTATATGTTTTAAATCCTTCCCTTTTTACACCAGCCCAAATGCCAAATACACCATCCAACCACAATACAGCTATTACAGCTAAATATTGCTCCGAATATTCCATTGATAGGTTAAAAAAATAGGTACAAAGATATGTACAAAGTGACGTCATTGCTACAATTAATAGTTTAGTTTGCATTTTTATAAATTTGTTAACATTTCTAATAACTCATCTTGTGGAAACATATCAAATTTATCTCTACGAGTATTTGTATGAGTCCAGGTACCTTTTATTTTACCGTAATAAGCATCAGAATTAAAATCAAAAGCTTTTACTCCCTTTTCTTTAATTAGAGACGGGAGACCTTCTCTAATATCTATATTATCCCTTTCAGCTATCCATAGTAACCATAATCTAAGATTTTCAATTTGTTTATCTGAATATCTATGCCAGGTTTTATATCCTCTAAAAGGTTCTTTTAATGTTACAATTTGTGATTCATCTACTACAGTACCAGCATAAGTCTTACCATCTACTATATATCCAAAATTACAAACTTCAATTGCTACAGAATTGGTATGCATATATGGGGATCCATTATTACCCAAATGCCAACCGTATCCACCTTCTGGAAATGATTGGACCATTTTTCCATCATATTTATCATCATTTCCTCTTACAGATTGACCACCTAATACAAATTCAGTTGCTATTGCTCCTCTATCATCTCTACCCCACTGATTAATTGTTTTAAATGGGTTATTCCATCCTGCTGTGTGGTGTAGGAAAACATATTCTTTTTTAGTTGGTCCAACTTTATACTCACCTTTAGGCAAGTAATGTTTTTCAACTATTAAACAGTTTTCCGTCTCAAAAACTTGTTCTGAGATATCAGTACTAGCAAGACCCATAGAATTCCAAGTGGCAGGACCCACAATACCATCAACAACCAAACCTTCGTCTTGCTGCCATTCTCTAACCGCTGTATCTGTTCCTTTACCAAAGATGCCGTCTGCTTGAATCTCAAGAAATTCCTGTAATTCTTTAACTTCCTTCCCATTTGAACCAATTTTTAGTATCATTTTATTCTTCCTTTTTAACAAAAATTTTAGTTATTCCATCAATACCAAATGATCCTAGGGTAATAATTACAAATGAATTATATATAAAATCTTGAATTAATAATTCTTTCCCAAAAAATCCAGTAATAATATCAGCTATAGCAAATATTGCCATAATAGCAAAAGATAAAAATCCCACAACATTTTTTTCGTTGATGACATTGTCATCTTTAAATATATCCTTAAAGGCCATAAAATTTGATTTGATAAAATTTATCATAGGAAACAATTGGGGGGAAACATTTGCTTATAAATATAGGGGAAGGGATGCTATTGCACCCCTTCCACATAAAAATAAAAATACTATTTCGATTATTTACCTAATAAACCTTTAACCCAAGTTTTTAAGATATCCCAATTACGAGTAGCAAACACACCTAGTGCGAAACCCGCGGATATTTTATAGCCTAGTGTCCATAATACTAAACCTGCAACCAAGCCTAATATTCCTTCTATACCGTTTCCTATAACCCAAGCTTTTGCTGAGTTGTAAACTTTTTTTAATAAGCTGATTTTTTCAACTATTTCTTCTTTGACTACTTTCTTTTTTCTTCCCATGATTATTTGTTTTATTATTTTTATTTTTAATTATTTTTTCATTGAGGGTGCCATATTGTGTTCAGGAGATGTCATATCTGGGTGATGTTCCATATCATGATCTTCATTTCCACCTTCTTGCATACCTAATATAACATTATCAAGTAATTTACCTAATAACATATTTGCTTTATCAATATTGCTTTGTTCTACTAACCCAGCAGTATGTAATTTTAATAATGCTTCAGCAGTTACACTTACGGCATTTGCGATTTCTTCGGGTCTTGGTTGTTCCATTTTTGTTTTTTTTAAAGGGTTTAGTTATTAATTATTTTATTATTTTTTCCATATAAATACACGTATCTCCTTCTTCAAACCCTTTTTTACGTAAAAGATGTTGGGATGTAGGTAAAGACCAAGCATATGCTTTGTATCCTTTAAAATTTTCTTTTACAAATTCCCACCTAGTTTCCCATAATGAAGCAAAAATACCTTGGCGTCTAAATTCTTCACTGACCCAAGCATCCATAAATTTAATTTTCTTATCTAATTCTTCCTGCATAAAAATATGCCCAATAGGCTGATCAGTATTTGAAAGTGCTACCCATCCATATAAATTTTGGGCATTTGTTTCTATTTTTATAACTTTAAATTCAGGAGCCATTAGATATTTTGGTTATAAATATTCAAGATTCCACTATCCGTCACAGGCCAAACAATCTTCTGCGGTTCTTGAACCTAAATCTCCTTTAATTACACTATCAGTTCTCAAATAATATAATGTTTTAATACCTAATCTATGAGCTTCCATATGAACTTGATTAATCCATTTTGGTGAATCTGTTGGGTCAAAAGCAATATTTAACGATTGTGTCTGATCAATATAATTTTGACGAATTGCAGCTTGTTGAACTAAACCTAACTGATTAATTTCGGGAAATGTTAAAAATACTTCTTTTTCATCATCAGTTAAAATATCACTAGGTAAATTAGCTACAGATCCATTATCTGCTAATATTTGATCCCAAACTTTATTTTTATTTTTTCCTTTTTCTTCAAGTACTTTTTCTAGTTCATGATTTTTTACAATAAATGTTCCTTTAGCACCATTGAACACATAAACATTTGCTGGTTGGGGTTCAATACCTGCTGAACATGAACTAATTCTTGAATTTGAAACTGTAGGAGCAATTGCTAATAAATGAGTATTTCTCATTCCAGTACCCCTACACCAAAGTGGTTCACCATATTCTTCAGCTAATTTACGTGAAGCAGCTTCTGCTTGTGTTTTAATCTGGCTAAAGATTGTATGAGTCCAAGCTGTAGATGCTAATGAATTAAATGGTAAATCTCTTTGTTGTAAAAATGTATGCCATCCCATTACACCTAAACCTAATGCTCTACCTTTTTTAGCATGTCTATGAGTTCTAACCATAGAATCTTTACCATTAGTTTTAGAAATAAATTCTTCCATAACACCATCTAAGAAATAAGTAGCTATTTCAACTACATCAGTGTTTTTCCATTCATCATATTTTGCTAAATTTAAAGAAGATAAACAGCAAATAAATGAATGTTCTTCATCTGTATGTAGTGTAATCTCAGTACAGATATTAGTCATACTTACATTAAGATTGTTCATACGATATGCTAAAGGATTATCTTTATTAACATTATCTTTGAACATGATGTAAGGTTCACCTGTTTCTACTCGTGATTTTAGTATTTCTAACCATGTAGACATAGCTTCACTATCACGATCTTGTAAACGTTTCATAAAAGCATCATCTACACCTACACATTGATGTAAATTAAGACATTGTCTATTAGGATCTCCTTTAGGTCTTCTAATTTGTAAATACTCTTTAATATCTTTATGATCAACATCTAAATTTACAGAGGCAGCACCTCTTCTAACTGATCCTTGATTGGTTGCAATAATAGTTGAATCATAAATTTTAGCCCAAGGAACTACTCCTTCAGATTTACCATTTCCTGTAATATGTTCACCTCTACCTCTAATTCTATTCAGCGATATTCCTACTCCCCCACCATAGCTCGTGAGACGCATTAGTTCCGCATTTGTAAGGCCTATACCGCGCACTGAATCGGGGGTATCTATGCCAAAGCAACTAATAGGAAGACCTCTATCTGTACCTGTGTTGCTAAGAACAGGAGATGCTAAACCAATCCACCCATTCCAAATATATTTGTAAAATTTACTTTCCAAATCAGGTCTATTTAACCTCATTGCTACAGCATGTGCAACTCTTCTATATGCTTTTTTAGGAGTTTCACCAGGCAGTAAATATCCTTTACTGATAGTTGATAATGAAACATCATCAAACCATTCAGGATAATCTTTCCCACGTTCCCACTTTGTATAATCTGCTATTAAACTATTGTTATCCATTATTTATTCTCTTCTTTATACTTTAAAATATTGATTCGTCCCAAGTTAAATGACCTTTACTATAATTAGTTACCCTTGAGGCAAAGAAATCTGTATGTTGTTTTCCTGCTGATAAATGGTCAAACCATTTCATTCTTTCAACTGATGTCATATCAATATCTGTAATAATTCCTTTATATCCAAGATCACCTAATTTAGCATTAACTCTATTCTTAATAAAGTTTTCTAAATCATATTGTGAACATCCCTCTAAATCACCTAACTCATAACATTTATTAATAAAATCTAATTCAAGTTGTAGAGATAATAAAGCTGCTTCATTTATTGCTGCTTCAAGCTCTGGAGTTTTGAGTTCAGGATTTTCTTCGATAAGTGTTCTAAATAACCAACATCCAGCTTCTGAATGGAGGGATTCATCTCTAATAGACCATTCAACAATTTGACCCACTCCTTTAAGCTTGTTTCGCATTTTAAAAGATAAGAGAATGGCAAAGGAAGAGAATAAATTAACTCCTTCGGTAAATGCTGAGAATATAGCGAGTGATTTAGCGATTTCATGAAGATCTTCTTCACCATTAAAACTATCCCTAATAGTAGTAAGGTTTTCAATTTTAGCCATCGTAGCCTCATCTTCCATAAATTCAGCGAAATTTTCAAGTCCAAGTGTTTCATTTAATAAAGAATATGCTTCGGCGTGTATTGTCTCAAATGCACCAAAAGTAGTAGCCATAGCTATAACTTCAGGTTTTCTAAACCATTTTGTTACTAGTCCTGACCAATAATCATTTACTACAGTTTCAGTTTGAGCAAATCCCTTTAGAATAGAACCAATTATATTTTTTTCTGTTTCACTTAAGTTTGAATTCCAATCAGTTAAATCAGACATCATAGGAACTTCTGTATGAAGCCAATGTGCTTGGTGTTGTTTTAACCAATAGTCAGCTGCTTGTTGGTACTCAAACGGTTTGTATACAACTCGTTCTTGCAATAGAGATTTTTTCTTCGCCATTTTTGTTTTTAATTTAGTTTAGGTTTATGAATTTAATTCAAAAAATTTATTTTTTAACGCTTGTTTATCAAACGTACCAAAATTATCATAACTGTTAGTTTGTTGATTGTTAGTTTCAGATTCGAAATCAGCATCAGGATCGTAATCATGAACCTCAAAGTGTCCTGTAGAAGTATCTGCTTTTACTCCAAATGTTAATCCATCCATTCCGTATCTATTTTTCATAATATGAAATCTACCTGTTCCGTTTACTTTATCCTTTGCTTTTCTTGAAAGAGAAAGACAAAAATCTGTAATCATAATCTTATCATATGATCCAGCAGCTTTATCTCCTTCAATGACATCATCTTTGGCACCTGCTCGGTTTACTTGTGAAACTGACCAAATAGGTATATTAAGTTCTCGGGCAAGTCCTTTAGTGCTCGTATAAATATCATCAATTTCCCCCTTACGATCTGAGGTTCGTTTATTTGTTGAAAGTAAATCAACATAATCAATAATTATCAAATCAGGTTCAACTCCTAAATCCTTTACTTTTCGGATATGTGCCTCAACAGTCGATATAGTTGCGCGTCCTGTTGGGAATTCTTTAATAATTAGTTCACCAGGTAATTGTGGAATTACATCTTCTACTTTTTTTCTATTTTTCAAAATTTTATCAACAGGTGTTTTAGTAAAGAAAGCGTCATACCTTCTACCAACATAATCTTCACCTAATTCTAAAGTATAGTGTAAAACATTACACCCCATTCTTACAGCAAAACCTCCTAAAGCAACTAAGCTCCAAGATTTACCTCCACCTGGATTACCAAATATTAAACCAAAATCACCATTTCCTAATCCACCTTGTAATAAATCATTAATTCTATCCCAAGGTGTTGCAATAACTGTTCTTGCATCTTCTCTAAATCTAGCTTCAATATCTTTATTATATTCGTGTCCTATATTTTTATCTTGACCTGCTTTTAAAGCTGATTCTACTAAAAACTTAATACCATCAAAATCACCAGCCTTTAGTAAATCAACACTGTTAAGAAGTGCTTTCTTAAGTTGTTGGTTTTTACAAAATGTTGAAAATTCTTCTCTTACGTATTCTAAATCATCAGCAGATGCTTCATATGCTTCTCTAAGTTGTTCTTTAATAGAAACTCTAAGTACTTCATTATCTACTTTCTTCAATTCTACTTTTAAAATGTCCATTGAAGGTGTAGTGTGGTACTTTTCATAGTACCTAATAATTTCCTTTATAATCCATTTATGTGCTTGATTATCCCAATACTCATCACTGATAATATCATTAATATTTATTAAAAAATCTTTATGGGTTAGTAATGCTGAGATTACTTTAATTTGGAACGCTGTTCCATATTGTTGAAGAGTATTTAATGTCATATAACTTATTTTTTATAACTTGTTTAATTTAGCTTAATTTTTCAAAAACATCTTTAATCCAGTATTCAACATTTCTAATTATATTACCTAACTTATCAGTATTATACATTGCTAAAAACTGGTCTGGAAGGTAAGTAGGTTTTTCTGATTTGACAACCTGGTTTAAATATCTTTTATCATTTTCGTCTAACATTGGATTTGATAAATCCATGATTTTGTAATTTTTCTCTAAGCTATCAATTGTTTGGATAACACGAGCATATATTACATTTTCTTTAAATTTAGCCTCACATATATCATAGATATCATCTAATGTCATATCTTTTTCACCTAATTCAGGAAATAGTTTATATAATTTCTTAGGACCTAATCCTTTAACTCCTGCAACTTTATCTGAATTATCACCCATCAAGGTTTTATATAATATAAAATTATTAGGGGACATTTTAAATTTTTCTATAACTGTAGATTCAGTATAATATTCTTTTTCCATAGGACGATATACAATTACATTTTCATTTATTAATTGTAAGAAATCCTTATCAGAAGAAACTATAAATACTTTATCTTTTGGTGTTTGAGGGATTACAGATCCCAAATATGCAATAATATCATCAGCTTCTACTTTATCTAATGATACTGTTTTAACTGGTAATGCTTTTAGATATTGAATAATTCTAACTATTTGATCTATTTTAGCATCATCTTCATCTTCTAAATCATCAAAAGCATCCCAATTAGTAATACGCTGTAAATTCCTACCTGATTTATATTCAGGGAGGAGGTTCTTCCTGTTATTTGAAGAACCTGCTCCATCGAATACTACGTACACCTGAGTAGGCTGGATTTGACGTATTAATGCTCCTAATGAACGAAAAAATCCACCTAAACCCCCAATATGAACTCCATCAGGATTGACCATATTTAACATTGCGAAATTTCTAAAGAATAGATTTAAACCATCTATCATTAATACTCTTTCTCCTTCTACAGTCTCCTTTCCTGACTCCTGAACATTATCAAGGAGTTTTAGTAAATCTTTCTTATCCATAATTTATTGTGGTTCGTCTATATGTGATCTAATATCAGTATACGCTTGTTCCTCTTCGGCAATTATAAAATCACCACCACCTAGAATTTTTTTCCAAGCTTCTTTGTGTTCTTCCTTATATGATTTTAATGCTTTATCATCATCAAGAATAAACCCATGAGGTGTCATTACAATTTTACCTCTAGTAGTAACTCCATTGATGTGATTTTTATCAATTTGTAGGTTAGTACGTTTAGCAAATTCTACCTGCTTACCATCTTTAATTGCTTTAATTTTAGATGTTCCAGCTGACATAACATTACCAAATGTAACTACAAATGTTGAGTCAAACCACATTGCATATCCACCTTTGTTCATTAATTTGGGTTGCCCCATAGGTGATTCTGCTTTAAGAGTCCATACTTTGTTAATTGCAACAAGTGTATTTGTATAAGGACTACTTTCCTTTCTAGACATTACAATCCGCTGATTAACATTGTTTCCAAATTGTGTTGACATAGCACCTGCATTCCATTCGTTATTGTTTTTATTTGACTTTAACGACATTTCACAAGGTACTGATCCAATTGAATCCCAACAGAATAATAAATCAAAAGGTAAATTACCTTTTTTCTGCTCATCAATCAAATCAAGAATAAAACCAGCAACGTCTTCGATTGAATTGATAGTTTCTCTATCTACATAGATAAAATTACCACTATAATCAACTACTTCACCTGTTTCTTTGTCAACAACTTCATTAACTTCAAGTCCCATCATTTTAGCATGTTCCCATGACCACTTCATCTCAGTGATAATGAAAACTGGCATAATACCTCGCTTTTGGGCTGATACGGCTGCTTCAATTAAAGCAGTAGTTTTACCCGTATCAGAATGCCCACGAAGCAATACAATATGACCTTGAGGGATACCTGGTACTGATGTTATTTCTTGGTAAGCATCAGATAATGGAATCCAAGTTTGTTCTTTAAATTTAGCTTTGGATGATAATCCTTTTTTGCTCTTAAAGCTATCTAAATTAAAGTTTGCTTTAATCTCGGAGGAGACTGCCTCCGAGAGTGATTTTCTGTTTTTTCCTCTTGGCATATTATTTTATTTAAAATGGTAAATCATCTTCTTTTTCATCATCTCCAAACAAATCATCGAATTGCTCTGTTTTTGTTTTCTTAGGAGTTTGTTGACTCAATGAATAATTAGATTTAGGTTCTGCTTTAGCATCATTGTCAAATGCTACAGCTGGTTCTTTAACAATTGAACCTTCTTCTTCATTATCCTCAGGTGATAACCATTCTTGTAATGCACTTTTCATTTCATCATAAGAAAGTGGTTTAAATACTTTAAAAGGATCAGCTTGATTTTCAAGTAAATTCTTAACCATATCCTCAGTATCAGCTAAAGGAGTTGTTTTTAATGAAGGACCAATTGATGTTTTGTTGTAAGGTGTTCCTGTAACTTCAGGTCCTACAGTAGTCAATTTAATATCTCTACCTGCAACAATATCAGTGAAATCACCAATTTCATCATCAGCAGCCATATTTAAAAATTCTTGATAAACTTGTTGACCAAATTGCCATAGTTTAACACCTTCGTCTTCTTGTCCTCTTACTATAACAGGAGCAAAAATACGAACTTTAGCATCAAGCTTTTTAGCTAATCGCCAATTTTCTCTATCGTTAGTTCCTCTAAGTTGCTTAGCAAATTCCATGATCGGATCTTTATCCCCCCAGTTTTGAGGTGAGGACATAACTCTTTTACTACCAATTCCGTAGTAAAACATCATTTCCGTAAATGGGTTTGCTTTATTATACTTAGAAGGTACAACACGAATTAATTGTTTACCTACTGAAGGTTTCCAGAAGAGATTCTTACTACTTCCACCACTGTTGTTTGTTTTTTGCTTGTTCAGTGACTCCAAGCGTTGTTTAATAACGTTTAAATCCATAATATAACTAATTTTTTATTTATAACTTAATATACGAACAATAATTTGGGTATCCAAACTAAAGTTCAATTATTTTGTAAATCTTTGTTTTTAACTGTTTCAGCTCATCATGCTGAGTTAACAAGATTGTATTTTTGTAGTGTTGCCATTCAATTGGAAATCTAGTATCAACAACTCCACCATTTAAACGCTTAATTAACTCATTTAGAGCATTAATCGTATATAATGTATTGGAGTCCTTTTTACGGTGAACCAAAATGGTATTAGATGGTATCTCAGAAATATTACCCTGGTCAATGTTGTAAGTACAAACATACTCATCATTGCTCTTCACGTGTAATACAAATATTTTATTGTACATCACCTTGTATTTAGATGTAATCCCATCAATCAAATCATCTAACCCCTCAAGTGTGGTAAAGGTACAAAATAGTTTATTATTCAAATCGCGTATATTAAATGTAGAAAAGTCTATAAAATCGTCTACTTTATACATATTAACATTATTCTCCAAAATCGTAGGTGTCTCCATAACTGTGTTTTACTTGTAATTTATATTTTTTAAATATTTTTATAACTTCTTTTAATAACTCTCTTTCACTATTGTCTAAATCAAATAAAAACGAATCGTAAGTGTATAATATTAACTTAGTGTTTTTACCTCTCAATACCTTAAATATTTCCCACAAGATACGAACGTTAGTAGCGGTTTCCAAATTTTGCAACACATAATTTAACAACTTTTGTGGTTTCATATCTTCCAACACATCATTTTTGTATATGTGTTTTGAAACAGGACACTCAACAAAACCCTCATTTTGAAAACGAGCCCACATATCGTCAGTATATACTTGAACTTTTTTAAAGAATTCCAGATCCTTATATTGATCAAATACTCCTCCGTATAGTTGTTTGAACGTTAATTCCTTAGCTTTCTTGTAATCCACTTGATACATTTCGGCAAACGCTTGGTGAATGTCTCTTCCACAAAAATCGTAACCGATAAGATTAGCCAAAAGAGTTGGATGATAAGCACTAATATCCAATTCAAACAACAAATCATTACTCGGGATAAAACACTGTCTGTCTCCGTTGGTTTTATTAATTGCTGCATAATTTACTCCTTTAAATCGGTTTGAAGGTCTTGTTGTAAGTGTCTTGAAGTTAAATTGGCTGTAGACGGTATCGGAATCGAGTAAGTGAAAACGCGATTCAAATTTTTCTCTGTCAACTTGTATGCCACTTCTTTCAATGGCGTTGAATACCACTGTGGCTTTGTTATTGTAAAACTCATTGATTGGTTCATCAATTCTATTTTTTAGGTTATTAAATGTTTTTTCACAATATTCATAATGTTTTACAATCGGAATAATGCGGTTTATATCTTTTTTATCTTTATATTTGTTGTAGAACCAACTATGAGTTTGTGTGTATTCTGGTATATACGTAGGTTGTTGAAGTGTTATGTCATAAAGATTTTGGAGAATAAAATAATGTAAGAATTCTTTCTTATCTCTAACGTATATGCGTTTAAATTTGCGTATTAGGCGCTTTACTTCGCGTATATCAAGCGATAGCGTTTCACTATGGGAAATAGACGCAATGTAGCCTTTAGTTGAATTTAATGGCCTTATATAAACGGCACATATTTGGTTTTCTACAGGGTGGATTCCATTTGAATATGGAATTATTTCAATGAACGCCTCTTCTAAATCACTACTATATAACTCTTCTAATTGATTTTGATTTTCAATCAACCAATACATAACTTTTGTTTTGCATTAATATAATGTGAAAATATTAGATATCCAAACTTAGCTACCCTTTTTTTTATTTTGATTAGGATCAAATACTGCTTTTATACCCGTAAGTGGATTTCCAATTGATGAAGTAACAGTAGGGGTAGCAATTTTTGCATTTTCTATTTCTTCAGGAGTTATTGCTAACCTAGGATTCACAATTTCAAATAAATCTTTTATACTAGGTTTATCTTCTTTAGTAGGAATATCAGTTGTAGGTGGCATCACATCCTCAGTAGTATAAGGAGATGGATAGAATTTTAAGTAATTATTTCTTAAAAATTGTGTAAGACCTCTTCGTTTCAATCTTTTTTCTCGAATGATAGTTATATTATAATTTGTTTTTTCTACTTCTTTTTCTTCTCCAGAAATTGTCCATAGAAGTTGGAATGGGGTATATAATTGCCATAACCAATCTCCTTTTTGATTATTTAAAGCATCATAGGTATCTTTACTAATTTCAAGGTAAATATCTTCATTTACTTTAACACAAAAATATCTTGTAAATACTCCTAAATTATAATCTTCTTCAGTTGGTTGAGGATAGTATGAAGTTGGGAGTTGTAAGATATTATCCATATTAGTACCTTTTAATGAGTTGTAAGTATAAATATCTCTCATATTCTGATATTGGTTAGGAATAATTTCTCCATCATAATTATCAGCATAACTAACATAGTTTCCTTCTCCTGTTAGAGGAGTAGCATCCCATTGGGCATCATTGTTAGGGGATTTTATTATTTCTTCAATAGGCTTATCATTAGGTGTTTTACCTGTATAAAACTTACCTGTATAAAGTTTATGATAATATCCTGTATATTCTTTCCCACTACTCAGATATTGGAACTCATTATTTCGAGTATATAAATTGG
>Ga0181393_1000407_pt1 | contig 16167 bp, 18 predicted proteins | sample 16SPOviralmetaG_FD_130122 | JGI IMG/M metagenome (GOLD analysis project Ga0181393, IMG submission 130122) | Marine viral communities from the oligotrophic San Pedro Time Series (SPOT) site, San Pedro Channel, CA, USA - 16 SPOT_SRF_2010-10-21 | ecosystem: Environmental > Aquatic > Marine > Strait...
ATTCAGAGAGTAGAAGTTGTATTCGCGTAGGCGCATTGAGTTGATGATGTCGATAGAAAGACGGAACATCTTTTCGTGTTTGACATTACGTGGGTCTTTCACGCCGGTTGGGCCGGGTTGGATTCCACCTGTCATCAAGTCGTAGACGATGTTTCCTTTCGCGATTTCATCAATAGAATTGACGTCCTTGGTGTTCAATAGACGCTGAGTGAACGCGACATGTCCGGGGTCTTGTTCCCATTCTTTGCAGAATTGGTAAATGGACAACTTCTCTTCTGCTGATACTTCTGCGGAAAGTTCTGCGCCCACATCTTGCATGTCCATGTTGTTGATGTAATCAGACCACATGCGAGCCGTGATGAGGTTGGAATGCGGTCCGCTACGGAACGTTCCTCGGTCAATTCCGAACGCGTTGAACGCAGAAGCGAACTTGGAGATGAGACCTGCACGCTTACCGAATCCAACACTTGGGAGACGAAGCGATTGCCATGAGCCGGAGCCGAGTCCACCTGCTACGGAAGTGATTCGGCCGACGCCACGAGCGAAGCCTCCGGGTGGGTTGGTTGCAATGTTCATGTTTTCTTGCATGTCTTCGGCGAAGTTTTCTAATTCATCTTGTGTGATGTCGTCTGCGAACTGATTTGACGGTGCGTCGTCGACGCCGTCGAATGTGGTCTGCATCTTTACGGCAGTAGCGCCTGAAGGTGCCTTTGCACGCAGGACGTTGACGGAGCCGTTACGACGGACTTCGTATTTGTTCGATGAGAATGAATCTCCTGTGACCGGGTCTTTGAAACTGATTGATTGCATGTTTTACCTCTCCCCCTATGGAACGCGAATACGCTTGATGACTTTACGCTTCCCCTCCGGTTGCAATCTTCCATGCGAGCAATAAACCCACACTTCCGAAGACTATCGTACCGATACCAAGGGTCAAACCCGCTCTGCTGAAGAAGGGCCCGACCTCTGAAAAACCGTCGGGGTACTTCTTTCCAGAACTACCGGAGGGAATGTTTGCGTCGATTGCACCTGACGCCGCTTTGTTCTTGTACGTTTGTGAGTAGTGGTCAATGGTGTTGCGAATGGCAGTCTTTGACGAATCATACAACTGCTGGTCGCCGCCAAAAGCGGCAATGTTTAGGCTACTCAATTGTTCACGTAAGATTGCTTCGTCGGCTGGTGAAATGAATCCTTGTGCAGATGCGATTTCGAGATTCGCATTCAATACGTCAACGGTGGTGCTGTCAAGGTTCTCCGGTGCTGTGTTTGGGTCCACTTTCTTCATTTGGGTACTGACGCTGTCGCCGACATTCCCAAGGCCCCTGATGCTCATTGCGACATCAGGGGCGACCCGAAAAGGTGAACGGTTCGACGGGTTTTCTTTTTGATGTTCGTGGTATCTCCGTTTCGGAACTGAACCGAAGCCGTACGTCTTCTGTGAAGCGGGACGACGTGGCGAGGAGAAGTTTCCACCTGACAATGCGGAGCGGTATTGTACACTTTCCCGCATTTGTGCCAATGGTGCAAGAATCTGCTCAAACACGCGGAGATGTTGTTGCATGATTGCCTTGTCATATGACATGGGGTCGGACTTGATTTTGGCAAGTTGCTCTGTTGCTTTTGTGGAGTGCATGTTAACGACTTCCATCTCATGCTTCGTCAGCGATTCGGCGTTCATTTTCAAAACGGAGACGGTGTTTAGCAATTCGATTTCTTTCTGTGAAACAAGGTTCGAAAGAGAAGATTGTAGTAGCGCAGACTTCCTTTGTTCAAGCATGGACGCGATGCTGTTGAGTGACGTCATTGCATTTGCTTTCGAAGTCTGTGCGTTTGACGGTGATGGGTTCTGCTTGTAAGCAACCTCAATGGATTCGAGTGTGTTCGCCATCATTCTGTCGATGTTGTCTTTGTCCGGTTGATTGATGATGATTTTACCGTACTGATTGCCGATTTCTTCAATCTTCATGGCGACCTCAGAAAGAGTGCCGCTCCATGCTGACGAATCGAGCATTGACATCTGCCCGCCGACCGAACCGAGATTGGAATGCTTGTTTGCCATGTTGCTTTGAACTTCTTTGATTGCAAGTCGGACTTGATATAGAGAACGTTGCGAGTAGTTTTGCAATTCTGAAACAGAAGCATTTGTTGAAACTGACGCCTTTTCAAGCATCATGTTGAACTTGTTCACCTCTGCTTGCACGGGGTTCAGTACATCGGTTCCCATGTATCGGGACAAGTCTGCTGCACGCAGCATGTCTTCGACCATTGTGTCGTATTGTTGGGCAATTCGGTTCGTAGTTGCAGGTTCAATTGTCATTCGGCTCACTCCATGCGTACAAGTGTATTCTATTTGTCTTCTTCGGGATTAGCGTCCTTTCGGATTGTTTTCAACCATCCTCCCAAGCGGAATGGTGCGCGCAGTATTTCTCCGATAACGGAGGGTACATGTTTGATTGTTTGGGCGGTTCCCTTTGCGGCGAATGGTGCGGCGTTGATTGCAAGCGTAATAACAACCACAGCCACGCTCAAAGCAACTCCTGTTTTCAAAATGTCTTCAACAGACAAGTCTCCAATAGCGCCTGCTACTCCTGTGACTGCACCTGTTGCACTCTCAAGTGGATTTCCCAACCCATCAGAACGGGGACCGCTCAACCCATGCGGCGACGGTCCCCTTTCCGAAAAGGTCGGCTCACTCCGTTGATGAGCGTCACTTCCATCGGATTCCCTCGTCCGGTCGCTCGGGAGTGCATGGTACCCATGTCCCCAAACTGCAAGCGTTCTACCGGAGCGGAACGAATTACTTCGTCGCTCTCGGGCATAACACCTGCGAACCATCCAAGGGAGGGGTTTGTCGGTTTGCCATTCATGACATACACCTCCTCGATTTCATCGAAATTGTTGTACTTTACTCCTTCCGGAGATGGTAATTGATTTGGAGATGCAGCGCCGAGGCTTGATATGTGGTCTGCGCTGAACTTAGAAGTCACATCCTCAAAGATAGGCCCGCTACCAAATCCTGAAATGCGTTGGGTCTTACCAACAGGAATGAGAGTTCTGCGTCTAATCGCGCTGTCAGATACAAGCGTTCCTTTCTTTCCAAACGGCCATAGGTCGAATAGTCCTGAGAATAGTCCTTTCTTCTTTGGTGGTTTTGAATCTTCTACGTTGTCTTGACGGGTTTGGTCTACAACTGCTGCGGTGTTGTTAATGGCATCGTTGTCGGTGTCGTTTGCCACAAGTACTTCTGACGGTTTGAGTCCCTGTGCAAGCATGTCGAGTTGGTATTGAATCTCTTCATCGAGGTTCATTTCTTGCTCGATTGTCTGCATGTACGCAGTCTTTGTCGTCAGGTATGTTTTTGTCCCTGTCTTCAGAGACTTTCCTGTCAGATATGGCTCTCCGTTCTCGTCGACTTCAAAGTCGAGAACAGGTCCAACCCATGTCTTTGGAATCTTGATGATTGCAATCGAATACGGGAACTCGTACACTTCACCGCTTGACTCAAGCCTGTAATGTGTGGAACGAGTTGGTGACTGATTTTTCAACGGTGTCAATTGAGTTCCGTCCGGCAACTTCCCGCCTGTCCCTACAATGTCGAACCATGATGCTGCGAGTTCGACGCCAAACACATTCTTCCACGCGGCCTTGACTTCCGTTTCTCCCGAACTCTTGGCGCTATCAAGCAAAACGTCTGCGGTAATCACTCGGGTGACCTTCAACATGTCGCCTCTTTGGGTTCCTGCAAGGTCTTCTGAACTTCTGTCGACATCATACAGTTCTCTGCTAAGTTTCCATGCGTCGTCATTCTTTTTTGTAGTCAGAGCAATGTCGTACACCCTGTTCAATCCTTGTCCGATAACAATCATAGTGGAGCCGGGTGAAAACTCACCTTCTTTCCAATATACGTTGTTGAATGCTGGATTGTTAACGTACGCGTATGACTTCGGGTCTGAAACTCTGAAGTAAGCATTGTTGTCTACAAACACCTCATGACCTCTACCAAACATCATGAAGAATGGGATTGCATCGGTTGCCGTCAACGTCCTACCCTCATGTGTTGTCTCGGGATACTTCTTCTTCCCTGTCTCGGGGTCGGTGACTTGCATTCTTCCAATGACCCCTCGCTTCACAGCGTATGTGTCCGTGTTGCCTTCTCGGTCGAGAAGAGGGTAACAGTCCCACGTTTTTGTGAGGTCCCATTGAGGGTCGTCTGCAAGTTCCGGACTGTCGTTCGCAATTTGTCGTGGTAGTCGGAAAATGAACTCTCCTTTGCCATTGCTGAGAGTTACGCCGTGGGGCGGGTGTACTTGTGGTTCTGTCCACTTTCCTGTTTTGTAATCCCACCATTCTACTTTGAATGCGTAACTACGGATGTCGTGTGGGCCTTTCGAATGCCTACCTCGAGTGTCCGTGAATGGACTGCCGTCAGGATTGACGAAGCGGTCGGGGTCCAACTTCGTCTTGTGAATATTGTTTCCTCTCATTAAATTGATGTTGATGTCTCCGCTGGACGCGTGAGAACCGTAGTATTTCGGACCCTTTTCTCCGGTGCCAAGTGCCGGTTCCGGCAACGGACCAACCCAAACGTCCCATTCGTTCCATGTACCTTCGTACTTGTGCCATTCGGGGTGGTAAAGGGGTGAATCTCTGTCGTGGTACCATGCTTTGAAAACGATGCACATAGGAGTGCCCGCAGGGATTGCATCGTTGATGCGGACTGCGTCCCATCCTTTCAACTGCTTACCGCCGAACTCCTTGTACGTCCCATCACGCCATTGGTAGAGTGACGAACGAATCGCTCTCCATGGGTCACCCGGAACGGTGTATGCAGGACCGTCGAACTTTTGTCCGTTGTCCAGAGCAAGTTGACCGCCTGTGTATCCGTGTTTGCTCCACTTGTGGTTGCTGAGTCTACCATCCCACAAATCGTAGTGTTCGCTTCGGGCACCTACAACATCGCTGGTATTCCCGTTTTTGTTGAAAGTAGTGGGGGCTCCGAGTCCGGGTGAACGAATTGCATCGGGTGAAACGGGCCCGACGATTCCGGGTGTCTTCAGCATGTTGATTTCTTTTTTGTCATAGATGTAATCTGCATATACATCTATGGGGAGGTTTTTGGTTAGATAGAACGTTAGGTTGCTTGCATCTTCAGGAATCATCAAGTTGACACTACCTCGGAAGAAGCGGTTGTGTTCCGGTGCTATCGGCCGAATGAAGAGATACTCTCGGACGCTCCCGACAGGGTTCCCTTGCATTCTGTCTCCGTATTGGTTGCGCAGCATTCTCTTTTCTGAGAACGTCGCATAAAGAAATCCTCGAGAACGGTCTGTGCCTGTCGTATCGTAATGGATTGTCACTTCCATTCCTTTTTTGAGATTCAACGGTTCACCGACCCAATTGTTGTTTTGATAGATTGGGTATTCACGGCGAGAACCTTTGGCTGTTAACCAAATCGCTGTGATTGCAGGTAGGTCAGAAGATGCTGGCGTAGCCTGCGCTGCAACAGAACCAAAACGCGTATGCCTACGCGTCTTCTGTGCTTGCAGGAACGGTTGCATCTTACCTCACCATACGCTCCATTACTGCACGTGTTTGGGTAAATGCTCCTGCGAGGTTTGCAACTTCCTTCTTGCTCTCTTGCTCGGCACGAGCCCTTGATTCGCGTGCATATTGGGCGTTGGTGTAGCGTCGAAGACCTGCCATACTATTGGCTTCAATCTTCGGTCGATTGATGCGTTGCAGTTCACGCTGCTTGAGAACGGTGAGCATACCAAGGTTACGACCCATGGCATAAGGACGGTGTGGGTTTGGAACGCCCATCAAAGAACGGCGGTGTTGGATTGCACCGAGTTGTTCCATTTGTGCGGCTTGGACTCCATCTGCGGCGATTCTTTCCATGAATCCGGACGACTTGCGAGGAGCCGGTGTGTAATGGTGAATGTCTCCAAGACCCGCTTTCTTCTTGCTGAGAGCGGCGATACGGTTTCGGATTGATTGCATCTTTTGGGGGATGTTCGCCATGTCAGGGTGCGTCAGTTTTTGCATCTGCCACTTTCTACCCCATCCCGTGACCGTGACCTTTTGTGGTGTAGGGGTCAATTCTGTTGCGATTTTCAGGGAAATGTTTCGCTTGTTAAACTCGTCAGCATATCGCTTGTCTCTTGTCTTGTTGAACATGGTCAAAGCCCTTCGCATATATCCGTCTACATTCATACGCTTGACCACGCGGTAGACATCGCTGTGCCTTAATCGAAGGTGTTCCAATTGCTTTGGTAGTTCTACCGCCTCTTTCTGTTCCATTGGTGTAAGGGCAGGTGGTTTTGCAACTTCTACAACCTTTGGCTTAGTTTCCTTTTCGAGTTTCTTTTGGCGTTCCATTGAGGTCATCTTCATCTGCATCTCATGGATGGCTTGCTTGTTCGACTCCATTACTTCCATGTACTTTTGTAATGACCTTTCATCGACCACTTTTGGTGCCTTTTTTAGATTGGGTGGCTGTGCTGCTTGCGCTGCAAGTTGTTTTCGCGCCTTGTCCAACTTCCTCATCATACGTCGTGCTTCGCGCATTTGCTTTTGATGAAGTGTGGAACCTTTCGGAGCCACATCTCTTTGGACGTTAGACCTTGGAATTGGTTTGACACGGCGTTGAACTTGATATGGTACCGCAACTTTGAGGTAGTCGTTGAGACGGTGAAGTTGCGCACGCTTCGATAGGATTGTAGCGCGAGTTGCTTCCTGACCTTCTTTGGAACGACGCTGTGCAAGAGAGCGTTCGAGACGAGCAATGTCCTGTTCAAGCACACGTCGTGTACGGTTAATTCGTTCTCTGTCTCCCGGCTTCATACGAAGCGGCACTACCTTTGTTGCTCCAATCGTCGTCATTCAGTCCACCCTCGTCATCAGGAATGCTGCTGCAATAGCACCCATCGCTACTGCGAGTGCTCGCGAACCACTTTCACTAACACCGACCCCATTGAAAGTGGCATCGAATAGTGTATCGCGTGTGTTCACCATTGCTTGTGTGAGACTGTTTTCACGAGCATGTCGCTCGTTCGCTTCAATCTCTTGAATCTGATTCAACAAGTCTTTCACTTGTTGACGGGATGTTTCCGCTTCCTTTTCTGCTTCGCGGAGGCGCTCCAACATGTTTTGTTGCTGACGTTGGAAATGAAGTTTCATTGTAGTCATGGTAGTACGGGAAGTAGCAGATTGTGACAAGGTTTCCTTGTATTTCTTTTCCAAACTGTCCAACTTCGTCTCATACGCTTTGATTCTCACAAACAATCCTTTCACACCTTGTCGCATCTTTTCGATGCTTTCGGATTGATTCGAATACTTCTCCTTCATGCCAATGTACAGGTTGGAATAGTGCTTCACCTTCACCTTGGCAGATTCCAACTCTTTGTCGGTTTCTATGAGATTGTTTTTGATTCGTTCGTAGGTACTGCGTGCAATCGTTGTGCTTTTCATTGAAGCATATTGCTTCTTCAAAGATTTGACGTCACGTACTGCCTTCTTGTACGCGCTTTCTGTCTTCGAAGAAATGTATGGCAAGAAGAATCACCTGCCGAATCACAGGCGTCCTTTCATCTTGAGCACAAACAAGGCAGCAGCGCCAAGAAGGAGACCTGCGCCTCCACCAAGGTAGAAGTCAGGGTCACGGACGTGTTCGACGCTACCAAGGTATGCGATTTCGTCTTCTTGTGTGACGTGAGCCCCGTAAAGTCCGGAGACGTGCATGTTGGTTCCACCCGTCATTTTGGACTCCGGTTCGTTTCCGAACCAATTGACATTACCAAGTCCGCCGAACATAATCGGCGTCCCGTCGTAACGTGCAATGTCTCGAGGGTTCACATCTCGGCTAACGAACATCCCAGCATTGGGGTCGGTAGAACGAGGGTACGATGTTTTCGTGGTAAGACCACGGCGTCTTGCTTCTTTGGCACTCATTTGCGGCATTTGTATCACTATTCCTTTGTTTGTCTATATTATTTCGTGGCTCGGTTCCAAACAGTCAGCGCCAACATTCCGATTGCGACGCCACCTATCAAGACTCCCCAAGTTTCACCGGTCTTCCACGAAATGTCGCCGACGGCCCGATTGAACTTCGGAACCGCCTTGCCAAGACCGCGTCGGGGTGGAGGAATAGGAGCAGACCCAAGTCCGAATGCTTCTTTCGTCGCTGGGTCATTCATCAGGTCCATTGCTGAACCATCTTTGGGTATGTTTTGCATGTTGCTGTTTCCGAGATTAGTAGCAACAGGAGCATCAAGATTGGGAATGAAACCGTTGGTCATAGACGCATCTTCTTCGTCGCTTCCCATCCAAACCATCATCGCTTCCCCCTTATCGCTCCGAGCATCCTCATGACAGGGTGAGTGTATCCACCATTTGAATGTGTATGCTGATTCACACCTGCAAGACCTGCTAACTTTTGCATCATCACCGGTAGTCTTGCCGTGTTGGCGTCAGCGGTAAGTGGATACACTTGTGAAACTTTCACAGACTGACCAAGGTCAAAGTCAGTAAAGATAAGTTCGCATGGAATCCATTTGTTTCCGAATTGTGAAGTAGGTGCAAAGGTTTTCGCCGCGCCCATGACGTGGTTCATCATTCCATCGCCATTGCTATCAACAATTACAGCGGACACTTCGTACCCGAGAGCACCAAGCATAGCGCCCCATACGATTACGAAGTCGTCACAATCGGCAGCAGAGCGACCGGATTCAACGTCTTTGAGGAGGCGGCGGGCTGTCTGAAAATACTCCACGTTGATTGGGTCTTTACGATACACAACATTGTGTTGTACCCATTTTGTAATTGCGCGAATCTCTCCGAGTTCATCATGACCGCGGATTCCTGCGCGGTTGACAATCTCAACCGCCTTGCGACGAACATACTCGTCACGCAATCCGTCTTCAATAAGTTGAACAAGAAGGTGCACTACGTGCTTGAATCGTGCTTCCGGAGAGGTCCCGGCAGGGAACTTCATCCTGAGAATCCGCTCCGCCATGTACAGTCGGAGCAAGTGTATGCTTATTGCGATTGCCCCCGAAAGGTAATGGTCAATCATAACATGCACATAACATGGGAGCCGTTAGATTCCGTATCAATGCCGAACCAATTGCACAAGGTAGACCAAGACTTACAACAATAGGTGGTCAGGCTCGAGCCTTTGACCCAAAAAAGTCGAGGGATTGGAAGGCTTTCATCAAAGACGTTGCATTGAACGCAATGCACGATGCGGGGCACACGGACCCAATTCAAGGACCTATTGTTGCCCGTATTCGATTTGGATTTTCATTACCAAAGAGTCAGTATCGAAAACGAACCCCTCGCGTACGCGCATGGCACACGAAGCGGCCGGACATCGACAACTTGTGCAAAGCAATATTCGATGCTTGTGAAAAGGTCGTGTTCCTAAACGACACTCAAATCGTAAGAATCGTCGCTGACAAAATCATCTGCGCGCAAGGAGAAGCGGCGTTTGTCGCTGTTGAGTTCTCAGCGGTGGAACCGCTCACCGATTCCTCTTGAGGCTCAACCCGCCGCTCTTTGGCTTGTCACGCTTTAGTGACAGGGAAGGGCTTGGTGGATTGATTGAAGGCATCGGCATCAGACTGTACCCTTCATCTTCGGCTTCGTCAAAGTCGTCATCAAAGTCGGCAAGTTCGTCGTCGTCAGGGATGTCATCAAAGGAAGGCATCACGTTGATTGATTGTGACATCGGCTTACGTATAACTTCGTCACCTTGCTTTGCTTTGATGAATGCCATTATGTCGTTTAAGCCCGCGAGAAGGGCATCCCAATCAATCTGCTTTGCTTCGTTGATGTAGTACTGAACATCAACGTCTCTAAGATTCAGAAGGATGGAATTAAGGTCTTCACGGTTATCTTTGAGAGAATCAAGAACGTCTGCTACCGCTTCAAGTTCAAGGTCTTTCAGGTCAACACCAACTCGCTTCAACAAATCTCTTGCTTCGCCAAGGTCTTCTGAAAATGTGGACACCATCGTGTTCGCATCGTCAAGTGTATCTTCCAATTTGTCCATTCCGCTCATTACTGTTTCGAGGTGGTCGAGTGCCTCGTTCGAGTGACCATCAAGGCGGATTGTTAACCAAGCGATGACCATGTTGATTGAGCCATTCATTATTGCGAGTGATGTGATTCCTGCAAACAGAGGGTCCCAGCCGAGTTGCGTATTGGCCACAAAAAATGTAAGCGCAGCAGGCAAAAAGAACAACAAGATGTAGCCCCATATTGGGAGCAACTTTTCGTGACCATCGTCGAAATGATTTGCAATCTGCACAAGTTCGTCGATGTCTACCTCTGCCGGTAGTTGAAAGGAAAAGGAATCTTGTTCATCAGTCATTCAATCACCCCTGCTTGAAAGAAATCAAGACGGAACGACACAGATTTGCGATGTCCGGTTGTAGTAAGAAGTTGTAATCGTGAATTACGCCTCCTGTGTTCTTGAATGGTTCAATGAGTCCCATCATCTGTTCGTATGTGTTTTCTTGGAAGATTTGTGCAAAGACCGGTTGCTTAGAAATCTCGTCCTTGATTCCGCTGATAACCGTTGCTTCGCCCATTCCATTCTCGAGGTAGTTGGATGCTTCTCTCAATCCCATTCCGATGTCGCGTAGAGAGCGTACAAGAATGAGTTGTTGGGACATCTTTTCCAATTGGTTTTGAGGTGTCAGTTGAGGGTTTTGTGCACGGACAACAGTCACAGCAATGTCGATTTGTTCGAGTAATGCTTTGCGTGTCTTTTCATCTTCAAGGGTTGACCCCATGTTTTGACGGAACGCTTCGAGCAAAGTGTCTCTGAACTCTTGGTCTGACACTTCTGCGACGACTTCGGGTTGTGGTTGCTCCGGTCCTTCGAAGAAGTTGTCAGAGCCTGCTGGTGCTGGTTGCTCCGGTTGCATCTCTTCCTGTGGAGGATTGTTCAAAGGTTGGGCGTACGGGTTGTACGATGGTACGTCGTAGCCGGCCGGTACTTGTGATTGACGGTTTGCCATCACACCGCGACCCGCAGATACAACCGCTCCGAGTGCTTCTGTGTCGAGAACTTTCGAAAGAATACGTTCTGCTGTCGATTCGCTTTGACCGAACATACTGTCTGCGACTCGCTCCATTGCGGCTGCCTTGAGCATCGAGCCAAACTCGTCTTCGTTGGTCTTCATCCCCTGCTTGAACATGTTGTTCATGAAGTTCATTTGTTGTGTCATCATCATGTCTTGACGTTGTTGTTGCTCTTGTCGGATTGAGTTGTTTTGGCCCGCCGCAAATTGCTCACGTTGTAGTTGCATTTGCGCCTCGTGTTGCCTTCTTTCTGATTCAAGCATACTCGACATCATCATCATACCCATCATGTACTTCATGTCTCCACCGGCTCCTTGGGGGTCGGTAGTGGGACCTCCAAACATGTTGCCCATCATGTCATTCATCAATGCGCCTTTCATTGAACTTGCAACGCCTGCGGTGCTTGACGACCGAGGAGGCATGTTAACGGGAGGTGGGGAAGTCTGAACCGCGCTTGGTGGTTGAGCGGAAGCATCTGCCATCGTCTTTCCTCGACTCATGACTTCTTGTGGGTTTAGACCTTTCATCTTCACCCAAGCAGCGTAGTACTTCTGAATGTCGCTTTTAGGCGCTGACAGCCTTGCGGAAATCTCTCCGAACTCAGGTAACGATTGTCCTCCAATGTGTGCAGGTGTTCCTGAATACCATTCGTCGTCTTCGAACACGGCGGACATCAATTCTTTTTTCTGTTCAGTTGTCAATCCCGTCCATTGCGGGTCGTCGTCATTATTGTCGTTTGCATCAAACTCAAAATCTTCATCCATTTGTTTCACTCTCCATCGAAGGGCTCTCCGTATTCGTCACATTCAACTTCATCGCCGTTTTCATCAATGAAGTACAGAGCCCCTGTATCTTCATCTTCGTAAATGACAACCTCTTCTTTCGTGGTTGCGATGTTCTCTCGTACACGGTTGATGAACGAGAGTCCGTATGTGACTCCTTGTGCGCCGAACATAGAACCGAGTTCTCCGGCGGCTTCTTTGATTACATCTTCGGCTTTGCGGTCTTTCTTTGGAAGTTCAAGACGTACGCCGTGTTCAAGTAAGGTTGCGGCAAGCGCCATGAAGTTTCTGCGCAACTCGTCAATGGCGTGACCATGTTTCATTGGGTCGCTTATGATAAGCGCGTAGACATTCATTGCGTCGTCGCGCAAGTTCTTCACCTTCACATCCAAGTTGTTGTCGGTGTTGCGAACTTCTGTGAACTCGACCTCGGGTCCAGCCCGTTCGAAGAACTCCTTTTCATCGTCCATTTAAACACCTCAAGCGTATGGGTTAGATTCGGGGTCGTCAGCACTTGCAGGTTCTTCCTCGGTTTTGTTTTCAGTTTGCGCTTTAGGCTCTTCTGTTGTTGGTTCGTCGTCTTCTTCGAACTCGTCTTCGAGGTCGTCAAGTAAGTCTTCGAATACCGTGAGTACTGCTTCTTCCCACACCTTCTGAATAGATTCATTGTCCCCGAAGGACACTCGCATAACTCGTTCCCATGTGAACATCTCAAGTGATTCTTCTGTTTTCACCCAAAGACCGAAGTCGGCCATGAGTACTGTTGGCTTCTCGTATGTTTTTACTTCGTTGTTGTCGTCTCGGACAACTACGGCGGTCGGTGTTACCTGCATGAACTCCGTACGCTTCGCATCGGACATAAACGAGACTATCATTTCAACCGATTCTTTTTCGATGTGTTTGAGAAAACACAATTGGAAATGTTGCACAACGTTCAAGTTCGCTTTTAACATCGTCTGCCGCAGGGGAAAATGATTACATGCCACGAGGAAGACCACGTAAAAATCTTGATTTGAATCTCGCTTCAATTCGGGAAATGAGAACTCGCGAGGAGAAGTTGCGAGCAATCTTCACGGATGAATTGAAGCAGATTCCGGAAGAAAAAAGAAGGCTACAAATCGCTCTTCGGGGTGAGGTGGTTGATGACTTGATGATGATTCGATATTTGTCCGAAGCAGATACTTGGAAGTTCGTACCTGAAGAGGTAGCGGAACTTCTCTTCGAACGCATTGTCAAGACTACACAGTTCAGGGATGACGATGGAAAGAAGGTCGAGACCCTTTCTGATTCTGCAATTGTACACATGGCAGTACGGCTACTGCGACTCTATCTTCAAGGTGCAAACCCTTGGAACAGAAAGTTGATTCCGAAGATTATGCAAGTGGATAGAGACGTTGTTTCACGCACCGTGTTCATGAAAAGACCAAAACACGGTGCAGACATGGAAGCAATCCGGCGCATGATTAACGGAGTTGAATCAACAGACGACATCCTTTACGATGATGTTGATTGGGATTCTTTGTGATAATGGCATCTGCCATCGTGTGTGCCGAGAAGTTGACACGGTTGACCGTTGCTCTTGATGCCTGAGCATCGGTATTCTTTGGGTGGGTCCTTGAGACAGTTAACGCATAACATGAACTTACGAGCAGATTTAGAAGGTCCCCTGTTAGTAAGAGGGGCGTCGCAGACTTCACAGTAGTTTGCGTGTCTTCGATGCTTCATTGTTATCCCTCATACATCTACCTTGGAGATGCAGAGGTTGAACCCTTCTTCCATCATGTGCCTGTTGCGCTTGTAATAAGTTTCAACGAACTTTGCCGCTTCGCGTTCTGTTCCGAATACTGCAATGATTCCGAGTTCATGTGCGCCGTTCTTAGGTTCGCTCAACCTAACGATTGGCACTTCGACCTTCTCGGATTCAGAATCTTTGTCCACTCCATCAGGGAGCGGTTGCTGAACCATTTCAATTCTTGACTCTCTGCCGAGGTGAGGGCAATCTGACTTAGAACACCACACACGCATGTTGTACGGGTTGTACACGAGAAATATTTCGTCTTCTATTGGCAGACGTGTAGATGGCTTCACAAGATTTGCCATCTGTTGTTGCATTGCTGCAAGTTGTTCTGCGAGTTCCTCAACCGAAGTCAAGGGTTCCAACTCCCGCTTGCCTTGTTGATGATTTCCAACTTGGAAGCGGGGAGCATGATTTCAATTCCCGGCACAGGGACACGCTCAACGAATCTTCCTTGCTTTCGGTAGTTGTCGGCCATGCGGTGTACGGTTTCTGCTTCTCGGCATGTTTCCACGTAGCACAGAGAAGAACCGTGGTAGAAGGTTTGCCAATATGTTCGGTTGCAGGCGAATGCTATTCGCTGACTTTCGTTGGTTAGCATGGCTGCTTTGGTTGGACCGAGCCACAACTTCCATCCGTCGGTTGGTTGACAAACGTACCCTTTCGGGCCTGTTTGTTTTGCGAGTTTGGCAAGTTCCCCTAACTTGACTGCTTTTTCGGAATCGGTCAGAGAAGGGTCGTTGAAAACCTGATTGAAAAGTTGACCGAATAGCAACATCGGGTCTTCTTGTTCTTCTTCTTGTGTAGTAGTCGTTTCTTCGACGACTTCTTCAACGACGGTCGTTGGTTCCTCGGTCGGAATCTCGTATTCGTCGTTCTTGTACTTCTTCCACAATTCGCTCATTTCCGCTTTAGGAGTTCCTTTGTGTAGTTTTCGAAACGCGTTGTATGATAACTTGGCCATGTGCGATGCACGCTTGGCATCAGCCATAAGCGTTCACTCGAAATAGACTTCGTATTTCTTTGCTACTTTAGACAACGTCCTTGCGTCAAAAGGGGTATTGCGGGCTGTTTCTGCTTTGTTGAACTTCTTACCCGTGAGTTTTTGATTCATCAGCATCACCCACACCACCGCTCTGACTTGTTCGTCGACGGGGACATAAACGGGGTCGGCTGAGTCCCAATACTCCACGGCAGCAGTAATGACTTCCTCTCCGATTCCGAGGCGCTTACCGTAAGAGCGTATGTGCATGAGCATTCTTGATTGGGTGTCCCCCGTATAGTCTTCGTACGCTCTATCAGCCAATCTTCTGATTCCCTGTTCGGGCATGTTGAGGAAGTCAAAAACTTCTTTTTTGATGTTGAATGGTTCTCGGTACGTCGCATACATCACCACGATAATCATCATTCTTCTTTCCTTGGTGATGCCCGTTGAGAAAAAGTCTCTGAAACGTAGTACTACGTAGATGTCTCGGAGTTGGAATCGTCTCTCTTGTATCCACTCTCCAAAGGCGCGTATGTCCGGGTCTTCGGAGGTCATTGCTGGGTTCTTGATGTTGTCAAGACCCTTCATGGCAAATCCTTCTGCTTCTTGCTCGGGCGTTTGGCTGAAGGTTACGTCACCTTCTGATACTGTCACTTCGTCTTTGAAGTCGCCTTCGTCGTCGTCTGATTCTTCCCCTTGTGCAAACTGCATTCCGTCTTGTCCCTTCTCTTCGAATAATCCTCCAAGTACAGCATCGCATACGAGGCAAACAACGTTTGATTCTGTTTCTGCTGTTTTGTTGTTCTTAGCACCACAAGTAGAATCAGGGATGTCGGCTGGACATTCGAAGTCGGTCGGCAATTCAAATTGTTCGGATGTATTCACGGACCTTTTCCACCCCCTTGTATGCTCGGCCGTCTACAAACAAGACAGGTAGAGAGTATTCGCCGAGGATGTGGTCGAGTGCTTGAGTCATAATCGGGTTTTCCTGTACATCTACGTACGTGTATGCGATGTTGGAACTCGAAAGAATGTTCTGTGCGGTTCTTGTTTGTCGCATCCAAGAAGCACCGAATAATTTGACCGCCATGTACAGTCCGAGGTCGAATTGACACATTACCCTTTTCACCATTACGAAGCGTACGGAGTTCATGGACGAAGATGAGAAGCCGTCGGCATGGGCGATGCTTGGTCGTTCCGCAGGCATGGGTCAACAAGAAATCGAAGAACTGAAAGCAAGGGTAGAAGAACTTGAGCACAAACTCATGGTGATGCAGGGTGAAACTCTCGGTAGTATCGAGGCTCTACAACGTCGCGTCTACAATCTTGAGAATGAGAAGACTTCCGGCTCTGTCCTTGATATGATTCCTGTTGAGGAATTGAACGAAATCGCTGGGACCAAGATTGGCATTTGGCCTGAGAAAGAAGACTACGTGGATGATGGGGAAGTGACAAAGGTTGTCCAATCCGGATTCACATACACTCCTGAATTGACAGACGACACCGAAGTAGAAGAA
>Ga0181393_1000410_pt1 | contig 16127 bp, 13 predicted proteins | sample 16SPOviralmetaG_FD_130122 | JGI IMG/M metagenome (GOLD analysis project Ga0181393, IMG submission 130122) | Marine viral communities from the oligotrophic San Pedro Time Series (SPOT) site, San Pedro Channel, CA, USA - 16 SPOT_SRF_2010-10-21 | ecosystem: Environmental > Aquatic > Marine > Strait...
GCGCAAGCACAGATGATGAATTTCTTATCACAGGCGTACAGCTTGAGGTAGGCGAACAGGCCACGCCTTTTGAGCATCTGTCTTTTGGCGATGAGTTGGCTAGGTGTCAGAGGTATTATTACGAAACTGGGGCAACAGCGGCAAACGACTTTGCTCAAAAGGGTTATCAAGCGGCTAGTCAATACGCATCGAACACTTTGCCTCATCCAACATCAATGAGGTCTGCCCCTACATTAACAAAAAGCGGGACATTTAGTGTGTCTGGAATTGGTCAGCCTACTGCTGTTGCCGCATCAGTCACAAACTTTGTTTGGCAAGCACAGAAAGACGGTAACACGGGTGTGTGGGGTATTTTTTCCAACAGTAGTGGCAAATTTACTTTAGATGCGGAGTTGTAGTAATGAACGAATTTACAATTTTATCAGCGCAGTATTTAGAAAACAACTGTGCAATAATAGCAACCATTGATGGCACTAAAATGTCAGTCCCACTAGACCCATCCAACCGCCACTACGCAGAAATTATGCGCCAAGTAAATGCTGGCGATTTGACTATAGCCGATGCTGACTGATGTTTGGTGAACTGGCATTATCTGAAAGAGCATTAGCCGCGCAAGGAATTATAGAGTTCGGCGTAGCTGAGATGATCGGTACGTCCAGTAAGGCGTCCGTGGCATCTGGTATAATGTCCGGTGTTATAGATGCGTCGGCCAACTTTACGCAGTCTACCAACGCGATGTTTATAGCTAGTAATACCTCTACACAGATTGCTAGCTTTACCCAAAGCACTGATGCTTTGAGGGCAAGAACAGCAATCGCAGAACTTGAGTCTGTGTTTGTCCAGTCTTCAACGGCTGCGCTAGTTGCAAGCGGCGTATCAACTCAGATCGCTAGCTTTACGCAATCGGCAGATGTCTCGTTGATTGCATCGGGCATTGCGGAGATGAGCTTTAACTTTACGCAGTCTACTGACGGTAATATTACTACAGCATCTAATGCCTACCTTCAGTGGGAAACAACACAGACAACATTTGGGTCTATACTTTACTCTGCATCCACATCTATTGAATCTGTGTTTACTCAGTCTGTTCTGGGTGGGTTTCTTGAATTTGGTGTGGCAGAGATGAGCGCATCATTTATAATGACCGCAGATGGTCGCATATTATGGGAACAGATTATACCTACTGGCACCGAAAACTGGACAACAATCTCGCATACAGGTGATACATGGACACCAATCAACGCTAGTGGTACAATCGAGCAATGGACGGAAAAGGTGGTCTAAATGGCTAGTACATTTACAGCAAATAGTGGCATAGAAAAACCCGGCTCCGGCGAACAGGCTGGAACGTGGGGATCCACAACAAACGCAAACTTTGATATTATTGATCGTGTGTCTAACGGTGTGGGTGCGATTACCCTATCTGGTACAACGCACACGCTAACCACAATTGATGGTGCGTTATCCGACGGACACTATAAGGTGCTGGTTCTTGGTGGATCTCCCAGTGGTACAAACACTATTACAATCAGTCCCAACGATCAGGACAAGATGTACCTTGTCACTAACGGAACCAATCAGTCTGCTGTCTTTACGCAAGGTAGTGGCGCTAACGCTACTGTTGAGGCGGGTAAAACTAAGCTAATATACGCAGATGGTGCAGGATCTGGAGCCGCAGTAACGGATGCCTCAAGCACGTTGGTAGCCACAGGTGGCACAGAAGTATCTACAGACGCTAGCCCACAACTGGGTGGTGACTTAGATGTAGTTACACACAGTATTGTTACAACCTCAAACAGAAACATTACGCTTGCGCCAAATGGCACTGGCGACGTTCACGTTGACGCAGATACTCTTCGTGTAGGTGATAACAACGCTAACGCAACTGTTACAACAAATGGCACTGGCGACTTAACCATTTCTACAAATGCTGGCACAAACTCTGGCACTGTTGTTATTGCCGATGGTGCAAATGGAAATATTTCTGTAACGCCAAATGGTACTGGATCTGTTGTTATTGACGGTTTGTCTATGCCTCAAGCTGATGGTTCTGCAAACCAAGTTTTAAAAACTGATGGCTCTGGTAATATTGGGTTTACCACACTATCCACTTTTTCTTTGCCATCAGGAACTGTATTACCTTTTGCGGGAACTTCGGCTCCATCGGGGTATCTACTTTGCTTCGGTCAGGCAATTAGTCGCTCAACATACTCGTCTTTGTTTACCGCGATTGGAACAACATATGGCGCAGGAAATGGATCAAGTACGTTTAATGTTCCCGATCTTCGTGGCCGCGCTATTGCTGGTCAGGACGATATGGGTGGCTCTTCTGCTGACCGCCTTACAAATCAGTCGGGCGGTGTAAACGGAGACACGCTTGGTGCCTCTGGCGGTGTGGAAACACACACACTTAGCACAGCGCAACTTCCCCCACATACGCACACATCAAATGTAACTGTTGCAGCTACTGCTGAAACTGGATCGGCGGTCTTTGGCGTAATACCACTTCAACTACTTGGTAGTACAACCACTTTAAGTGGAACCTCTAGTTCGACGGGTAGTGGCAACGCACACAATAACGTACAGCCTACATTGATCTTAAATTACATGATCGCAGAGTGAGGTAGGCAATGCCTCTTACAAAGCTACAGTTTAAGCCGGGTATCAACAGAGACATCACCTCGTACAGTAACGAAGGTGGGTGGTATGACTGCGATAAGATTCGCTTTCGCTTTGGCTACCCTGAGAAAATGGGCGGCTGGGAAAAGTATTTGTCCAGCACTTACCTCGGTTCTGCTCGTGCATTGCACAACTGGATCGCGTTAGATGGCTCTAACTACTTAGGTATAGGCACACATCTTAAATACTACATTGAAGAAGGTCAGAGCCTAAACGACATAACGCCTATCAGAGCTACCACAAGTGCAGGTGACGTTACCTTTTCAGCTACAAACGGCAGTAAAACAATTGCTGTAGCTGATGTAAACCACGGTGCTGATCAAGGTGCCTTTGTAACTTTTTCTGATGCGGCCTCTTTGGGCGGCACAGTTACCGCCGCAGTTCTAAACACAGAACACACAATCACCCGTGTTGTTAATGGAAGCAACTACGAGATAGAAGTTACCGCCGCCGCTAATGGTAGTGACACAGGTAACGGTGGATCAAGCACCGTGGGCGTATATCAAATTAACGCTGGCTTGGATTCTGCTGTCGGTGGAACTGGGTGGGGTGCAGGCTCGTATGGTGGTACTACAACCTCGGGCCTTGTTACTACTCTTAATGAAGACCTAGACGACAGCGAGACCACTATTACTGTCACCAGTGGCACTGGCATCGCAGCTAATGATGTAATCTTAATCGAAGAAGAACTAATCAAGGTCGGCGGCGTGTCTACCAATGATCTAACGGGATGTACTCGTGGTCACTTAGGTACAACAGCGGCAACGCATTCTAATGGTCTTACCGTTCAGCTAGCGGTAGGTAATGCAAACGCCAGCAGTGACTTTACTGGGTGGGGAGTAGCTTCTGCTGGTGGTCTTACGACTACTACTCAGATACGTTTGTGGTCACACGACAACTTTGGCGAAGACCTACTTATAAATCCTCGTGACAGCCTTATATTTTATTGGGACAGAACCAACGGCACTAGCACCAGAGCCGTTGAGTTAAGCACTATTACAGGAACAAAAACAAGCGTTCCTACCAAGGTCAAGCAGGTGCTTGTTTCTGATCAGGACAGGCACGTTATTGCATTTGGCTCTGACGGTTTGGGTGCAAACTCTGGTGCCACACAGGGCAATGGTGTGCAAGATCCATTGCTTATTCGTTTTTCTAGCCAAGAGAATCCTATTGACTGGTTCCCGTCTGCCACCAATACAGCAGGTGATCTTCGCCTTGGTGCAGGCTCTACCTTTGTACAGGCTGTAGAAACCAAGCGCGAGATCCTAGTTTGGACGGACACCGCCCTTACTTCTATGCGTTTTATTGGCCCGCCATTTACCTTTGGCCTACAACAGCTAGCCTCGAACATTACTATTGCAGGTCCTAATGCAGCGGCAGGAACCGAGGACGTTGTATTCTGGATGGGCATCGATACATTCTACATCTACGCTGGTCAGACACAGCAATTACCTTGTTCTGTAAAGGACTATGTGTTCACCGACTTTAACATTGAGCAACGCGAGAAAGTATTTGCGGGTGTTAACTCAGAGTTCTCAGAGGTGTTCTGGTTCTACCCATCAGCAGGAAGCGTGGATAACGACAAGTATGTTGTGTACAACTACGCAGAAAAAGTGTGGTACTACGGTGATCTATCACGAACTGCTTGGATTGACCGAGGCACTAAGTTCTACCCCGTGGCCGCTGGTGGTCAGTACCTATACAACCACGAGTTTGGATACGATGACGATGGGTCAGCAATGAACTCGTATATTGAGTCTGCGGCAATCGACATCGGTGATGGTGATAAGTTTGCATATATAAGCAAGCTAATACCTGACCTGACATTTGTTGGATCTACAGCACTTAGCAGTCCACAGGCAACCTTTACCGTCAAAGCACGTAACTTCCCCGGTGCTTCGTTTGACGCAGACACAGTGTCCGGTGATGCAGTTCGCACAGCATCGTCTCCTGTTGAGACATACACTAACCAATTGTTCTTGAGGGCTAGAGGTAGATCTTTTGCGCTTCGAGTATCGGCTGATGCCGTGGGTGCAAAATGGAAGCTGGGTAGCCCACGTATTGACATTCGCCAAGACGGGAGACGCTAGTGTCAAGCAACCAGATAGCACCACCAAGACTGCCGGAAGCACCCGCAGACTATTCCTCCCAGTACATGCAGGATTTAATTCGTACCTTAGAACTGTTTATTACACAGGAACGTAACCCCGGTGAGCTTCGCGGAACAAAAATAACATTAACGGCGTTGCCTACATCGGCAACTGGACTTGAGGCTGGAGCACTGTATAATGACAGTGGCACTGTAAAGGTAGTAACCTAATGGCACTTTTTGGAGATCTTGGAAAAGCAATAGGTCTAGACAAGGTAGACACTGGCGACTTGCTTTCTGTAGCAGGCACCGCGGCTGGTTTTTACTTTGGGGGACCTGCGGGTGCGTCTCTTGGTGCGGGTATCGGTGGTCTTGCCGGGGGTAAGTCTGTTAACGAAGCTTTAACTAATGCTGCCCTTGCTTATGGAGTAACATCATTTATCTCTCCTACAGCCGCTCAAAACATGGGTTTACAGAAACAGGGAGTTAGTCCAGGTTTTCTACAAAATAAATTATACGGCGTAGAAACATCCGCGGCTAATTCTGCGGCGGGAGGAATAGATCAGGCTGTTAATGAAAGTACTAAAAAAGGTTTGTTTGATAACTTAGATATGTCAGATGCCTTACTTGGTATCGGTGCTGTTGGTGCTCTTTCAGGAATTAATCAAAAGCAAGAGGAAGGAACACCTAGAGCGCAGCCCGTAGGTGAGGCTTTTGGACAAGTTGTTGGACCTTTTTCTAACAGAACTTATAATCTAGATACTCCGTCCGATGTTCTTGCATATAACGAAGAAGTAAAAGAGTATCAAAAGGATGACTTTGACTATAGAACTCCTCCAAAAGGATACAAAGATGGCGGAGAATATGATCGCAACAATGCTTTAGGCGAAGTTACAGGACCTGGAACAGGTACATCCGACTCAGTAAACGCAAAGTTGTCGGATGGTGAATTTGTATTAACAGCAAAGGCAGTTAGAGGTGCAGGCGGTGGAGATAGGGATATCGGCGCGGCACGTTTATATGATATGATGTCTGAATTGGAGGCCACAGCATAATGGCAACGTCAACGCAAGAAGTAACTCAAAGACTACCCAAGTTTCAAGAAGATTTCTTGGCGGATATTTTCGCGCAAGCTGAAGCTCTTAAAGATGTTTCTCTGCCATACGCGCCAGAGCAAATGGCCGGACTTTCTCCAGAGCAGCAGCAAGCTCTTACACTGGCCTCTCAGGGTGTAGGTGCATATGCTCCTTTCCTACAACAGGCAGGAGACGCTATTGGACAGGGCATTACCACCGCTCAAGGTGCAACAACGACCCCTACATCTTATCAACAATACATGGATCCATACCTGGAGGACGTAGTTCAGCAGCAATATGCGGACATTGCAGAGCAAGGTGCTATTCAACAAAATCAACTTGGTGCAAGTGCCGTTGGTTCGGGGGCCTTTGGCGGATCTCGTCAGGCCGTGGCACAGGGACAGATAGCTGGTGATGTGCTAAAGCAACAGGCTCGCACAGGTTCACAGCTTCGTAGTGCAGGATTTTCACAGGCTAACCAGCTAGCCAATCAAGCAGCACAGCAACAGTTGCAACAGGCTCAGATGATGGGAGCTCTGGGACAGGGGGCCGCGGGCCTTGGTGCTCAGGCGCAGCAGCTAGGTGTCCAAGACATTAATACAATGTTGGGTATCGGTGGGCTAACACAACAGTTTGGTAGTGGAGACTTTATGGGTCAAAGCCAGATTGACATTGATCGTCGTAATGCATTGGCGCAACAACAGCTTCCGTTCCAGCAAGTTGGTTTTATGTCGGACATTTTCCGGGGTGTTCCAGCGCTACAACAAACAACGACGCAAGCGTATACTCCACCACCTAGCATGGGTTCGCAGTTACTTGGACTTGGAATCGCGGGCCTCGGTGCTTATGGTGCAACTAGATAACTGAGGAAAAGTAAATGGCTGCTTTTACTAATATAGGTAATGCAATTGGAAACCAATTGGAGAACCAGAGGCTCGGAGCGCAGAATCCGCTTAATCGTCGTATGTTTGTTGATCCTTCTTCACGAAACCAGTTGTCCCGGGGACCGTCAGGAATACTTGGATCTAGCCCTGAGTTAATGAATGCCGTAATGAACGCACAAAATCCCGCGCTGTCTAATGCTAGTCTTCTAACAGCCACAGGTGGGGTTTTACCTGTTTTTCCGGAGGCTCCTCTGACTGGCCCCGGACCTGTATTACCAAGTCAATCTGATTTGCCGCCAACCTTCGACACACTTCCTGACGGTCAAAATGTTGGTGAAGATGATTTAGGTGACGCATCAGAAGAACCACCAAAAATATCGCCCAATGTGGTTGCTGACGCTAATGATGGTTTTGCTAAGGCTAAGGCTAAGGCTAAGGTCGATCCTAAAGATAAAGCCAAGTCTGGTAAGTCAAAATCGCAAGCCGCGTTGGATGCATTTACTGATAAAATATCTGAACTGCGTGGAACAAAAAAACCAAAGACCAACAAAGAGGCCCTTCAATCCGCTAAAGATTTCTTAAAAGAGGCCGGAGTTACAGATGTAGATGACATCCGCACATCAAGAGACTTTATGCTTATGAACATCGGATTAAACATAGCAGCAGGACAAAGCCAGGACTTTCTAACTAACGTAGCCACTGGCGGCAAAGAAAGTCTTGCTACGTTTGGTGCAATCAAAGCCAAAGAAAAAGAAGCAGAACGTGCGATTAATCTTGCTGCGGCTGAAATGGCTAAAACTGAAGTTGCCGCCGAAAAAGCGCGTGGTCAAAAGTTTGATGAAGCAGAACTTGCAATGGCGACTGCTCAGTATACCGCCGCGGCCAAAGCTGAAATTAAACCTGATGACTTGATAATTGCACAGGCTATGGTGGATGATGGGTATGAAGGTACTTTGAGCGATGCTCTTACGTCCCTTAAATCCCGAACCAAAACTCCAACAGCTTCTGCTATTATTATCGATGCAATTCAAAAAGATTTTCCTAACATCAGTGGTGTCTTTCTTAAGCTACTAAACACTAGTGGTGGGGCCAAGCAGATAATTGAGAACATGAACGCGCAGTCCATCGCTAATGGTCTTGGTGTGGACGCAACAACTCCTGAAGGTAGAAATAAAGTGGCAAGCTTTATGGGTATAGCCACAGAAGCCGCCAAAGTGGATGCGGCTAATGCAGGTACGAGTGTTGTGCAGAGCGTGGACACCGATGGGACTGTTAACTTAAATTAAAGTAGTAAGGAACTTTTAATGGCTACTTTTACTTATCAGGGTCAGAGGTACAACTTGCCCGATGGCACTAGCCCCGAAGATGCTAAAGCAAAAATACTACAGTACTTAGAGACTCAAAAACCTCAAGACTCGTCCGGGTCGGAAGAAGAAGATTCTATCTTTGATCCCGTCTTAGCTCAGTTTAGAGAAGAGGGTGTATTGAACGAGATCGGCGAAGGTATGGTCGGTGGCGTTATAGAGGCGGGATCTGGTCTTCTAGAACTTGGAGCATTGGTGCCTGATCTTGTTACAGGCTCCGATTACTCTCGTAGGATATCTCAATCTAAAGATGAGCTAAAAGAATATTTAGGTGTTGATCCTACTGGCACCGCTGGGGAGTTAACAGAAGTCATAACACAGTTTGTAATCCCTGGTCTTGGCGCCGCGGGTCTTGCTTCAAAAGCAGCTAGGGCATACAACTTCAGTAAAAACGCAAACCGAGCTTCTCAAGTAGTAGCCGCTGGCGTGGTGGATGGTATGGTTGCTTCCGATGGAACTACTACTATCGGCGACTTCTTTGGGGGAGGACCCACGATGACTTCCCAGGACATAGGTCAAGGGGGTCACGAAAATGCTAAACGTCAGCTAGGTAATAGACTTAAGTTTGTTGCGGAGGCCGCAGGTGCAACCGCGGCTGTTGAACCTGCGTTTAAAATTCTTGGTTTAGCGGGACAGGGAACCGTTGCGGCGGCGCGTATAACAGACGATGTCGTTGGATTTTCTAGGTTAGCGGCGGCAACAGGAGAATCTGTAGGTAGTTCTGTAGCCAAGATAATAGAAAAAGATGACGTCTTTGGTAGATTTACTGACAAGACTCTAGGTCTTTTGCGCTCTAGAGGTATGCTTCCTCAAGGAGCCTTTGAAACTAGGTCACGCTTGACAGGTAAGATAGAGCAACAGTTAAACCGTTCTGGTAGAATCATAAGATCACTGGAGCGTAAGTTAGATAAAGTTATCGGAACGGAAAATCAAACATTCCGAAACCTTATGACCAACGGGGATGCAAATACAAAAGTAGAAGCCATCAATATCCTATATGGATTCTTGGCCCGCGAACCTGGGTTTTTAGAAGCAGCAAAAAGAGAGGCGGCTCACCTTGGTATTCGTAATTTTGATCCAACTAAAACCACCGATCTCGTAAAAGTGTTGCCTGACTTTATGCAACGCGAGGCTTTAGCTATGCGTGGTCAGATAGAACTGTTGACTAAGCAGATAGCTAACTCTGATCTAATTACTAAGGGCATGATTCCTGATGTCGAGAACATCATCAACGAGCAATTAGGCTCGTATATGAGTCGTAAGTTTGCAGCTTTTGAAGATCCCGACTGGTTTAAGACTGATGCGTTTAAACAGTCTTATGAGAATGCAATTAAATTTTATGAAGAAAATCCTGAGATGGCTGAAAAGTTTGCCAGGCAGCTTAATTTACCTGAAGACGAAACTATGTTTACTGGCATTGGTGTAAACCGCAGAACAACGAGGGGTGCCGCTACCAGTTTAGTTGATAACTTTGTAAGTAGGTACGATGGACCCTCAACTTTAACATCAATGGGGTCAGGACAAGTAGGACGGGTTGTTAAAGACAAACTGCGGACTTCTTTGTTTACACAGAAAAAAATAGAGACTCCTGCACTTCGAGCTTTATTGGGAGAGATAAAAGATCCAATGGAGTCTTTTGTGTCTACTGTGTCAGATCTCGCAGAGTTTAAGGCCATTGATGACTTCTATGATGATCTTTTTAAGAACCACCTGGACAGTGGTCCAAATAGCACATTTATTTCAAAAGAGGCTTACGAGCAACTTCCTGATGTTCTACCAAATGGTCAAAGAAAAACGGAAGCATATAAGCAACTATCTACAGGAACCGAGGGTGTAAAAGACATAAGCTACGGAGCTATGCAAGGAACTTATGCAAAAGAAGGTGCCTATCAGGCATTAACACGTAAGACCGTTCCTCGCGGCACTACTGAAGACACTCTTAATAGAATGATCTTGGGTAACTTTTTGCGTGGAAAAGGTTTAGTTCAATTTTCAAAAACTGTTTTATCTCCTATTACACAAATTAGAAACGTAACATCCGCGGGTATGTTTGCTTTAGCCCAGGGTAACGTAGGCAGGGGAGCTAATTTAGGTGAATCCATCGCTCTAACTATTGACAACATATACAAGGGTGAGATTCCGAGACTTGCAAAGATGTTAGGGGTGACCGAGGATGAAGCCAAAGGAATCTATTTTCGTAAGCTACAGGATCTAGGTGTTGTTGGAACACAAGCGCAGGTTCGAGAGATCGACAAACTTTTGGAAGAAGGTGTCGGAGTTTCTATTAAAAGTGAAGTCGATAGCTTTGGTGTAAACGTGTCGCAAGGCAAGGGTTTGGTTAGAAGAACCTTGGGCAAATCAGGTCTGGGACAATTTCTTGATTCAGCCATAATTGAAAGAGGCAAAAGAATAACGAGTCGTGCCAGGGATTACTATCAAGGTGGTGATGATATTTGGAAAATATACAACTACCAGTTTGAAAGAAACAAAATAATCTCAGCATTGGGTGATGAGTTCAATGCAAATGCTTACGCAAGAGACATGGGTTTTGCAGATCTTGATGAATATGCTGCGGACATTGTTAAAAATGTAGTGCCAAACTACGAGCGGGTTCCAGAGGCAATTAGACTTTTACGACGAGTTCCCTTTGGAAACTTTATTGCGTTTCCCGCAGAAATTATACGCACCAGCGCCAACACTTTGGGAGTTGCTGTAAAGGAACTGCAATCCTCTAACCCTAAAGTTAGAAACATAGGAATGCGCCGCCTAATAGGCTTTACCAGCACCGCTGCTGTTTCCGGCCCTGCTATTCAAATGGCAGCGATGGGTTTATCGGGCGTGGCACAAGACAGCATGGACGCTTTACAAAGACGCGTGGCAGATTGGAGCAGAAACTCTACTCTTATTCCTACCTCAACTAAAAAGGTTAAGATTGATGGAGTCACTAAAATTGTACCCACCGCATATATAGACTACAGTTTTACCAATCCATATGACTTTCTTAATCGTCCTGTAAGAGCAATTATTAACGCTGTTGACGACGGAACACTTCTAGACTTAAACCCCAGCGAGGTGGCTGTTAACGCAGCAGCGGGGGCGTTTGGTGAGTTACTTTCTCCGTTTGCGGAACCATCTATTCTAACTAAAAAAATAGCGGATGTTACAATCAATAAAGGTAAACCTCCAGGAGAAAGTCCCGTGTACGATTTGGGATCGGGTGACTTTAAAAACGACACTGCTTCGGAGGCAACTCTAAAATCTATTGTTCATATTGCCGAAGCGTTTATGCCCGGCATTGTGGAGCAAACTGTTGGTAAAATAGCCAAAGATCCAGAGCTTGGAGGTAATATAGGTTACGTGCCTAGTCGTCTTGTTGAAGCTATAACTTCTCAAAATGGTAAGGATGCTAGAGGCAATGAGCGTAAGATGGCTGAGGAAATCTTACGACTAGCTAGCGGTGTTACCGAGACTAAGATTAAGGCCGAAGATATGGCTAAGTATGGATCTTATCAATACACTGACACTGTTAGTTCTATAGGCCAGGTTTTCAATAGAGCCACTCGTGTTAAAAATGGGATGGACCCAGAAAACATTAAAAATATTTACAGGGAAGTTAACGAAAAACTTTTCCGTGAACAAAACCGCATGTACGGTTTGGTAAAGGACATGAAAGCATTGGGCTTTAATGAAATAGAGATTCGTAAAGCGTTAAAAGAAAACGGAGTGGGTGACGCCACTAGACTTATAAAAGGTGAGTTTAGTCCTAAAGTAATTTCTCCTGAAATTGTTTCTGATGCCAGAAAAACTACAAGAGACTATGGCGGAGAGTTTCCTATACAAGAGCTTAATGCAATACGTAAGTCATTACTACGACGTCCGCTGACCGGGAAACCACTTGAAATAGACGATGAAGATCAATCCGATCTTGACTTACTTAGCTCTGTTGAGACACAATCTGAACCTACATTACCAATTGCTGCTACGGCCAATCCTCCGGCGGTAGCGCAAGTGGGAACCGCTGCTTCCCCTTCAGCGGTTCCCGTTCCTATTCAACAAATTACGGCACAACCGCCAACTGATTTAGCATTAATGGGCGGAGATCCACGGACTGTGCAATTAGCACAACGTATGCAACAACGAGGAATATCATGAATATAGACGTGCTACGTAAAGAGATAGCCGAAGACGAAGGCTGTAAGTACGAAATTTATTTAGACCATCTAGGTCTGGAAACAACGGGCATCGGTCACTTGATCCTCGAAGGTGAGCCAGAGTATGGCAAGCCTGTGGGTACAGTGGTCGAGCAAGATCGTGTCAATCAGCTATTCAAGCTTGACATGGCAATCACGATTGACGAGTGCAAAGTTTTGTACGACGACTTCGATGATCTGCCAGAAGAGTGTCAGCATATAATTGCCAACATGATGTTCAATATGGGTAGACCTCGCCTATCTAAGTTCAAAGGCATGAAAGCGGCAGTCGATGTACGAGATTTCAAACGCGCAAGCGAGGAGATGGTCGATTCGAGGTGGTACACGCAGGTAACTAACCGCGCAAGGCGTTTGGTCAACCGTATGCTGGCACTTGCAACTGACTGAAATTATTAAATAATAATACGGCCTCACGTTGAGCTCGTTTAGACTCGACGTGTGGTAGTACCTTTACCTCGACGAGAGACGAAGTTTTATCCGACCTCACCCCAGTTGTCGCCCATTTCTGCGTCAACCTCAAACGGTACGTTCAATCCCTCGACGCATGTTTCCATTATCTCTTTAATTCTTTCCACCTGGTCCTGAGATTCTATGTTGAAGCACAGTTCATCATGAACTGTCAGCATTGGTAGTAGTCCCTCGGCGTAGCAATCGACCATCGCCTTCTTTGTTTGATCGGCACTCGAACCTTGGATTAATTTATTTAAGGCTTTGTACGTAAATGCTCGCCGTATCATACCCCGTCCACCGTACTCTTCTACCGCGGCTTCCAGCTTCATTGCTTTGTTGTATCCAAAAGACTTTGGCTCCCACATGTCGAAGTGACACTTACGTCCCAACCATGTGCGTATGACACCTTTTTTAGAAGCTCGGTCCGCGGTCATGTCCGCTATACCTTTTACGAATGGAACCCGGTCATGATACTTACTAAGAAGAACCTTGGCATCTTCCTCTGTAATATCCATAACGCCCGCAAGCTTCTTTCTACCCATGCCATACATAATACCAAGGTTGACAGTCTTGGCTTCCTTGCGGGTAATGCTGGCTATGTCTGCCACCATCTGATGGAAATCAGCGTTGCCACTATTATACATTTCAACTACACTATCGATCTGAGGGTGACGGTTTGCACCAGTCAACTGAGCACAGTAGTGCGCCAACCAACGGGGCTCCTGAGACGCATAGTCAAAAGATCCCCACTTGCAACCTTCCTCTGGTATAAACAAGCCCCTAATCATAGCCTTGATCTCGGGATCTCTGGCTGGAATTTGTTGAAGGTTAGGGTTGGATGAAGAAAATCTACCCGTTACAGTTCCCCCATCATCAGTGCGAAGTGGATGAAAGTCACAATGAATACGGCCTTTATGAGAATGATTAAGTATTGTTTCAACAAATGTGGTGTTGGCCTTGTTAAACTCTCTAAGGCGTACAATCTTTTTCGCAATAGGATGCTCGTGATTAGAAAGAAAGCTCTTTGTAAAGGAGGGAACATCCGTGCCTTCTGTCCTGTTGTAGGAAAGCCCAAGCGCATCGAACACTCTTGCTACAGATGTAGCGGCCCAAGGTTCAACAACGATGCCAGTCTCTTCCTTTATTTCTTTAAGTAAAAAGTCTTCTCTTTTCTTAAGTTCTTTTTTGACTCGCTCTGCCTTGTCAGTATCGACTCGAACACCTTTTTGTTTCATGTCCAACAGGATAGGGATAAGACTTGACTCAAGCTGGAATATACTTGAGACCTCGTCCTTCATTACCTCCACCCGCAGCCTGTCCCAAAGTTTTAATGTTACCGCGGCATCTTGCTCTGCATACCTGCCAACAAAGTTAGCATGCAATTGCCACATACCGGACTTAGGATCTACCCCGTACATCTCAGCGGCGGCGCGAAGCATCTTCTCGTTCTTGTACTCTCCAAGATATTCACCAGCCAATGAGTTTAAGTTATAGAATCTGCGGTTCTCGTTCAACAAAGGGGCAGCAACCATCGTGTCAATGATTTTACCCTGCACCTCTATGCCAGCCCAGCGTAACCAGCCCAAGTCATACATAGCATTGTGCATAACCTTTTCAATATTAGGTGTGGCTAACTGTTTCTTTAACCAGTTAAGAACGATTTTCTCTGGCATATTCCCGCCCGCTTCATGCCGGATGGGAAAGTATCCTACAAAGTCTCCAGCCGCGACAGCAAAACCAATCACATATCCATCGTCCCTGCACCAGCCCGGGCCAAGAGTTGTTAGATTCGGATCTTTTGTTTCCAAATCAATTGCAATGCGCTCACACCCAGTAAGGTCCGGTAAAGATGATGGAGGTGACCATTCTTCATCCATATCAAATAAATCAGCCTTCATCAACTTCCTCCAATGCTTCCTCTGGGGTTAGAAACCACACAAATGTAGGAGTTCCTTCGCCAACATAGGCACCACTTACATTAAATGAAAAGTATTCGCATGCCTCTTCATAAGACATGCCATCTCTTTCAACTAATATTTCAATGCACTTTTCAGCATCATATACCAGGATATCATCACTTCCGCATCTCTCAGCTACGCCAATTATTGCGTCGTTAAATCCATCAGCTTTCATCGCGGTCATTGACAATCTCCCCTCCAAGTGCAGCATACCCGATAATATCTACCCATGAATCATCCTTTGTTATGTCCTCGGCTAAACGTGCTAACTTTAACCCAATCATGCATGCCACTACTTGCTCCGCTGTCACAGGTCTTCCTAGCACAACAGACCAGATAGTTGCTATGCGCTCATGATTAAACTTCGCTGGTCCGTATTCCTTGGCCCTCGGTCCGTTGATTAACTCTTCAGCTTTTTCTAAAAAGTATTTTCTGTTTCTCATATCTGAAACCCGTGTTGCGATTGTGATTCAATTAGATGTAATGTTTTTTTAGCGCGAGTGATACCTACGTAGAATGTCCGTAACTCGGAATCTTGATCTTGGTTTAACGCACATGCTCTTGAAGAATCTAAAAGAAGAGCGACGTTATCCGCCTCTCCACCCTTTGCTTTGTGTATCGTCGATATCCGAATCCTCGGCTTCCCCGACAAGATCGACTCGCCCATCCGCCTTACAGATGTAATGTAAATCCGCTCTGTCTCCGAAACTTTCAAGACTTCGTACCACGGAGTTTGCTCTGTTGCGCTCAACGAGCACAGGTTTTGTATGTCTGTTAGATTGTAAGTTACTTCGGCGTCTAGTAGTGACAGCTTTCTTCTGCCAGCCTTGGTAATAACGTTTGGCGTTAATAGCGTTGATAACTTCTTTACTTCCGTCGCAGATAAATACTGACCTTTGCATAAGCGCAACCACACCTCTATTCCAGTTAATACATTGGGGGAGATGGACCAACCGGAACCTTCACGCCAGTAAAGGAATCCTTGTTCTTTAAGATTGTTTGCGATTCTATTGGCGATGTAATTGGTGCGAGCAAGTATTAACCACTCTCCGGTTGTTATGTCCACATCAAGGATATCACGATGCCAGACAACACTTCCAGCTTCTTCTGTAGGTGACCACACTTTTTGTTGTCTTGTATGTAGTTGTTTTACAAGAGAATCCGCCATGCCATGAACAGATATGGGAAGACGATATGATTTATCTAAAATTATTTTATCTTCAGATGCGTTAAGAAAATCTCCCACGTTCACACCCATCCAAGAGTATATGCATTGGTCATCATCGCCCGCATAATATATGCGCTTGGCACAAGGTTTCATAACCTCATGAACCATTTGCCACTGCATGGGAACTAGATCCTGTGCTTCGTCCACAATAAGAACATCTAACTGAGGACAGTAACCCTCCGTTATAA
>Ga0181393_1000415_pt1 | contig 15991 bp, 25 predicted proteins | sample 16SPOviralmetaG_FD_130122 | JGI IMG/M metagenome (GOLD analysis project Ga0181393, IMG submission 130122) | Marine viral communities from the oligotrophic San Pedro Time Series (SPOT) site, San Pedro Channel, CA, USA - 16 SPOT_SRF_2010-10-21 | ecosystem: Environmental > Aquatic > Marine > Strait...
AGATGTTGTGATAGAGGCAATCAATGCATGGTTGAATCTACAGAAAGCATACAACACACATGAAGCAAACAAAAAAGTAGAAGCCAATGCAAAAGTAACATTGGCAATGACAATAGAAAAAGTGAAAAAAGGTGAAGGTTCTAAATTGGAACAACTGCAAATAGAACAACAGTACAGAACATATCAAACACTGTCGATGACCAGCAGACTGGCATTGGACAGTGCCATACAGAGATTTCAAAACGTTTGGAGATGGAAGCCACACAACATTGCAGAGATGCCTAAACCTTTGGCAGATGCATTAGGTTTGATTCCTATACAAGGTGCACCTGTTAACAACAACACATCACTGCGTATAGCCAGCATGGATATCACTATCGCACAAGAACAATTGAATTTTGATAGAGCAGAATTTAAACCAAGGGTGGATGGCAAACTTTCGTACACAGAAAAAGATGGAGAACTTGCAGGCGGTTATGACACAGACAATTCACAAAAAGAAGAGTGGAGAGCAGACATCACCATGACATGGAAGTTATTCAATTTCAAGAACAGACACATGACCAATGCAGATCGTTCTCGTTTGAATGCGGCAAACTTTAGATACTCTGACATTTTAAGAAGTACTCAAGAACAATTTGACAATGCGTGGAACAACTATGTGTTGGTTGAGAAGAATCTAGAAACTCTAAAACGTACAGTTGAAATCAATGAAGAAATGTATCAACTCACACTAGCAGACTTCCAAGCAGGTAACTCACCCATAATGGCAGTGTTTGGCATGAAAACAGCACATCTAATGAGTGAAGTTGCTTACCTTAACGCACAGATTGATTTGCAGATAGCAAGATATCAATTGCACAAAGTTCTAGGACTTGTTGATCCCATTCTATAATCATCAAATCAATTAAATACTCATATATATGATTAGTTTTTTAAGACACCTATTCCGCGATAAAAACACCGCTATGATGATGTTGGTGAGCAGTTTAATCATTGCCATCTGTGCATTGGCACCTGCACTGTTTGTGATAATTGTATTGAACAAATATCTAGCATCAGGAGTCACTGCAACATTGATATCGTTGGCTATGGGAGCCATACTGTTGCTGGCGTTTGAATTTGGATTCAGGCAGAATAGAGCAGGCATGATACAGCAGTTGAACATTAGGATATTCACTCCATTGTTGAATGCGTATGCAAAGAAGATTAAAGAGACTCAGATCACAGGAGAACAGTTTAAAAGATTAGAAGTTGCAGGTGCAACCATTAAAGGTGCAACCAGTTCCAGCATCACTGGTTGGATTTTAGATTGGCCATTTGTGTTGGCATTTCTTATTGTGTTGCTGTACATAAATTGGACAGCGGCACTGATCGCGGCTATCTTCATGATCATCATGATGGTGTTGACAGCACAACGAATGAACTTGAGCCTACAGAGTGACAGCACAGCAAATTTAGAAATATTTTTAACAGGACTTATGACAGTGGTAATCATGTCAGTGGGTGCCATGCAGATAATTGCAGGTACACTGGACGTGGGACTACTGATAGGTTCAAACATATTGGCGGCAAGAGCACTGCAAGGTGCCAACAAATATTCGAAAGCAAAGGAGGCATTAGCAAGACGTGATAGAGCAACAGCAGAAATCTTCAGTTTCATCAAACAATAAGTTCTTTGTATTGTTGACAACTTTATTTGTAACACTGTTTGTGTGGGCATGGCAAGCCAAGGTTGATATAACCACAGTAGCCAATGGTATGGTGATACCAGAGAAGAACATTACAAAATTAGGCACAATGGTAACAGGAGAGATTGTAAAAGTTCATTACAAGCAAGGAGCCGTTGTGAACAAAGGCGATATCATAATTACAATCAATCCAGGAGTTGGATATGAGCCTTACTATATCAAAGCAAACATAGATGGCAGAATACAAGAACTCACATACAAAAATCCAGGCTCTGTTGTTAAACAAGGAGATGCCCTTGCTATACTTGTTCCTTTGGATCAAAAATTAATAGTGCAAGGACAACTGCAAGTCAAGGACAGAGGATATATTGAAATAGGACAATCTGCAAAAATTAAACTGGCAAGCAGTGAAGCATTCACATATCTACCTATCAAAGCAAAACTGATTTCAATATCTCCGGATGCTGTACAAGGAGAGACAATGTCCTACTACGAGATAGAATTAGAATTAGATTCACAAATTTTTGCCAACGGAGATATGCAGTACAAACTGGTGCCAGGTGTTCAAGTACACGTGTTCGTGCTTACTGGTGAACGGACAATATTGAGTTACGTCACAACACCTTTCCACAACAGCATAGGACAAGCACTACAGGAGAGATAATGTTAACTTGGTTTTTGATAGGAATATTTGTTGGACTTTGCATTAGATGTATTGCCAAGCCTCATAAATCTGAGATAGACAAATACAAAGATCCTTGGAACTGGACTGGATTCGGAGGAGGTTAATGGATAAGAAACCTACAATTAAAGAAAGATGGAAGAAAGCCGCCACAGCAGATAATATTGTAGACGCAAGTGTAGACGTTTTCTTGATTGTGTTTGATGTATTAAGTTCTCCTATACTGATTGTTATGAGAATGGTGCGTTGGGTACTGGCAAAATTTGTAAACCAACACGTAAAGAATTTTATTAAAAGAATAGTGCATTGGTTCCTTGACCAAAGAAAAATAAGATTATCAAGAGGACAAAACATATTCCGTTATTACTGGTACTTGTGGTTATTAAGTCCTGTGATTTTGTTAGGTCTTTCACTGTTCTTTGGCATATCTATTGGCATATTGGAAGGACTAAAGGAGTTAGGGTGAGTAAATTTTTTAAATGGATAATTGTTTACCTACTTGTTACACCTATATTTTACATAATGACGTTTCCTATATGCAGTTTAATTGCATTAATGGATTGGGGTAATGGCAAAACTTTCAAAGAAAACTTAAGAGAAGTAATGGGAATTAAACAACAATGAAAATATTAACAAGCATATGGATAGTGTGTATCACAGTGATGATCGGTGTGGGTTTAAGAGTGTATGACGTAGAGCCACTTAAAATATTAAGGCTTAAAACTTTTGACTACTATCAACAAATTCAACCTAGAACAATTACTTCCAATCATTTTGTTATTGTAGAAATCACAGAAGAGGATCTCACAAAGTATGGGCAATGGCCTTGGAGTAGAAATTTTGTTGCAGAAATACATCAACGCATTATAAATCAAAAAGCAAACACAGTGCAATATAATATTCTATTCAGCGAACCAGACAGATTAAATGCTAGTTCGTTTGTTGAAACGCAAAACTTACCTATAGAACTAAAAGATAAACTATTATTGATTCCTGACAATGACCAGACCTTGGCACAATTTTTTAATGTAGGTGATGCTGTGCTGATGTACAGTGTCAAAAATAGTGCCACTGACGGAAAAATTAAAAAACCAAACATAATGTACAAAGGTGCAGACCCAAAAGGTTGGCTGTTTAATTTCCTAGGTGTAGTAAACAATCTTCCTATATTTTTAGACAGTGCAAAGGGTGTAGGAGTCAACATTATGATTCCATCTATCGACGGCACAGTAAGAAGCCAACCATTACTTGTAAACACAGACCAAGGTGTAGTGCCTGCACAAATACTTGAAACATTGAGAGTAGTAATGAATGGACGTGCATACAAGGTTGTCACAGCACAAGACGGAGTAAGAGAAATTTATCTTAATAGACAATTTGTTATTAGACCAAATTCAAATGCGATGATCAATATAAATTTTGCAGACCCTAACACTATTCCAACTATAAGTGTAAATGAATTAATGACAAATGATATAGACCTAACAAACAAAATAGTTGTTGTTGGTTTAAATGCCGCTGGGTTAAGCACACTCAAAGACACTCCTTTAGGTTTAATGACTGATATGCAAATATCCGTTCAAGCCATGGATACTATTGCGACGAAAACAGATTTACAAAGAGATAACAATTTAAATCTATATGAAATAATAGGCACAACTATTTTGTTGTTGATATTTTTAATCATTGTGCCTAGATTAAATGTGTTATGGACTGCTGGAATACTGTTGTTGAGTGTCAGCAGTATCAGTTATGCAAGTTGGTATATGTACTCCTCAATGAATGTGATGGCTGATGCCAGTTGGGCAGTGCTATTGCTTTCAATCACTTGGGCACACTTGACATTCAATAATTTTGCTACACAAAGTAGATTAAGACAACAAATTAAAAAACAGTTTGAACACTACCTAGCACCTGACATGGTAGCAAAACTGCAGAAAGATCCTGGACTATTGAAACTGGGTGGAGAAACAAGAACAATGACATTTATGTTTTCAGACATACGTGGCTTTACTCCAATCAGTGAAAAATACAAAGGCAATCCTGCAGGACTTACAAAACTGATCAACAGATTCTTAACACGAATGACTGACATTATCATCAGCAATGGTGGAACCATAGACAAGTTCATGGGCGATTGTATCATGGCATTCTGGAACGCACCATTAGATATCAAAGACCATGCCAACAGAGCAGTGAATAGTGCCATTGAAATGCAAAAGGAATTGAAACGCCTTAACAAAGAATTAAAGAAAGAAAAGTTGCCAGAGATCAAGATAGGTATAGGTATTAACACAGGTGAGGCCTTGGTGGGTAACATGGGATCCGAACAAAGATTTGATTACTCTGTGATAGGAGATGATGTCAATCTAGCAAGTAGATTGGAGAGCAGTTCAAAAGAATTAGGCAGTACACTTGTGGTAGGTGAAAAAACAAAAGTTCAAACAGATGGGTTCAAGTTTCACAGTTTGGGCACAATTAAAGTCAAAGGCAAAACTGAAAAAATTAAAGTGTTTACTGTAAAATAGTTATTTTTTGGATTTGTTATTCTTTTCTTTTTCTTTTTGTTCTAGCAACATATTCAATTTTTGAGTCAATCTGATCATATCATTGTCTAGCATTCTAATTCTATCTATTAAACCAATCAATGTTCTGTTTGCATCTGAAAGCACAGGCTTGATTTCTTTAGTTACCCATATCCACACGTAGTAGACAAAGTAACCTAGTCCAAATGCGGCTATGATTGGAAATCCAAATTCTTTAATTGCGTTGGCTAGTTCTACAGTCATTAGTCTTTCCTTGCGTCTTCTTTTCCTTCGTTAGCGGCTATTCTATCCACATTAGGTTTTACACCTTCTATATGGGACAGCAAGGTATCTATTTTTATTAAATCATTGTTCATTGTTTGAACTCTGTTGTCCAAACTTTGAATTATATTTTTCAAACCACATACAGAGCCTGTCACTGTGGCTAATATGAAACGCAATATGATAAAGATGAAGATTCCTGATGCAACTGCACCTGCTATTGGAAACCCTACTTCTGATACAAATGTTAAAAAATCCATAAATTATTATGTAGGTATTTATCTATGGCCCATATACCTTGCTTTTTTTGGTTGTTGACAACACATAAAGTTTATGTTATACTGTTCACTAATGCTTTATCCTGTTCCATTTCTGACTTATATACGGTAAATAGTGAAAAAGAGTCATTTATGAAGAAAAAAACACGTTCGATATTGGATGAACTGAACCGGATTTCAGAAAGCAGAAACACTGAACACTTTTTGGAAACAACTGGCAGTAATCTTATTGAAAGTGCTGTAAACTTACTAGGTGTGATACAGAGTCATTACCCAGAAGAAACAGCAGTTGAACTAGAAAGACGTTTCATAAACAGTATCCGTAATGGTGATCCTAAAAAATTTAAAGTTGGAATTAAGAAGATAATTGATGAAAAAAAGAATTAATGAAGGTGGCAACATCTTTAAAACACAAGATGGACAGCCGGGCACTATCCGAATTAATAGAGTCGATGTAGAGCCAACAATTCAATGGCTGGAAACAATCACAGGCTTAGAACTTACTGATCACAAACTTGGTACAACAGGACTTGCTCCATCATCTGGAGATATTGACCTTGCTGTTGATCAAAACAAAATCAACAAAGAACAATTGATTGCAAAACTATCTGGATGGTTGAGATCAAAGAATATGGATCCAGCAGAGCACATCAAAAAAAGCGGAGTGAGTGTACACTTTAAAACTCCTATCCAAGGCAATATTAAAAATGGAAATGTACAAACAGATTTTATGTTTGGAGATCCTGAATGGATGAAATTTAGTTTGAGTGGAACTGTTGGTAGTCAATTTAAAGGCAGTGATAGACACGTGATGTTAGCCAGTGTGGCAAAAGCACAAGGCATGAAATGGAGTTTTAAATCAGGTTTGATGGATAGAGAAACAAATGAAGTTATCACAAAAGAGCCTGATAAAATTGCGGAGTTGTTGTTAGGTAAAGGTGCAGTAGCAAAAGACTTGTCCACAGTTGAAACCATACATGCAAAAATTAAAAACAGAACAGACTTTGCTAATCTTATTGCAGACGCCAAAGACAGTTTTGATAAGATAGGAAAGAAACTTCCAGAGCACATAGTTGCAGGTACAACTGTATGGTTTAGAAATTTATTGGACAGGATCCCAGTATGAAATTAGTAGAATTTAAAAAAACGTCTGGCAAATGTAAGCCTATCGTAGAATCAGCAAGAATACAACACGCAGAAGATTTGATATTGTTTCATGGACACCAAGGTGCCTTAAAAGCAATTGATATGTTAAAAAATATTGCAAGTGGCAAACAAGGTGTGTCAATCAAGTGGGATGGTTCACCAGCAGTTGTGTTTGGAAACAATCCTAACAATGAATTTATATTCACAGACAAAGCAGGATTCAATGCAAAAAACTATGATGGCAAGAGCACTAATGCAGATGATTTAGAATCCATGATTATGAGCAGAGCCAAAGATACTGCAAAAAGAAAATCTTATGCACAATACAGTATGAAAATGAAACAAGCATTTCCAACAGTGCAACAATCAATGCCTGATAATTTTCAAGGATACTTTGTAGGTGATATGTTATATTTCCAACAACCACAAAAAGAAGGCAGTAGATTTGTTTTTAAACCTAATGTGGTTGAGTACAGTGTAGATGCCAACAGTATCATAGGCAAAAGAATTGCAAACAGTAAAGTGGGTGTTGTGATACACCATGTGATTAATGAACAAGGAACAATTAGTCCTCTTAAAGACACAAATCTTTTCAAAGACAACGGACTGTTAGCACTGCCACCGTCAACAAAAACACATCCTGGTAATGTTGATACAGCAATGTTACAATCTGCAGACGCAGAAGTGAGAAAAAATGCAGGTGCTATTGATATGTTTTTAAACAAAGGAAAATTAACTGAACTTAAACTTACCGATTTGCCAAACATTTTGTACACCTACGTGAACAGCAAAGTGGACACAGGATTAGACAATCTTGGTAAAGACTTTGATCAGTGGTTGGACAGTAGCACGGTGAGTGCTCCAAAGAAAGCACGTGTGAAAGAATATATCATTAGGAACAAAACAGGTTTTGATGCAGTGTTTAGAACCATTGCAACTCTGATGGAAACAAAAGATATGTTGGTAGATCAATTGGATGCAACTGAATCAGATATCATTGCAACAATAGACGGTGAAAAGGGCGGAGAAGGTTATGTAGCAGGTGCTGGCGGTGACAGCATGAAATTGGTGAAACGTTCTGGATTCACTAGAGCCAACAGAGCGATAAATAGATAAGGAGAACACAATGAAAGCAAAAGAATTTATAAAAGAGTTTAAAGGTATTGATCCATTAGATGATCCTAACAGAGGAATGGACAGGGATTTCAAACAGGAACCTTTGTTCAACCAACTAGGTAAAATTTTGGACAGCCAAGGAAATCCAAATCCACTTGATACTGTTGTGACTGACGATGGCAAAAAGTTTAAAGTGAGTGCCAGACAAGCAGATACTATTCGCAAATTGATGACAAGTAGCCAAGTTAAACCTATGATCAGATCAGAATTTACCAAAGCAATGCAAAATAGTGAAACTTTGTCTAAGTTTTTAGAAACAAATGACATGGTTCAATTGTTCAAGAGTATGTATCTAGGGGCAGGCGATGGAAAAGCAGAGCCAACAAACTACTAAAACAATCAACACACACATGAACTTCATTCATTCGTTGTATGAAGCGAGAATGACTCGCGACACACGTAACCAAAAAGTATTGACCTATACAGATTGTTGTGAAAGAACCTATCTTTCACTGTTGGTGCTTGAACTTCTTACCAAGTATGCAAGACACAGATCCAGTGCTAGAGCATATGCAAAACGCACTGTGGGTTCAACAAACTACGACACATTTAAAATGAGTTCAACGGACTTGTACAATTTTATATATTTTGTTACAGGTGATCAAGATGCAATGGACAAGTTGAAAGATCCAAAAGGTGCTATGGCATTGAGAAAGAAAACAACAATGCCTTTGATGGCTGTCAATAGATACTTGAGCAGAATGAGTGTAGGCTCCATGCAAAGAGGCAACACCCAATTATTCTTAAATCTTGAATCAGCATTAAACATCAGCAACACCTCATACAAAGCAGTGCGTAGAGCATTGTTAGACTACGACTCATTGAGCACTAGAGATAGAGAAAACACTGTGACAAGACTGGTCCAGGCTGTTAGAGCCAAACTGAGAAGTTCAGACATAATTGATGACCTTGAAAGATTGGTTGCAGATAAGAGTTTAGAAACAGGCAGAGTCAGTGACAATGAACCTAAAATAAGTGTACCTGATATCAATGTACAAGGTAAAGAATTGAGTATGTACAGATATCTTGTGGGTGCAAAAAACATTGTGCAAGTAAAACGTTTTGTGGACTTGGCTTTGAGCAACAAATCAATTCCTAGCACAGTGGTACAAGCATACCTGCCAGCAATTAAAATGATGCATGACATTGTGTCTGGTGGCCCAGCCTATGTCAGTATGTTTCGTGCATTGGCAGAACGTGCCAAAAAGAGCAAAAAGTAAACACTCTAGTTAATTTATTACCAAAATCTATAAATATCATTAACCTCATCCACTGAGCGTGGATTAGGGCATTAACGAGAAAAAACGGAGAAAAGAAATGCCTAGTATAACAAAAACTAATGGTTTCGTAAACAATTATGTTACAGGAACTGTTTTTCAAAACGCAAATCTTGGCTTCTACGTAGCAACAATTAGATCAACTTCAGGTGGTCAAAACACGGCTGTGGACTTAAGAGACGCAGATGGTGATGGCGCCGGTGAAGCAGATCAAATCGTTGAATTGGCTGTAAAAGGTACAAATGCAATTGCCTACTTCGCTCCCACAGGGAACGCAGGAACACTTGCATTGATCGTTGATGACTCACAACATGACGCGGCTTCAATCGCTAGATTGTTAGAGATCATCGATGGTGTTGGTACTGATACAGTAGTAGCGGCGGCAGATCAATTAACTTTCGCATAATAGTTGAAAGTAAATTAATAATAAAATTAGGGCGTTTGAACATTAGACGCCCTTTTTTTACGACTGTTGGAAACTTCATAAATAATTTCATGCAATATTATCATAAAATTGGTTTGCAATATAACAAGCAACAGTTATTAGACATCGCGGACAAATACATGCATCTTGCAAAAGATGGCTTTACAGACAACAAAGGAAATTATTTTCCTTATAAGAAAGAACACAATATCTCAAGTGTATATTTCAAAGACATACCTGAAGATTTTAAGTCCTTGAATATTTTCAGTGATTTATCAATTATTCTAAAAAGGAAAATTGATGACTTATACGAGTTTGCACAATACTTTAAAATAGAAGGCTCATTGTCACCACATAATGATAAACGCACTGCCGCATTTATCATTCCTTTAAGGGGAGTAGATACTCCTGTAGTTTGGTATGATGACAACGATAATATATTAGATACTTACTTGTATGAAGGTCCTACTCTAATTGATACTAGTACAAAACATGGTGTACTAGATAATCTGAATGAAAGATTACATTTCCAAATCGGCGGGTTCAAAGACCCATTTTCTGACATTATAGAGGACATTTCCCACAAAAACATATAAATAATAATAACTTCGACGCACGGAGCGTGTGTCGGCATTAAGAGAAAATAGGAGAAATAAAATGCCAAGTTTAACAAATCAAGCAAAGACAATAGCAGGTAATGGTGTTGGTACAAGAACTAGAGTCATCAACCTTGCAAAAACTAACATGACGCAATCTGAATTAGATGCGGCTTTAGAATACCTAACACATGGTGATTCTACAGACAACACAACTGACGGACCTCACACAATCGCAGGTGTATCAGTATTAACTGAAGCAGGTGTTTTCACAACTGGAACTACTGACAATGTACAAATAGCAATCCAAGGTACAAGTGCTTTTACAGCCGGTGCTAATTTTGGAACTGGTAATACAGGTGTAACGTCAAGTTTAATTGCAGACATCTCAATTGTTTCATAATAATTGAAACAACAAGGTGACTAATAATCACTTGAGTTAAATCAAATCTAAAAGGGCGGTTCTTTTTAGGATCGCCCTTTTTTTTATCTCCATAAGTATTGTAAGACAAGAGAAGACAGTCATATGATATATCAAGTACACACATTAATTGACATTACACCAACAGGAAAAAACCGTGGTAGAAGCGTGGAAGGTAAATCTGTTGACCAACAAACCAATTGGTTAACTTTTCAAAACTGTGCCATGTTGCGTACCAATATGGAATTTGGTGAAGTCACTGTTACTGATGAAATTGTAGACAAATATTTGTTTGGCAAAGACTTTGAGGGCAAACAAAAAGTATGGTCAGTGACATTGATTCCAGCTCAAACCACAGCAGTGTCTACAGATATGCTTAAAGATGATTGTGACCTAGTACCCATGATTAATGGTCTGGATGAGTCCATTAAACAACACAGTGATTTATTCATGACTAGAGATGAAAACAAAACTAACATACTGTTCATTAACACTTCAGATAATGTGGATAAATCTTAGTATAAATAAATGTCTATAGGCGCTAATATAAATTTAAGGCAGAACACTAGGCCTCTTCCACAGAGAAAAATTAACATTGGAAGCGAGGAGCAAAATGGCGACCAAACTTGAAAAAGAAAATTTAGAAGCACACGTAGATTTGTGCGAACAGAGATATAAAAACCTTGAAACTCGTTTAGAAAAAATCGAGGAAAAGGTAGAAAATATCCACGAAGACATACAGTCTGGTAACAAGAGCATGGTTAAAGTAATCATAGGTGCCACAGGTACTATTGTTGCAGGGCTGTTAAGTACCATTGTTGTACTGTTATTGAAGTTTCCTGGTTAATACCCAACCATCACTTAATCACTAAATACTGATATGCAAATTAAAGAGATCATATCTGAAGGCGTTGTACAAATCTGGAGCCGTACAGGTGGTAAGATGGTCAGAAAGTACAGATGCACATCTGGACCTAGAAAAGGTAGAATTGTAAGTGCACCTGGCGTGTGTACTCAACCTAAGAAAGTAAAATCTATTTTTGCATTAAAAAAAGCAAAAGCAAGACGAGGATCAACAATCAGAGTAAAAACTGCTCGTACCAAAAGAGCAACAGGTTCAAGACGTATTGCAAAATTAAACAAACCAACTTCACTTAAAAGAAACAAAATTTCTAGACCAGGACGTTCAATCAGTTACGGTAAAAGAAAATCAATTAGAAAATAATGAGATACAAAGAAATAATAGAGTCAGACTATCTTCAAAATCTGTTGAAAAAGATTGGACCAAATCAACGGACTGGAAAACCAGTACCACCTAACTCAATGCCATCAGGCACAATCAAAACAACATCTACAAAAAATGTTGGAGCAAGAATGGACAAAGCAGTGCAAAGGCAACTGTTAAAACCAGGTGCCAAAATACCTGTTCCTGTGAGTCCCAACAGAGAAAAAGATTACGAAATTGACAAAGTAGACAACACAAATGTAACATTAAAGAATCCAAATCCAAAACCAGGTCAATCAGCATCAACCACTATTGCCAAAAAAGACCTAGAGCCTGTGATTACTAACATAATGAGACGGGTGCGGAGCCAAACCTAATGCTCATTAATCAACTAATAGATAAATTTTATATCTATACCTCTAATGAAGAAGAGGATCTGTTGAGAAAAATGGAACAACCTTGTGCGTTGAACCTGTTAACAGATAGAGAAAAATTTATTGCAGAGTCATGCATTCGAAAAGGTTTGCTTACCAAAATTCAAATGAAAGACTCCGTTATGTTGGTAGTGAATGACCCAGGAAAAATTAAGTACTAAACTCGCAGAATTAATAGACAAGTCTATTCAGAAATATTGTTTGCCCATTCAAAAAGGCAACAGCATCAGAATCAAGCACATTGTAATCAGAAAGAACAAGCACAATTATCTGGTGATTGATTTGCGATACAACAAGCAGATTGGTACGTTTTTCAGCAAGACTGGAGCGGTGGCGTGTGCAGTATACAGAGCCAAGCACAATTCAGATGTGAGGCACATTGTTGATATGGACCGCAAACTGCAAGAAAAGTACCTAGAATGCGTGAATTATAAAACTGTGTTGCAGAGCACAGATGACAAACAATACCATGAGACTATCACAATACGGTATGAAATAGCATGGGAAGATTTAAATACATTAAAGCAGACACTGTTAGACATTGTGTTTGATAAATAAAAACGTAGGTACATAAAAATATGAAACTAGAGCAATTAAGAGCACAGATTACAGCAGAAAAAGTGAACGACAAGTTCGCTCAAATCTTTGGTGAAAAAGTAAGTTTGAATAACTTTACTACAGAGCAACTATCAAGCACTAGAGACAAAGTAATTGGCAAATTGAGCCAAATACAAAACGCATTAAGTTTTGATTCATTGAATGACTCTGAAGACTATCAAAAACAAAGAATGCTATTAGATTTACTAGACAAAGCAATTGAAGAAAGACAAACCAACGAAGGCGGTGATGCACATGATATTGCAATGAAAGACGCAGAAGATATCTTAAGCAATGCAAGTGAAACAGACGATGCTGTCCAATCATTAGAAAAATTAAAAGATATGGAAGATGACTCATATGCTCAAAATGTTATCCAAGGCTACATAGATCAAACTAAAGAAAAAGGTTTAGGTCCAATGCAAAGTAAAATAGCAATGGCCGATAATGCTGGTCCTAATGAAGGCAATGCTTTCGCAGACGCAGTTCAAAAAGCAAAAGCGGCTGGAATGAAAAAAGGCGACAAGTTTAAAGTAGGTGACAAAGAATTTACTTTACAAGACGCAGAAGATTTATTAGCAAACAGTATGAATGAAAAAGCAAAACCAGATTACATCGACATAGACAAAGATGGCAACAAAACTGAGCCAATGAAAAAAGCGGCTCAAGATAAAAAAGATAAAAAAGTTAAAGAACACGGTCAAGACAATGCATTTGATGAAGCAGGCTGTGTAGGTGAAATGAAAAAATTATTTGCAAGTGGTTGTTCAAAAAATGAAATGCTTACAAAAGTAAAAGAAAAATACGGTTGTGGTAAAGACAAGTTTATGGAACTATATGCCTCAAACTGTAAGAACGAATCAGTTGTAAAAGAAGGCGCAGAAGATGAAGCACAGTTAGTAATGGCATCCAAAGACATGGTTGACAAAATTACTGGTTGGATGGAAGACACAGCCAGCATGATGTCCGAAGGCTTATTAGAATTAACAGACGCAATTAGAGACGAAATGGGTTCTGAACAATCAGAGGCATTTGAAAATCAAATTAAACCAGCATTAGAGAGTTTATACTCTACACTAGAAACTACACGTGAGTCACTAACCGGTGGCGTAGCCATTGTTACAGGCGAAGGAGCACCAACACAGATGGGTGCTGAACCTGAGGTACCAGCAGAGGAACCAGCAAGTGATGACGACATGCCAGATCAGGCAGACGACTTTTCAGCAAGTGAACCAGCAACAGGCGGTGAAGAACCAGCAGACAGAGGCAAGAGAGAATCGATTGCAAGGCTTTCACGTAGACTGGCAGAAGTTTTATCTAGTCCAAAAAAAAAGGCTTAATTTCGGAAGCCTCCGACACAAAACTAATTCAAATATTTAGAAACTTAATATCAACAGCAGACTCAAGTTCTCAACCTGCAATATTAAACTATCAGGCTTTGAGCAAGATGTTAAGCAATGTCGGAGGTTCCACAATCAACTATGACGGGTTTAAGCAGATGTACGACGCCAATTCTGAATTAAAAAACATAGTAAAGAAATTTGATTCCACAACAATACATCTAAAAACAAAAGCAGATTCAGACAATGAACCTGCAAGTGATAAAAAATCTTCTGACAGTGTAGAGAAAATGGCAAAACGTGCCACTGCCAAAAGAAAGTAATTGACAATCCTTTAACTTTGTTGTAAAATTTAAATAAAACATAAGTTTCATGCGAGTAATTTAAAACAATGACATTAATACAAAAAAAATTTAATTACGAATCAATTTCAAGGTCCAGTGTCAATGGCAAACGAATGTATATGTGCCCTGATGGAAATGCAGTTGCCAGTGTCACAACAATTCTAGACAGCACCAAAGATAAAACCTATCTTATGGAATGGCGTAAAAAGGTAGGCGAAACAACTGCAAAGATGATTACTAAAGAAGCGAGCGGAATAGGAACTCGTATGCACAAATTCTTAGAAGATTATATCACTTATGGAGAATGGAAAGATCCAGGATCTAATCCTTACTCGCAACAAGCATTCAAGATGGCAAAAGTTGTAAATGAAAAAGCATTAGTTCATGTAAATGAAATATGGGGTACAGAGGTTAATCTATATCATCCAAAAATATATGCAGGCACAACTGACTTGATTGGCATGATGAAAGGTGAGCCGGCAATCATGGACTTTAAGCAAACCAATAAACCTAAAAAGAAAGAATGGGTTGAAGATTATTTTTTACAATTAGTTGCCTATTCGGAAGCACACAATGAAGTATATGGCACACACATTAAATCGGGTCATGTGTTGATGTGCAGTAGAAACTTTCAGTATCAGCAGTTTGATATTTCTCCTAACGACTACGACAAGTATAGAAAAACTTGGTGGAATAGAGTAGAAGAATATTACGTTAAGTACGCAGTTTAAAAGCGTTCTTCCAATCAAATAAATAACAACATGCCAGCAGTAAGTAGAAAAGGTGATACATTATCAACAGGACATGGTTGCACAGGTGAAACTGTGTTGGACACACCTACACAATCAAAAGTTTTTATACAAAATGAATTAGTTGCTAGAGTAGGAGATCCTACAGTATCTCATTCACACAATCCTCCATTGTGTCCTGACCACGTGGCAAATGTAAATGTAGGCAGTTCTAAAGTAATCATTGTTAATTCTGCTGTTGCAAGAGTGGGCGATAGTACTGATGCAGGAGAAATGACATCTGGATCAGCGAAAGTGATCATTGGCGGATAAATTCAATAAATACTCAGCAAGGAGTTTAAAGTGGCAATAGTTTCGATATCAAGAATACAAGTACGGAGAGGTAGAGAGAACCAGGACGGTGTACCTCAATTAGCGAGTGGAGAAATGGCATGGGCTGTGGACACACAAAAGTTGTACATTGGTAACGGTGCTGTTTCCGAAGGAGCACCAGCAGTAGGCAATACAGAGATAGTGTCTACAAAAACAAATTTATTTCAACTAGCAGATCAATACATTTACAACAACGGTGGAGATTCTGTGGCAATATCAGGCGATCCTGTTATTTCAAGAACATTACAACAAAGATTAGATGAAAGTGTTTCTGTCTTATCATTTGGCGCAAGTGGTGACAACTCAGAACAAACTGCTATATTACAATATGCAATAGACCAACTGTTCGCCAACACTGACAAAGCAACACCTAGTTCAAGAGTCACTTTAAAAATACCAGCAGGTCAATACAGATTGAATGCAAGTTTAAAA